>Ga0315282_10017029_pt1 | contig 10546 bp, 10 predicted proteins | sample YL17G07_20_MG_FD_203693 | JGI IMG/M metagenome (GOLD analysis project Ga0315282, IMG submission 203693) | Sediment microbial communities from Yellowstone Lake, YNP, Wyoming, USA - YL17G07_20 | ecosystem: Environmental > Aquatic > Freshwater > Lake > Sediment | place: USA: Wyoming | collected... | reverse complement strand
AGCCGATTCCTCTTAAACTATTTGAACCTAAAGCACCATACATGAAGCAAACTGCTAAAAAGGCTTCGGCGAATAGAAAAGCAGCCCCTGCGAGTGACTAGCTTATGGCTAGTTTATGCCACCTTCCGGTTACCTAGAATGGAGAGCTTTAGAGGGGCGTCAGCCCCTCTTTAATAAATTCCTCCCCCTCCCTTGGAAAGGGAGGGGGGACACAGGGGGTGGGTTACCTCATAAAAAGCTAATCTTGGGCTTCCCTACGCAAGAGCCAGGCAGGAGGTTATTTAAAATTACCCCCGATGATAGTAAAGTATTTGTATTCCAGCAGGGTAAGTTGCTAATATGACAGCGGGAGGCGATATGAACGAGATTTTTGAAGTCCTGGAGGATAACGCCCGGGCAACGCCGGAGCAGATTGCCACCATGGTCGGTATGTCTGCCGGCAAGGTGCGGAGCGCTATCAAGAAAGCCGAGGGAAATAAGACGATTGTGAAATATAAGACCATCGTAAACTGGGCTAAATTAGGCAAGGAAGAGGTGCTGGCGCTGATCGAGGTCAAGGTAACTCCCCAGAGGGATGTCGGCTTTGATGCTGTCGCTGAGCGCATCTGCCGCTTCCCCCAGGTGCAGTCGGCCTACCTCGTCTCGGGCACTTATGACCTGGCGATAATGGTGAAGGGGAAGGACATGCAGGAAATCGCCAGTTTCGTAACTGGAAAGCTAGCTCCGCTGGAAAAAGTGCAGAGCACCACCACCCATTTTTTGCTCAAGCGGTATAAGGAAGATGGCGAGGTGCTTGAGCCCACGGAGAAAAATAAACGGCTGCTGCTAAGCCCCTAAGCAGGTAACATGAACCCTGTTCAGACTAAAGCTATAACTGACTTCATTTCCGAGAAGGTGAACAGCCTGTCGCCCTCGGGAATCAGGAAGTTTTTTGACCTGCTCTCCTCCATGGAGGGTGTTATCTCTCTGGGGGTGGGCGAGCCGGACTTCGTTACCCCGTGGCATATCCGGGAGGCGGCTACCTATTCCCTGGAGAAGGGTTATACCATGTATACCTCAAACTACGGGATGCTCGAGCTGCGCCGCGAGGTGGCGAAATACCTTGAGCGTCATTACGGGGTCAGCTACCAGCCGGAGCGGGAAATCCTGGTTACCGTGGGCGTCAGCGAAGGAATGGACCTCGCCTTCAGGGCTATTCTGAACCCCGGCGACGAGGTGATTATCCCCGACCCCTATTATGTGGCTTATCCTCCCTGCGTTATCCTCGCTGGCGGCGTGCCCGTATTTGTGCCCATAAGCAAGCAAAATAACTTTGTTCTCCAGGCTGAGGATGTCGAGCCGCTGATTACCCGGCGCACCAAGGCTATCTTCATTGGCTATCCCGCCAATCCCACCGGTGCGGTGATGTCCCGCGAGGAGCTGATGGAAATCGCCGAGCTGGCCCGAAAATATAACCTCCTGGTGGTGTCGGACGAGATTTATGCCCGGCTGGTCTACGGCGTGGAGCACACCTGCTTTGCCAGCCTCCCCGGGATGAAGGAGCAGACTATTTTGCTCGGCGGGTTTTCCAAGGCATTTGCTATGACAGGCTGGCGCATCGGATATATCGCCGCCCATCACCAGCTTATTGAGGCTATGCTCAAGATTCACCAGTATACCATGCTCTGCGCCCCGACGATGTCGCAGATGGCGGCTATTGAGGCGTTAAAGGCTGGCGAGGACGATGTTGAGCGGATGGTCGGGGAATACAACCGGCGGCGGCGTTTTATGGTCAAGCGCCTGAATGAAATCGGTCTCTCCTGCTTTGAACCCAGAGGGGCTTTTTATGCCTTTCCGTCCATAGAGACTACCGGGATGAACTCGGAGGAGTTTGCCCAGAGACTGCTTAAGGAAGAGCGAGTGGCGGTGGTGCCCGGGTCTGCCTTCGGGCGGTGCGGCGAGGGCTTTGTGCGCTGCTGCTATGCCACCTCTCTGGCTAATATTGAACAAGCCTTGAAGAGGATGGAAAAATTTATCAAGATGGTTTAAAATTTAGCTGAGGAGGTGAAAGATGGGACGCCAGACGATAGAAAAAGTTAAATGGACGTGTGACCACTGCGGGTCTGCCAGGGAGACTGCTCCCGGAGACATTTCTACTCCGCTCGGCTTCATCGAAATAAAGGGGATTTTCTATTCTACCGAAGCTCAGGCTACTCCCTTTGAAGGACTTTATTGCTCCTTTATGTGTGCTTCAGAGGCGGTAAAAGCCCAGGGGCAGGGAATGGGGGGGCGAAAGCTGGAGGCGAATCCAGCGGCGGTGGTAAAGCCAGCGGCAGTGGAGGTAAAACCAGCAGTGATGGAGGCGAAGCCGGCAGTGGCAGGGGGGGCGGAGGCAAAGCTTGCTGAGGAGAGAAAGGAAGCCGAGAGTCCGATAAGCCGGGTAAGGTTCCGCCGGAGATAATACCCCAGCCATCAAGCAAGCCTAATCTTCATCTTGCCTGTACATTGCCTCTAATTGACTTCCGTAGGTTTGGTCAGGTTCAACCTCCGCTTTAGTTTTAACCATAGCTTCAGGCAACGGAAGTTTTTCAATGAGGAGATGTTTAAGCAGGGATTCGGTGACGGCGTCGGTGTAGCTTGCTGAGACGGGTTCAGTCCAGCCGATGAAGGCATCTACGCCTTTACCAGCAAAAGCTCTAGCCATGGTGTTGGACCTGAATCCGTCGCAGCCCATCAGTATCACGGTGCTGTCCTTGAACTTGCCCTCCATTCCCGACACCACGAAGCTTGATGTTATCGCAAAGTATGATAAGTTGGTGTAGGAATAGTGAGCGCTACCTAGCAATCCCGCCTTTTCTTCCTCAACATATTTCTCGGGGTCATATAGCTCACCGCTGAAAAGGGCAACATCATCTCCCAGCGTTTCATTGGCTAATAGAGGTCGTCCGGAGTGAACCCGCAGGATAACCACATCATAGTGGTGGGGGGGAAGGTCGCGGAAAAAGTCTACCGTAACTTCCTCGCCGGGATAGTAGTCTACCGTATATCCTGCCTGCTCCAAGATTTCAGTCGTGTTGTCAATGAAACTCTGGTTGGGAAAAGTCAGGCTTAGCTGGTCCACCAGAGCGGCTTTAGGGGGCTGAGAGAGATTAAGGAAGATTAAGACTGCTGAAGAAATCGCTGCGGCTGCCAGAAGGTAAAGCGCCATTTTCCAGAGGTTATGACGCTGTTTCACCCGGCTGAAATGACTGCCTGGAGATGCTTCCTTCTTATGCTTTTCCCCACTCACAGCTTCTTCACCTTTGGTGGCGTCAAGGCGCCGCTTTTGAACCGTGCTTTCATTATAGTTTCGGGAAAATAGTTGTCAATGGAAAAAGGAAAGTCCCCGCAGGGAGTTCGCAAGTTAGCGAGTCCCGGCGGGGACTTTTAATGGCTCTTTATCAGGTGGCTTTGGTTCGCCGTCGCCTGATATACCAGACTGCACCAGTCAGGGCGATTACGCCGGCTACTGCACCGGCAATTATGCCCGCCGCAGCACCATAGTTGTGCCCCGATAAGTCAGGAGTAGCCGCCCCTGGCTCCCCTAGCTGAGGAAATTCGACAATGCCGCCGACGCCGCCGGGAGCGTTAATATCAATCCAGTCTGCATAAGAGAGGCTTGACTCGTTGTCTTCTGCCAGGAGCATTATGTAATAATCTCCCGCCGTACCGAAAGTATAATTATACTGCCATAGGTTCCCACCTACGTGCATAAATTCGATTGTTGGCGGGTCCCACACACATTCTTCATTAGAGGGGTCACAAAAATCAAAACCAGGCGCAAAAACACGGCCGTAAACTCTGGTTACGTTTTTGTTGTCTGTAGCTGTTACGTTGAGAAGCTTTGAAGTTCCTGGAGCAACTGTTTGGTCCGGGGTTTTGTTGTTGATAACGGGTCTGGAGTTATTAGAAACGTTCACTCCTGTCTTGAGGTCTTTTGTTCGGTTTCCATCACTCCCATTTGGAAGGGGACCAGGATGTCCTACACCGTCTCCATTATCGTCGTAGAGGGGTACTTGCGGAGTCAAGCCAGGAAACTTTTTGTTGACGTCAGATACTGCCTGGGATGCATTTGTGAATGCCTGGGTTAGTGTGCGATTATCGGTTATATTCTTCCAGAAAGGTTCCGAGAAAGAATTCCCGTAACAGTCGTATCCATATGAGGGCTTGCATGGCTCAGATGCGGTGATTACTGTTGTGTTAGTTGCATTCAAATCGTCAATGAAGCTTCCAGAGTGGCATGACTCAATCACTATGACGATCTCTGATATATTAACTCCAGTGGAGTTTTTAAGCTGGTTTATCCAGGCTTTAAGCTCCTGTCCGGTAACCTTGTCCGGACCAATGCGTAGATAATCATCGGTTGTATCATTTGGTGTGCCATTATTCCCACCATGACCGCTTATATAAATAGTTAATTTTCCTCCTGAGGTACAGTGGTCTTTAGCCCACTGCGTTATAGACTGGTTAAGGTTTGATTTGTTGGCGATACCATCAACGCCGGGCGCTGATGTGTTTCCATCTAAATACTGAATGTCAGCAGCACTGAGGTTTCTACTCTTATTTAATTCGTTGTATGCCAGGTCAGTATCGTGTTGAAAGCGGGTTTGGTTACTATTACCCTTAACGATTATGGCACTGTCATTAGACGCAGCATAGGCCTGCGGGGTAAATGAAAACGCCATAATCATTCCCAACAGGGCTCCCACCAGTAGATATGACAGGTACTCGGTTAAAATCCTTTTCACTTTTCACCTCCTCATATTAGCTATACGTGTCCGTCCGCTCAGTATATCATCCCTTACCGTGTGCTCTGTCAATATATTCTTCGGGTCACCCTTCTAAATGAGGTTCATCTTTTGCTTGACCTCGGTGAGGGTCTTGTCGGCGATAACTCTAGCCCGCTCAGCGCCGTCGGTGAGGACTTGGGCAACATAGCCGCGTTTAGCGGCTAGAGCGGCTCTCTTTTGCCGGAAGGGCTCAAGCTTTGCGGCGATATTTTCCGCCAGCAGTTCTTTGCACTCAACGCAGCCGATTTTGGCGCTGCGGCAATCGGGACCGATTTCCACCACCCGGTCGGGAGTGAAAAACCGATGAAGGGTGAAGATGTTACATATTGCGGGGTGTCCCGGGTCGCTGCGGTAGCGGCGGGCGGGGTCGGTGACCGCGGTCATCACCCGCTCCAGGATTTGCCCGGGTGAGGCGGCTATTTCAATATCGTTGCCGTAGCTTTTGCTCATTTTGTTTTTTCCGTCCAGCCCCAGAATTAGCGGGAAAGAGGTGAGCTTTGCCTGGGGCTCGGGGAATACCGGACTGAACAGGGAGTTAAAACGGCGCACTATTTCCCGGGCAAGCTCAAGGTGGGGAAGCTGGTCTTCGCCTACGGGAACGACCTCGCCTTTGTAAAGGGCGATATCGGCGGTCATCAGCACGGGATAGCCTACCAAGCCGTAGTTGACATTGTGGGGCTGCATTTTTACCTTTTCCTTAAACGTCGGCACACGCAGCAGCCAGTTTAGCGGCGTTATCATGCTGAACAAGGTGTGAAGCTCCATCACCTGGGGGACTTGAGATTGAACGAACATGATGCTCTTCTCGGGGTCGATGCCCGCTGCCAGCCAGTCAAGCACCATTTCGTGAATATCCTCCTGGAGATGGCTGGTATCCTCCAGCGTGGTAAGGGCATGGATGTCTACCACGCAGTAGACGCAGTCATACTCCTCCTGAAGTGCAACGCAGTTCTGGATAGTCCCGAGGTAGTTGCCGATGTGATGCTTGCCGGTGGGGCGGAATCCCGTAAAAACACGCCTCTTCATTTATTACCAGAGTTTAACATGTAAACCAGCGGCTGGCAAAGGTATGAGTCAGCCCTGAAGCCAGGGCGGAAATTTTGCTATAATACAAAATATGAACAAGGCAGAGGTCAACAAACTGAAGGCGAGCATCGCCGAAGCCGGCAGGAGAATGCTGGCTCAGGGTCTGGTGAGCGGCACTGCGGGGAATATCAGCGTTAGAGTTGCCGGCGAAGAGCGGGTTTTAATTACTCCCAGCCAGATGGGATATGACCGGATTAGAGCCGCTGATATTGTGACGCTGGACTTTGAACGGAATGTCCTTGAAGGGGAGCGAAAGCCGTCCATTGAAGCCGGGATGCATATCGGGGTCTATAAAGCCCGCCCCGATGTCGGGGCGGTAGTCCATACCCACTCGGTGTACGCTAGCGCTGTGGCGTCGGTGCGGAGGGCGATTCCGCCTTTTCTGGACGAGATGGTGCTTCTGCTCGGCGGCGGAATCGGGGTCGCAGAATATGGCCTGCCGGGGAGCGAGGAGCTAGCCCGGAACGCCGTAGCCGCCCTGGGAAAGAAAAACGCCGTCCTCCTGGCAAATCACGGTCCGTTATGTTGCGGGAAAGACCTGGAGAGCGCCCTGGGAAATGCCGAGCTGGTGGAGAGGGTGGCAAAGATATTCGTATTGTCTTCCCTCCTCGGCAACCCCCAAAACCTTCCCCCGGAAGCTGTTGAGCTGGAGCGGAACATCTTTGAAATGAGGGACAGCCCGGAACGGATTACCTAGCATATCCGCGGTAATAGCTCTCCGGAGAGCATATCAATAACCCGGGAAGGACCCAGCTTTGTCTTCATCGTTACCCTGCCCGGATGCTCTCCAGTCACCGCGCCGATGATGGCGGCGTTTCTGCCCTGCCGGTTTCGTTTCATCTTAGCCAGGATTTTAGCGGCGTCGCCGGGGGCGACTACGGCTACCAGCTTACCTTCGTTAGCGACATAGATGGGGTCAAGCCCCAGAAGCTCGCAGGCTGCCCGAACTCCTTCCGCCACCGGTATCTTATTCTCCTCTATTACGATGCCCACACGGGACTGGCGGGCAAATTCGTTCAGCGTGGTCGCCAGCCCGCCCCTGGTGGGGTCGCGGAGACAGTGAATATCCGGGGAGACCTCCAGCATTTGAGCCACCAGCTTGTTCAGTGAGGCGCAGTCGCTTTTTAGAGGCGTCTCGAACCGGAGTCCTTCACGCTGGCTCATTATCGCCATGCCGTGGTCGCCGATGGTGCCGCTCAGGATAATCCTGTCGCCGGCTCGGGCGTTGGCTCCGGAAATATCAATTCCTGGGGGAATAATGCCGATGCCCGAGGTATTGATAAACAGCTTGTCTGCCTGTCCTTTATTTACCACCTTGGTATCCCCGGTGATTATTTTTACCTCGGCTTCCTCAGCGGCGGCTTTTATTGAGCGGACGATGCGTTCAAGCTCGGCTATGGAGAAGCCCTCCTCGATGATTGCCGACAGGCTCAAGTAAAGCGGTCGGGCGCCGTTCATGGATAAATCGTTGACCGTCCCGCAGACCGCCAGCTTGCCGATATCTCCGCCGGGGAAGAAGATAGGCTGGACTACATAGCTATCGGTGGTGAAGGCAAGGCGCCCCGAGGCTTCAAAAACAGCCGAGTCATCCAGCCGGGCGAGTATAGGGTTAGTCAGCAGGGGAAGAAATTTTTTCTCCACCAGGTCATGGCTTAGCTTGCCGCCGCTGCCGTGAGCTAAAAGAATAGTATCACTCATAGCCTGCTCCATGCTGGTAGTAGGCGGCGCAGGGTCCTTCGCTGGAGACCATGCAGGGACCCACCGGCTTTTCGGGGGTGCAGACCTTGCCGAAGAGCGGGCATTCTAAGGGCAGGGCGACGCCGCGAAGTATATCCCCGCAGCGGCACCCTTTATGTTCCTTGGCGGGGTGGGGAGTTACCGGGAAGGCCCGGTCGGCGTCAAAATGCCGGTATTCCCCCTTGACCTTTAAGCCGCTTTGAGGCACGTTTCCGATTCCTCGCCAGATGGCGCTGTCGCGCTCAAAGACCTTCTCGATGAGTTCCAGCGCTTTTTCGTTCCCCTCTGGCTTTACTCCGCGGCGGTAGGCTATCTCCACTTTCGGCTTGCCGCTTTCCACCTGCTCCACGAGCTTATCTATGCTCAGCAAAATATCCAGGGGCTCGAAGCCGGAGATAACACAGCCGATTCCGTAGTCGCGGGAGATGAACTCGTAGGGACGGGAGCCGGTTATAACGCAGACATGCCCCGGACCGATGATGCCGTCCAGCTTGACCTCGCCCAGCTCCAGCAACGCCCTTATCGCCGGCGGAGTCAGCTTGAGCAGGGAAAGGACGTAGAAGTTTTCTATCCCCTCCTTTTTTGCCTTGATGATGGCGGCGGCGATGGTCGGCGCGGTAGTCTCAAAGCCGATGCCGATAAAGATGACCGACTTCCCCGGGTTAGCCCGGGCTATTTCCAGGGCATCCCGGGCGGAATAGACGATTCGGATGTCCCCTCCTTCAGCTTTTGCCTGCTGTAAGCTGGAGTGGCTGCCGGGGACCCGCACTATGTCTCCGAAGGTGGTGATGATAACGCCGGGCAGGCGAGCCAGGGCGATAGCCCTGTCGATGTCGCCGGTAGCGGTAACGCACACCGGGCAGCCCGGTCCCGACCTCATCTCCACCGTTGGGGGAACAAGCTGGCGAATCCCGTATCTCATTATGGCATGCGTGTGCCCACCACAGAACTCCATCAGCCTGATTTGCCCCGTGGTGTGGGTAGCGATGTGCTGTGCTAGCTTTCCCGCCAGCTCGCTATTTTGATACTCATCAATGAACTTCACTTAGGCTTGCTATCTCTTCCAGTAGCTTCAGGGTCTCCCTGGCTTCGGCTTCGTCGACAATGCCTATGGCGTATCCGGTGTGGAGTAAGACATAGTCCCCCACCTTTACCTCCGGGGTAAGGGCGATGCTGGCGCGGCGCCTCACGCCCCCTATCTCGGTCTCGGCGTCATCGCCCTCTATGGAGACGACTCTAACGGGGACTGCTAAACACATTGCGGTGGTATTTTAACCCAAGCACGGCGATAATTCCAGCGGCTAGGGGGCGAAGTTAGCGATGACCGCCTGCCCCAGGGAGATGCCGCCGTCGTTGCAGGGCACCTGCCGGTGGGTGAATACCTGGAAGCCGCTGTCCTCCAGCAGCTTGACTGTTTTTTTCAGCAGCAGGCGGTTCTGGAATACGCCGCCGCTTAAAGCTACCCGGTCAATGCCGGTCTCATCGGCGAGCAAGCGGCACATTTCGCCGGTCATTCTGGCGATGGTGTTGTGAAACTTGAGCGATATTTTCCCCGGGGAAACGCCCTGTGCTAGCTCTTTGGTTATGGCGGAGAGCAAGTCCCCCAGGAGCACGATTTTCATCTCCTTATCAACTATTATGTGGTAAGGATAGCTCTGGTCGCTCCTGAGGTTCTCGCTATAGGCTGCCATCTCCAGCTCCACCGCTGCCTGCCCCTCGTAATCTATCTCGTCTCTTATTCCGGCTAGCGCCGATATGGCGTCAAACAGGCGTCCCATGCTTGAGGTCAGCGGCGTGTTCAGCCTCCTTTCTATCTGGCGGGCGATGATTTCCGTCTCGGGCTGGCTGACCCTGGCGCTGAAGGCAGATTGAGGCTGGCGGGCGAGGTCATTCAGGACAGCCTCTCCCAGTAAGCTGAGGATGTAGCCAGTGGCGGTGCGGTAGGGTCTTTTTATGGCGGCATCCCCTCCGGGCAGGGGCAGATATTCCAGGTGCCCCGCCCTGGTGAAGCTCTGGTAATCCGCCACCAGGAATTCTCCTCCCCAGATATGCCCATCGTCTCCCATACCGGTGCCGTCAAAGGCGACTCCGATGACCGGCTTTTCCACTCTGTTATCCACCATGCAGCTCACGATATGGGCGTGATGGTGCTGCACGGCGACGAGTTTTATGCCCTCTCCACTGTGCTCTTGAGCATATCTGGTGGAGAGATAATCGGGGTGAATATCATAGGCGATAATTTCAGGCTGGATATGAAACAGCCTTTTATAAAGCGAGATGGTGTTATCAAAGTGCTCCAGGGTCTCGACATTTTCCAGGTCGCCGATATGCTGGCTTAGAAAAGCATGGTCGTCCCTGGTGAGGCAGAAGGTGCTTTTCATCTCCGCGCCGCAGCCGAGCACCTGCCGGGCGGTGAAGGGAAGGAGAATGGGGTAGGGGGCGTAGCTGCGAGCCCGCCTTACAAGCTGGCTTGTCCCCCTTTCCACCATGGCGACGCTATCGTCATAGCGGGAGTAAATATCCCGGTCGTGGACCAGGAAGTAATCGGCGATTCCCCAAAGCCTGGTTAACGCTTCATCGTTGTCTTTGGCGATAGGCTCTTCGCTGAGGTTGCCGCTGGTCATTACCAGAGGCAGACCGCTGTCCCGGAGCAAAATGTGGTGCAGGGGGGTGTAGGGAAGCATGACCCCCAGGTATCGCAGCCCCGGAGCTACCCCGGGAGAGACCGGCGAGCCCTCTCTCCATCTCAGGAGCACGATGGGGCTTTGGGGAGAGGTCAGCAGCTTTTCCTCCTCCGGCGAGACAAAGCAGTGGCGGTCAGCTTCGTCCCTATCGGTCACCATTATGGCGAAGGGCTTGGAAGGGCGTTTCTTTCTTTCCCGCAGAGTGCTGACCGCCGTTTCATCGGTGGCGTC
>Ga0315282_10017027_pt1 | contig 10547 bp, 9 predicted proteins | sample YL17G07_20_MG_FD_203693 | JGI IMG/M metagenome (GOLD analysis project Ga0315282, IMG submission 203693) | Sediment microbial communities from Yellowstone Lake, YNP, Wyoming, USA - YL17G07_20 | ecosystem: Environmental > Aquatic > Freshwater > Lake > Sediment | place: USA: Wyoming | collected... | reverse complement strand
AGAGATAGGCGGTTGGAGCTTCTTATTCAGCCGCCTTTTTTTCTGAGGCGAACGTTTATAATGAGCCCATGGGGCAGTTCTATTGTACCCATATCTATTACACGTTTCTCGCAGTAATCCTTAAGATTGTTGAAAAGTGAAATTATTTAGTAGGTGAACTCGTTAAGCAAGGGGTGATTTGGGATCGGGTGTCAGATTAAGTACCGTTCAGGACAGTCGAGACAACGTGTTCTGCCCTTAATCCCCTGTGAACTCGTCAGAGGGTAACAGACGTTTTCCCGACTGACAATTGGTAGACGACCAGAAGATTCCAAGTCTCTGTTGACTATTCCATTTTGATTTCATAGAATACCGTCAAGTTTGATGTCCCTTACAAACAACCTTAACCCCAAAAGAGGGTTATATGGACAGAAGATGAAAATAGACCCCATTCCTAATCAAAGGATGGGGTTTTATTTTTTTTACCAGGAAGATTCTATGAAAAAAAAGGATTTGACTCAAAAAGGTTAGTATGGATAGCAAAAAGGAAAATATCCATATTAAATATGGAAAAGTTTTGTGATGTTTTAGATAGATTGCCATTAAAGTTTACATTTCATATTTCAAATATTTCTAAGGAAATTGATGGTTATTGGGTTAAGGAACATTCAAAATATAAAGAACTTGATAAAGAAGGAGGTCACTATGTATGGCACAACAAAACAAATGATAGATATTCGTTGAGTTCTTCATTTTTTGCATATAAAGAGGGAGTTTTAAATGCGATTAAAAAGGGGAGTAACGTTTACAATAAAGTCAAAAGAAATCTGACCAAAGAAGAACTTACAGAATTATATTATGAGCAAATAAAATCTCTTGAAGATATTGCAGAAGAATATGGATATTCAAGAATGGATATCTTCAAGATTATGAAAGAATATAGACTCGTTAGACGGACACAATCAAAAGCAAGAATTGAGGCGATCAAAAAAGGGAAATTTGAAAAGTTTGAGTATTATGATATTAATGAAAATTTCTTTAGTGTATGGTCGCCAGAAATGGCATGGGTATTGGGACTCCTTTTTACGGACGGAAATGTATCCCCAGGGAGAGTCTCGTTGAGTTCGGTAGACATAGAATTGTTAGAAAAAGCCAAAAAGCTTCTTAACTCAACAAAGCCTTTGGTTAAACAAGTCCAATCGTATGACAAATCAAAATACGTTTACAGGTTTGAGTTTTGCCGTGAAAAAATGAGCAAAGATTTAAATTGGTTGGGTCTTCACGAAAGAAAAAGTCTTAATATGATATTCCCAAATGTACCAGAAGAATACGTAAGACAGTTTATAAGGGGATGCTGGGATGGTGACGGGAGCATTTTTATTTCGGGGGGTAAATTAAGAGGAAGTTACGTTTGTGGTTCACTTAAATTTATAGAAGGACTTGTTCAGGGGTTCTACAAGGTTGGAATCCAGAAAAGAAAACCACCTTTGGAAAAAACTGAAACAGATAAAATGTTATTAAGATATCCTGATGGGAGATTTCCATTGGCGATACACAAGAGCAAAAGGTCAAAATCATATGAGATAAAAATTGATTCGAGGGAAAATTTAGAAAAGTTGTTTGATTATTTCTATGATCGAGTAGATGAATCAATGTATTTAGAACGCAAATTTAAAACTTTTGCAGAGGGGTTAGGGGTTATAAATAATGGACTTCGAGAAATATGAGAGGGAAGCGAGAGATAATGGAAGGCCGTAATAATGAGTGAAATGGACAAATACTATCAAATCTTGGGTCTCAACCCAGGAGCTTCAGAGGAAGAAATCAAACAAGCTTACAGGGATTTGGTAAATGTATGGCATCCTGATCGCCTCCCCAATAATCCACGCCTGAGAGAAAAAGCAAACGAGAAGTTAAAGGAAATCAATTTCGCCTATAAAACATTAAAAGCTTATATCGCCGGAAAGGGCGAAGAATATACAACATCAGAGGAGATGAGAAACCACGCCAAGTCACAGCCTCCGCCGCATGAACCCCCACCAAAACGGGAAGAGGAGCAATCTTCAACAACCAAAAGTAGGGGTTACGAAGAATCCAAACCTCCGCCGAACGAACCTCCACCGGGTTTCTCGCAACACTTCACAAAGAAGTCCCCGGCACCATGGATACCTTTGACTTTATTTTTCGGTGCTTTGGGAATGATAATTGGAATAAACCTAAGCAACTATCTTATTGGTTCCCTTGTAGGGTGTCTAATTGGGCTTGGTGCTGGCAGATTCATTAATGAGATGGATGGAACAAGGAAATACAAAGTCGGGATTGCATGGGGAGCGGCTCTTGCCGGGTTCTTCCTTTATCTCATCATACTTGGTTCAACAACTCCTGAGCATTACACTCCCACGTCCTCCACACCCTCTTTCTCCCAGCCTCCTGAAACGAAATTAAGTGCTGTTGACTGGTATAACAAGGGGCATTCATTTTTCTCATCAGGCAATCATAGGGATGCTGTAAACGCTTTTGGCAGAGCTATCGATCTCAATCCTCAATTTGCAGAGTCTTATGTCTATCGTGGGAGTGCTTATTATAAACTCGGGGACTTAGAGCCGGCAATCACAGATTGGGCTAAAGCTATCGAACTTAACCCAAAAGACGCTATGACTTATAACGATCGTGGATGGGCCTTTTTTAGAAAAGCCGAAGACGGAGAAAAGCTTTGTTATGATCAGGCACTTGGAGATTTCAATAAGGCCCTTTCTATTAATCCAAATTATTATGGAGCTTATATCGGTCGAGGATGGGCTTTCCTGAGGAAACGCCACCTTGATGAGGCACTTGAAGACTTCAATAAAGCCATTTCTATTAATGCGAACGATACTGAAGGTTATAACGGTCGAGGATGGGCTTTCTACAAGAAAGGCCAATATGATAAGGCAATTGAAATTTTTAACAAAGCAATTCTCATAAACCCGAAACGCCCAGCGGCATACTGCAATCGTGGTTTTGCATATCTTGAGTTAGGAAAGAATCAATTGGCAACAACTGATTTTCAAAAATCTATCGAATTGAAAGAAAAAAACATTAGAGATTGCTATATTGGTCTATCAATAGCTTGCTTTCGTCAGAACAGAATTGAAGATGCAAAGGCCAATTACCAAAAAGTCATAACGATTGAACCATTATGCAAAAATGGATTGGATGCTCTGGAGAGAAAGGAAGGTTTTTCTTACACTCCAAACCAAAAGCAAACTATTAATGAAATCGTAAAAATCTTCCAAGTCGGAAGGAAGTAATATTTGGGGGATAGGGTCGCTCCCGAAAGCCGGTCACTCCGGCCCGGTTTCCCCTTATTCCTTTTGCAGGAGGCTATAAGCAGGAGATGGCATGGAAGAGAATGTTTTATCAGATGAATATCTGGACGATATAGCAAAAAAGGCGATCTTTAATGGCTTCATCCAACCGTTTAATCTCGCCCGCATTTTGGGAGTAGAAGAAGATTATGGAAATTTACTGCCGATCCTTTGGGAAAAGTTTGAATGTAACAGGAGCGGGAGAGAAACCAAAATGGATACCCCTAATGAGCGTACTTTCGCATGGTACAAATTGCTTCGAAGATGGGGAGGAATAAGGAGTGTCCCTCCAGATGATCTTTCGGATCGTTTCTGGGCTGATCCTGTCTTGGGCAAACTGCCTGCTATCCAGCATCATTTAAGTCTTTACAATCAACACCCCGTTACCGGAAAGCTTAAAATAATACCTATTAAAAATCGCACCGACTCTGATCTTATCAAACTCGAAGACCTCCGAGAGTATCTAAAGGACATAGAACGAACTTTCGAAGTAAATTTCCCGTTACCCAAACGGCTGTTTCCTAAAACCCAAGAAGAGGAGATGGAAGTAACAGAAGAAGGTAACTGTTTTCGCCAAAATGGAGATTATTGGGAAGTCTCTTTCGATGGGACATCGGCCACCAAGATTAAGCATTTAAAGGGAATGGACTACATAAAATATCTGTTAGAAAATCCTAATCGACCTGTAGCGGCTTTAGCATTGGTTCGAACACGACCAACCTCTGAAGAAGCAAGTCTGCTGATTAAAATGAATGCGGATCAGCTTGAAGAACTTGGATTAAGCAAATCTACGTCTCTGGGGTACAACAGAACTTATACCTGGAAAAAGCGTGAAAATGATATTTCCTTAACTACTTAAAACACAAATTGGCCTTTAAATCCTTATGGAGACGCTATATAATCTTGACAAAACTCCTTCGGCAGAACCTTCCTTAAAAAGGAACATTGTGCCAGATGCCAAAAGGTCTGAGAATTTTACATCTCTCCCTTGGAGAGCCCAATCTGACTCACTTTGCGGGCATCTCACCTATTCATTGGTTCAGTTAAAAAAAGGAAAATAAATTTGCATTTGCTAAAAAGTAGTTTCATCAACTTTCAATTTATTATTTTTTGCTATAATTTATCGAGCAATTACTCATATTTTGACTCCCTGCATTCAGATTATCAGGGTATTTGAGGTTAAGGCATGATAAAAATTTAACCAATTTGCTAAATATTTTAGAAATTAAAAGTCCGAATTCCTTGTATTTTTAAGATTTCCATATTCGAGTAGGATTAATTCACGCTTTTTTCAGGTTATAAGCAAAGAGACGAAAGACAACTATAGAAATAGACTTCGGGAACTTGAAGAAATAATAAACGATAGGGAGTCATTGAAGAGCGAAGTTTCGGAAGCTCTAAGGGAAAGAGAAGCCCTCATTAAGGAACTAAAAGCCTCTTGTGATAAGGGCACTGACAAGCCAAGAACTGCTGTCTCTAACGCAATTACAAGAACCATAACCCACATAAAAAAACACCATCCCTCCCTTGCGGGACATCTTAAAGAATATATTCACCTCGGTTCTTCCTGCATTTACACCCCTCCCGTTGATCCCAATTGGAACAACTAACCTACCGGTCTCTGCCAATCTAATTTCCCCCAATGCTACACGATAAGCTGCAATGCCACGTCAAATGTAACATTTTGCCACGTCAAAAGTAGCCCTACCATATTAGGGACAATTGGAAATTGAGATTGAATATGAAAACCTTCGAAACTCATGACCTCTATTTAGCGGCTGCCTTAAAAATTCACGGTTTCAAAATAATCGACATCAAGAAGAATGGTAACGGACGGGGAATTTTCGTTTTTGAAGATCAACCCGGGCGATCCGGGAGGGTCTTTAATCTTGATATTTGGACCGAGACAAAGGCTGAATAACAAAATAATTTCAAAAGGTCAAAAGGAAAGAGCTAACCCCAATTTCATTTAATTGAAATTCTGAAGGAAAAGGGTCTGAGGGAAACTAAACACCGTAAGAAAAATATGGCGCTCCCCGTAGTGAACATTACCTGGCTTGATATCGTCTACGCAGTAACCGTGATTATTGGAATCTTCGCCAAGGAGATATGGGATAACATCAACGAGACCGGAGTAATAAGTATCCGGTTTCCGCGCCTAATGGCTGCGCTGATTGTATCCCCTATTATCTATGGGGCTATCTACACTAGATTAATTCAAAACCAACTTTCAATTTTGGGGCTTGCGATGGCTTTCCAAAATGGATTCTTTTGGCAGACGCTGTTTCACACCGTACAAGGAAGTCCCTGAATAAGTTAATTTCGGACGGGTTCAGGTTCGTAATATGTGAGTTTCAAAAGGCAAGCAAGTGTTAGTACTATTTTATAAAATTCCAAAAAGAATGGTCGGGGAAAGGAGATTTGAACTGAATAAAAGACATACCGGAAAAACTGAATATTTCTAAATGGCTGGTTGATAACAGACTTGATTTTTTAGGTCCGTTTCAGTATTTTACGTTTTGTAACGAAAAATTTCGGCTTGACAGTGACAGTATGGTGACAGTTTAAGGACTGAAAGGAGACAGCTTTGAAGCTGACAGATATAATACCGACAGAGGATGTACTTCTCGCCCTTTCACCCGAGGAGTTGGCCAGGTTCCTTTTAGAATACTTCCAATCCAAAGGGGATCCGAATGAATTCAAGGAACATCCGGGCAATTTCCCCAGTTCAACTGCTTTGCAAGGATATAACCGGGAGAGGGAAAAGGAATGCGCTGAAGCATTGATGGAGGCCTGGAACATCTTGGAGAGAGAAGGCTTAATTGTGCGGCAGCCCGGAAACCCTCAGTGGTATATCCTTTCAAGAATAGCTAAGCGGATCAAAACCAAGCGGGACTATGAGGCTTTTCGGCACGCCAAGCTATTTCCAAAAGATACCATCCATCCTGATCTTGTTGAAGGAATCTACCCGCTTTTTCTCCGTGGGGATTATGAAACGGCAGTTTTCAAAGCCTTTAAATTGGTTGAAGTGGCAGTAAGGGACGCTGCTGGCCGTGGGTTTGAATCTCTTTACGGTACAGATCTAATGAGAAAGGCTTTCCATCTGGATACTGGACCTTTGACAGATATGTCCGAACAAAAAGCAGAGCGTGAGGCGCTTCAAGCGCTATTTGCTGGGGCCATTGGCCGGTTTAAAAATCCCACGAGCCATCGCCATGTTGCGATAATGGATCCGGCAGAAACGATCGAGATGATTCAGTTAGCAAGCCATTTACTTCGTGTGGTGGCTGACCGGAAGGCTGGCCCCTAAACACATATTGTGACCGAAGCATCAAGATTAAAGGTATGGCCCTTGGAGACTTTCTTACCCATCCTCCTTCACCGCTCCTTCCCCATTCCTCGAATGATAAACTGAAGCAGTTCATAGGCATCACGGGAAATTCTCTCGTATTCATCCTTATCCGTAATTCCCATGAACCTTGCTACCGATACAGGTCCAATTGATTTCACATCTTTGAACTGTTCTTCTATGTTTCTCAAGGCTTCTTTCATCAACCTATGATTCCTCAATTTCTTTAATTCAGAAAGAACCGACTCAGGGCCTTCTTTATAATACCGGACAAGCATATAAAGATCATAAGCATCTTTTTCGCTTGTCCTTTCGCCCAAAGCAATGCCTTTCATCACAAAGCACGCTGTCACATTTGCCACTTTTATGTCCAATTCAACGTTCGCCCCATTTGAAATCGGTCCTGATAAGCGAATCATTTCTATTTGGTCAAATACGATATCGGTTCCACGTCCTTTCCTGGCCAGCATATCTTGTATTACTTGATGTCTCCTCCTCTTGGGCGAACCACCATATTCAGGAGCTAAGAAATCGATTTGCACCTCTATTTCTCGTGGCGAGTATTCGTTCTTAACCTTCATCTCAGATTCTTATAATCCGTTCTCTCAAAAAATCGGCCTGTTCCCTTCCACGACCCCTATAATTGTATAAATCGAGATAGATTTGTATCGGGTTTGCAATGATATAGGAATCAACTTCATGGACTTTATAATACACACCTTCATCATAGGGTATTATTATTTGTAGATTCGCTCCAGAAGGAACCTCTTTCAGTTCAAGCTCTTTCCTTATTCTTTCGATGTCACCGCTAAAATAGCTTGTGGCAACATTATACCTTGTGAATGGAGCAAGACGATTAGCACCTGAAAAAAGGGTAAGAGCATACTGTACTCCATTGGTCTTGCAGAATTTGGCAATCTGATTTTCGATTTGGGGTATCTGTTTCATTGAATAAAAGGTTAATACTCTGTTTCTTTCGAACCGATAATTGTCTCTCCATGAGTCCAGAAGCTTTGTCTTATCGAGAACTGTCGCACCCTCCAATTCTTCTGTCCATAACCCTAATTCATCCAATTTTCGGTTCACTTTCGATACTTGACCGAGACTGACAGAAACCTCTGCTGCTATTTGTCTATAGCTCTGCACCGATTCGTCTTTTCCTTGAAGTAGGTAGAGCCTTAATACCCTTTCACCTTTCGGGTTAAAAAGTCCTGAGAGTCTTCTCAATGATTTGAATTTGTTTGGTTTTCCCTCAACTTCCAAATAGAAAGAGTTAAAATCGAGGTATGCATTTCCAGAAAGATCCAAAAATCCCACTCCAATTTTTTTGCAGACCTCTTTTCCTAACTCGGATATGTAAGGAGCAATAATTACTGGATATCCCTTCTTGCCTTGCTCGCTTGTTTCCAAAAGCTGCAACCCCTTTTCCTTTATTTGCTTTGGAAAGCTCTGGCTAACAACCTCACAAAGAAGCCTCTCTTTCTTCTCCCCAATTTTCAGGCGTAATGCAACGTCTACCTTCCTTTTTTTCTCTGAAGGATACCCAGATATAAGGGTGGCATTTTTGAGCTTGGGGAAAAGGTTTTTAAACGTGGTTTTGAATTGTTGATCAATCTCTTTTTCGGTCATAGGTTGTTCACCAATATCATAGTGTTCACCATTTGGTGAACAGTATAATTAAAGTGAACAAAAATGTCAAGAGGTGAATACCTAATGGGAGATTTTTCAGGTGGGTTTCTTAATTATTGTACAATCAAAAATGCGCCTAACTTACTGAAAATTTGGCTGGGGGACGAGGAGTTGAACCTCGATTCACGGAGTCAGAGTCCGTTGTCCTACCATTGAACGATCCCCCAATTTCTTAGTTCTGAGTTTAGAGTTCGGGGTTCGGAGTTCAAAATCTAAATTTAGGATTCATCATACCACTAAAAAGCGGACTAATCAAAGTAAAAGGATTTTCTTTCCAAGGGTATCGACAAGGCCCTGCAATGGAATTTCTTCCTGAGATTTGGTTTCCATATTTCGAAGGACTGCCCTGCCCCGCTTCAGCTCTTCTTCTCCAAGGATGAGAACATATCGAGCCTTCAGTTTATCAGCCCTTCGCATCTGACTCTTCAGGCTTTTTCCTTCATAATCTAACTCGGCTCGAATCCCTTGAAGATGGAGTTGATTGACTAATCGGTAAGCTTCTTTATAAGTTTCTTCGCCTAAAGTAGCAATGAAGAGATGTGGGTATCGGATAAATCCTTTCTCCTTTGGTAATAAGGAGACCAGCCTCTCCATCCCGATAGCAAAACCTATCCCTGGAACATCAAGACCTCCAATCTCCTGAAAGAGATTGTCATACCGCCCTCCGCCTGTCACCGCATTCTGAGAACCCAAACTGTATGAAACCACCTCAAAGGCCGTTCGGGTATAATAATCCAATCCCCTCACCATTCTGGGATTCAGGATATATTCGAGGCCCGCCATCCCAAGATATTCCTTCACCTGGTCAAAATGCCTCTGGCATTCATCGCAGATGTAGTCAATCACTTGAGGGGCATCGGCAATGGCTTCCTGACAGGTTTCAACCTTGCAGTCAAAGATTCGCAGGGGATTGGTGTAAAGTCTCCTTTGACAATCTTCACAGAGTCGAAATGATCTTTGGGATAAGAAATTCTTTAATTCTTCCCGGTACCGGGGCCGACAGGCGCGGCAGCCCAAGGAATTGATCTGAAGTTCCAGCTTTTCGAGTCCTACCTTTTTTAAAAATTGGATGAGCATGAGGATGACCTCAGCGTCCACCATCGGATTTTCAACACCAAATACTTCTGCATCAATCTGATAAAACTGCCGATAGCGGCCTTTCTGAGGCCTCTCATAACGAAACATCGGTCCGATGCAATAGAGTTTTGCCACGGGATCGAAGGAGTAGATTTGATGTTCTAAATAGGCCCGCGCCATAGAGGCTGTGGCCTCGGGACGCAGGGTCAGAGAGTTGCCGCTCCGGTCCGTAAAGGTATACATCTCCTTCTCGACAATGTCTGTCGCTTCCCCTATGCCCCGAGAAAAGAGTTCTGTCCGTTCGATAATGGGAATGCGAATCTCTGAGAAACCAAATCCCTCAAATACCTCCCGAGCAGTGTCTTCAACAAACTGCCACTTTCCAATCTCCTCGGGAAGGATGTCGTTGAAACCACGGATGGCTTTAATTTGCACGCGTTAGTCCCTCACGCTGAAGTTATCCAAATTTACCTTATCCATCTCCAAAAGTCAAAAGTTATTGAGATTGCTTCGCTTCGCCCTCCATACATTGTTAGTTAAGTTGGTGCCATTTAGGACTTCGCTCGCAATGACAAAAAATTTCCCCTTGAATGTCATTGCGAGGAGTTCAGCTTTTACTGGACGACGAGGCAATCTCTTCGTGGTTCTCAAAAAATCGAAATGGTTGATTCTTGGAAATATTTAGGATAATTATTAATACAAACGCAGAATTAATTTTTCTATTTAGATCGGCTCCCCTCACCCTTCCCCTCTCCCCTCGAAGGGGAGAGGGAGGGGGTGAGGGGTCAATATCAAAGAATTTAATGCGTTTATATTAGTTTAATGTTTAAAGGAGAATCTATGGAGATCAATCCACAGATTTTTAGGGAGTATGATATCCGGGGAGTAGTGGATAAAGATTTAACACCAGACGTCGTCAAAAGGCTGGGCCAGGGATTCGGAACCCATATGTCCAAACTGGGTCGCTTAAAACTGGCCGTCGGCAGGGATGGAAGGCTCAGCTCAAAAACTTTTATAGAAGCGTTGATTGAAGGCTTGATCTCTACGGGATGCGAGGTCGTTGATATTGGCCTCTGTCCAACACCTGTCTACTATTTTTCTATTTT
>Ga0315282_10017026_pt1 | contig 10547 bp, 13 predicted proteins | sample YL17G07_20_MG_FD_203693 | JGI IMG/M metagenome (GOLD analysis project Ga0315282, IMG submission 203693) | Sediment microbial communities from Yellowstone Lake, YNP, Wyoming, USA - YL17G07_20 | ecosystem: Environmental > Aquatic > Freshwater > Lake > Sediment | place: USA: Wyoming | collected... | reverse complement strand
TGCCCTGCCCATAGCTCTCGGGATGTACTTCTTCACTTTCAGCCCCCTATGTGAGGCTGCGTGCATTATCTTGACCTTCTCTATATCAAGACCCCTGTATTCGGCGTTTGCCTCAAGCTCCTCAAGAAGCTTGTGTATCTTGCCGGCCGCCTTAACGGGGTAACGTCCCGCATAGAATCCTTGGTGTCCTCTGTGGGGAACCTCTTTGTGGTAATGCCTGTAGGGGATCGACCGTTTCTTCTCTGTCACATCCTCAAGCAACTTCTTAGCCTCTGGCAACTTCATTCCCTTTATTGCCTTGCAGATCTCGGTGGCAGCCTTCGGAGAGATCCTCATTTCTCTACCTGCACACTTCACAGTTCTTTCGGGATCAAGCGCCTTGACAGAATATCCCCATATTGGCATAGTCGTTCCTCCGAAGCTCGGGATGGTAGAGACTGTCCGTCTAAAAAGTCTTGTGTCCTACTAGAAAGACATAAGTGGACTTGAGTATTGCATAAGCCTCCTTGGAGAAGTGCTTGGAAAATTCTGAAATCACTAGGAAGAGGCGGGAGTCTGAGCTTAGAGGAACTACTCTTAGGACCTACTGGGAGCTTTTCAGCAAGAATCAGCCCATGGGGGTCCGGGAAATTCAGAGAAGTCTCAGACTCTCAAGCCCCAGCACAGCACTCTATCATCTGGAAAAACTGAAGAGACTGGGGCTGGTTGAGAAGAACAGCCAGGGGCAGTTCATTCCGGTAGAGATGATCAAGGTCGGCACACTTCGGCAATTCGTCCGCTTTGGAAGGCTTATTCTCCCCAGATATCTCTTCTACGCGGCCTTCTTCTGGACAGCTCTGATCTCATACATTTTCAATTCGTGGGTGTCGAACTTGATTCCTGATGCAACAGTTGTAGCGCTTACCTTATGTGCGGTGGCAGCAACGACCTATGAGGCGGCACGAACATGGAGGGAGAAGCTGTTCTAATCTCTGAACGATCCCTTTCAAGATCAACATTTAAGTTCATGACCAGATTCAAAGGTTTGTGAACAAGTTGAGATTGGAAGTTCTCTCAGTAGTTCTTGGAGTCGTAGCTGCTCTCGCAGTCGTCTCATCGACACAGAACTATCAGTTGGCTCCTTCGGCACCCGCATTTCTGGGCGGCCGTGTCGCTAAGACCGATCTGAACGAAGTTCCAACGGCGACAGTTATGAGCCCTGCTCAAAGTCTTACTGAAAACACAACGGTCAGAGACAGAATCCCTGTTCAGAGTCTGCCTTTTGTCTGGCTGGCATTGCCTTTGTTCGCGGCAGCCTTGATCTACCGTGTCGCGAATAGGATTCGCGATGGGAAAGAACCTAGTTCATGAAGACCCTATGTGTGTTGGTAATGCCTAGTCTCAGCATCGCAAGATGTGGCTTTCGAAGGCTTATGAGCAACAGTAATTAAGAAAGCTAGCGCGCGCTTCTCACTTCAGCGGGACATACATGCTTGATCTTGATGCCCCAATGCCCGGAGTTCCATGAGAGACTTTCTTGTTTGTTATGGCGAACTCTCCTAGATAATGCCCTACCATCTCAGGAGTGATGTCTACGGATGTGAATTCTTTCCCGCTGTGAACCAGGATCCTGAGGCCGACCATGTCTGGAAGTATCAACATGTCTCTGGCGTGAGTCTTAAGAACGTCTCCCTCAGAGCGTGAACCACGTTTGAACTCTTTGATCTCTTCAAGAAGTCGTCTTCCAGCAGGCGTGAGGCCTCTTTGGAGTGAGCGTCTCTGCCTCGAAGGCAATATTTTGATGAAATCGTCCATGGACATCTCTCGCAGTTGCTGAATGCTGTATCCTCTGTAGATGAATTCTTTTGGCATCTTTCTCGAATCTTCCAGTTGCTTGGTGGTCTAGTTAAGTCTACCGATAGAATTGTTTTCTGGTCATCTTTGGAATTCATGACTTACTGTCGGTCGCGCGCGCGCCTAGTGCTGGTTGCTCTTCCTGTCTGCCTTGCAGCTATTAGACCTACTTTTCTTCCAGGGGGCGTATCCCTCGAGACTGTTGTGGGCTTTCCTTCGTGTCTGTGTCTGCCTCCTCCATGAGGGTGGGATGCCGAAACCATTGAGTTCCCCTTCACCTTGGGCCAATGTCGGCCCCTTATCTTCATGAGTTTCGACTTTGTTCCGGCCTTAAGAAAGGGTTTGTCAACTCTCCCGCCTCCGGCAATGACACCAATCATCGCCCTGCAACTGTTGTTCAAATATGCTGATCTCATTGACGGAAGTCGGACCTCTGTACCTCGGGGGGTGTGTGCTACAAGTGTTACGTACGTTCCAGATGCCCTTGCAATCTTCGCGCCATCACCCGGACGGCACTCGACATTACATATGATCGTTCCTTCAGGTATCTTTCCAATGGGCAATATGTTGCCTGTAGTGACAGTGGAGTCGCCGATGGAGACGGTCTGTTTAAGACTTAGACCCTCTGGGGCAGGAACATAGAATTCCTTGCCATTCTCAAGACTCAACAGAGCCAGGGGCGTGCCTCTGCCAGGGTCGTGAACTAGATCGGTGACTATGGCGTTAAATGACCTTTTCTCTCCCATTTCATTCGGTGAAGGGTAAGATACTTCGGATACTCTTCTATGGGTTGGGGCTTGAAAGATTCCTCCACGCCCTCTCCTTCTGACTAGTATTCTTTTTCCCAAATGATGCACATCCCTCTATAGTATTCCGAGCTTGATCGCCAAGTCTGCGGCCTTGAACTCAGGCTTGAATTTCACATACGCTTTCTTTCGGCCGTCAAGAGTGATCAGGGTGTTGACTGATTCCACATCGGCTTCGTAGAGCTCCTTTACTGCTCGCGCGACATCATTCTTGCCAGCCTTGAGATTCACTATGAACGTTATCTTGTTCTCTTTTTCGATGAGCGTGACTGCGTCCTCTGAGATTAGCGGGTAACTTATCACTTCGTGAGTCTTGACTCTTGTCATATGCTAAGCTCCTCCTTTAAGTCGGTGATCTATAGCCTTGACTGCGGATTCAGTCCATAGGGTCAGTCTCCCGGGATGAGTCCCCGGGGCCAGATGCTCAACGTTAAGGTCCGAGGCTCTAACCGTATCTACGCCAGGGATGTTTCTGAAAGCGTTTATCATGCCTCTGCCCTCCACGCATACTATGAGTGGGCCTCTGGCCATTTTTCGACCTCGCCCTCGGAGGCTCGCTCGACCAGACCTTCTCTTGATGCTTCCAATTACTCTCTCAACATCATTCCAGAGGCCGAGCTTCTTCAGAAGTTCTTTTGCATCTTTTGTTTCTTTGACGCCTTCTACATCGTCACCAATAACCAGCGGAAATGATGGAACCGCATCAATTCTGTGACCTCTTCTTTGGACGATTTCTTTGTTTGCTGTTGCGGCTATGGCTGAGGCGAGTGCCAGTGATGATTCTCTTTTGTTAGATCTCTTTCGCAGACGTTTCTGAGGGGTTGGGGGATGTGTAAGTCGGCCTCCGACGGTGGACGGCGCGAATGCGCCACTACCAGCCTTTGGATGGCGTTCTCCTTTCACCCTAGGAATTCTTGCTAGGTTTCTTCCAACACCGAATGATTCGGCGGTGGTCCTCTTTCCAGCCATCGGATCTCGGCCTTGGGGCTGAAACCTGTGCGACTGAACAGCAACAACAGTCTTACTGATGACGTCAGGTCTGAGAGGGGCCTCAAAAACCTTCGGAAGCGCCATCTTGCCTTTAGGCTTCCCGTCCAAATCATATATATCAATACTTGACATTACTTGGTTCCCTCAACCTGCCTTTTTTGTCTCAAGGCTAAGATACTCCATTTTAGGCGCCACTTCAAGAGGTAGCCTGACTCTTGCCGGAGACCTCATCATAACCAGTCGCTTGGCGGGACCGGGAACACTTCCTCTCAAGATCATGTATTGGCCGTTCACGTTTCCGTAGTTTTGGAAGCCTCCGATCGGTGTCGCTTCTTTTCCGTTCTCACCGACTTTCAATACCTGTTTGTTGAATTCCGTTCTCTGGAAGAAGCCCATCTGTCCAGCTCTGGGAACAGAGTACATTATGAAGTTAGGCGTCCAGCCTCCTATCGAACCCACACCTCTTGTCGTCTTTCTGGACTTGTGGTGGAGTATACTTACGCCCCATCTCTTGACTGGGCCTTGTATGCCTTTGCCTTTTGTTATCGCGATCACGTCTACGAGGTTTCCTTCCTTGAAAACATCTGATGATTTAATCTCTTTTCCGAGCACCTTCTTCGAGTATTCGTATTGATCCTTTGCGTTTCCTCCCCCAATTCTGATCTCTATTAGGTGAGGTTTCTTTCTGCCAGTGCTTGTCATTCTGGTCTGAGTTGCCGCGATTACTCTTACTTCAGATGCTTTGTCCAGTAGTTTCTCAACCTTCTGGACGGATTCCGAATTGTCAGACTTCTTGGTCTTCGTGATTAACCTTTCAAGATCCTTTGGGGTCTCTGTTGACCAAACCTCTCCGAGTGTACGTGTTCCAGCATTACTTTTTTCATAGATCCTTATCCCGCAGATGATCAAAGGAGGGGTCTCTAGAACAGTGACGGGTATTACGACTTCCTTTCCATAAGTCAGCGAACCCTGACGTTGATCAAGAGCAACAGCATGTCCCATGCCAGCCTTAAATCCAGGGAAGGCTAAGGGCCTAGGGTCGCCTGTGACATCAGGCCAATATCTTATCCTTCCAACCCAGCTGGCTGCGCGGCCTCTGGGAAGATATGCAAGAGATCCGCGTCTTGGTGCGCTTACCTTTCTTCTGCCCAACGAATTCACCCAAGGATGTTGAGAATTGATAATGAGGTGTAGATTGCCTCTTCAGTCCTCACGGTCTCTACACCTTGATCTGGAATTGTGTTCACGATGAAGGTCGCGTAGTCATTCAGATCTAGGCCTTCGTGGTCGAGAATCTCTTTCAAACCTCGCGTTGGCGAGCCGAAAGCCACCAGTATCTTATTCGATTTTGCCCAAGTTGACTGCAAATTCGGAAGTACCTCACTTATGCTATTTCCATATCTTGAGGTCGATATGACCAGGTCGAACCCAATCCTTCTTGTTGACTCTGCAAGTGGAGTTTTCGTGAGAGTAACATTGTACCCCCAATATATTCTTATCTCAGAATCTTCAGCCTTCGCCGCTTCAACTCCACCGGTCGTCTTGGTGATTCTAACCGTCACTATGCTCTTTCTCGGAAGACTACCCTGTACAACGGCTGGTTCTGAAAGCCCTATGTCCACTAGTGAAGAGTTGCCTTGGCCTCCCGTAACCGCTCCTTGGCGCAGCATGCCAATCCTGAGGTCTTTTCTATCCCGTGTAAGAGGATGATGCGGAGCCCGAAGTGGTGGTAGTATTCCAACAAATTGAAGCTTCGTATCTATTTTTATCAGAGTTTTTCGCAAGTACTGAGGCATATTCATATATCTTAGAACCGCCGCTGTCAAATCTGCGTCATTTGCCTGGTCTTTCTCAGGGTTGTCGTAGTAAATCATGATTTGGTCAATCCGAAAAATCGAACAAGCCCGTCCGACCAGACCAATCCTGTAGGTCTTCTCCCTAAGGTGTGGAATGTCCTCTGTAAATGAAGCAGGAATTGCTATACAGAGGCGCTGCCGCCTCTTTGTAGGAGTTGATGATCCCGCACACCCAGAATTGATCAATGTCTCTCAACTAGGAACCTAACTCAGCAAGCTTTACAAGTTTTACTAATGGAGGTTCTTGTGTTGGTCAAGATGCTTGATCTTGATGATTCCACATATTTGGAATATCATGACAGATCGGGAATGTTGAAGCTGGTTGAGAGTTCTCCCCAGCTTTTGATCGAGGGCTTAGGAAGTAAATGGGCAATCGAACCAAGAGAACCAAGAAAGAAATTCTCTAACGTTGCAATCATCGGCTACGGAGGATCGGCAATATCAGGCGATCTATTGAGGAACTCATGTCTCAGACGGGCAAACGTACCGATTGAAGTCTGCAGAGATCTTGAGCTGCCAAGTTATATCAATGGCAAAACTCTTGTCATATGTATTAGCTATTCTGGCGAAACTGAAGAGTCACTCAAGCTTCTTGAAGAATCCGTGAAGGTAGGTTCTGAGGTGGTTGGAATTACCTCAGGAGGCACCATGTCGGATTTCTGCAGGAAACTCAACCTGCCGCTGATAAAAGTCAGAGGCGGAATTCCGCCCAGAGCGGCTCTGCCACTTCTTTTTCCCGCATTGACCTTAGCACTCTCTTCTTTCAAGGCGATAGGGAACATGCAAAACGATATCATGGAAGCATCACGAGAGTTGGAGGGTCAAGTCATCAGATTGAGGTCTTCAGTAACCTCGAGCGCAAACCCGTGCAAAAGGATGGCTCTTGAGCTTGCGCATTCGATTCCCACCATCTATTCTCTGGAACGCATGAGCTCTGTGGCCAGGAGATTCAAAGACCAGTTGAACGAGAATAGCAAGATCTTTGCCAAGTTCGATCTTATACCTGAAGCTTGCCACAACGAGATTCAAGGATGGTCTCCCTCATGGCTACTGGAGCACCCATCGTCACTTTTCTCGGTGATCCTAATCCGAGACGATAAAGAAACCCTCGCTGAATCTTCTAGAATGGAGGTGCTCAAGAAACAGATCAGGTCATCCGGCCTAGAGCGAATATATGAAGTGAAGACCGAGGCAAAGACCTATCTGGGCGGGCTTCTTCTCTCAATCAACTTTTGCGACTTCGTCTCAGTATATCTTGGTTTAGCAAGAGGCCTTGATCCAACATCCATCCCAGCTATCGAAGAATTTAAGGAAAGGGTTGGAGAGAAAACACACGAAAGGGAAAGATTGAAGTCCGCTATTCTTGGCTAGCCTTTGCTTACACCTATAGGCACAATCCTGGCCACTTTGGTGGCAATCCCGACTTTGTGACTTACATCTGCGACACGATCGACATCTTTGTATGCGCCCGGTGCCTCTTCGCTGACAACAGCCATACTAGCAGCCCTAATGAGGATCCCCTGCTTCTCAAGACTCTTCTTGATCTCTTCACCCCCATATCGACGTTTGGCAGCGGATCTGCTGAGACTTCTCCCGGCTCCATGTGCTGTTGAACCAAAGCTCAGTTCCATCGACTTTGAGGCCCCAACGAGAACCCAAGAGGCGGTACCCATGCTGCCAGGTATAAACACTGGTTGGCCGACCTCACGATAGACTGACGGTATGGCATGGTGGTTTGGCGGGAAAGCCCTCGTGGCACCCTTTCGATGTACAAACACCTTCACCCTTTTCCCTTTGACTTGATGTTCCTCGATCTTCGCGATGTTATGTGCCACGTCATAGATGAGCTTCAGTCCAAGATTCTCAGCTGATTTGTTGAATACCTTCTCAAACGCTTCACGAGTCCAGTGAGTGATCATCTGCCTGTTTGCCCACGCGAAGTTGCATGCTGAGGCCATCGCCTGCACGTAATCTTCAGCTTCTCTGCTTTTTGCCGGAGCACATGCGAGTTCACGGTCGGGTAACTCGATCTTGTACTTGTGAACTGCATTATCCATGACCCTTAAGTAGTCACTGCATACTTGATGTCCCAGTCCTCTGCTTCCCGTGTGAATGAATACCAGTATTTGGCCTGCTTTCTCTATTCCAAAAGCTTTGGCGGCCTCCGCGTTGAGGATGTTGTCTACTTTGTCGATTTCTAGAAAATGGTTCCCGCTGCCTAGGCTGCCTAGCTGCGGGGATCCTCTCGACTTCGCTGTTGGTGAGACCTTGCTGGGGTCTGCAATTTCCATGCACCCTTCCTCTTCGCATCTAGCCGCGTCTTCAGTCCAACCGTAGCCTCTGTCAATTGCCCAATCAACTCCGTCTGACAGGACTTTGCTAAGTTCTACCTGGCTGACTTTTATCTGACCTTTACTGCCTAACCCCGAAGGGATATAGTTGAACAGCGTATCCAAGAGTGCGGGGAGTACCGGCCTAATCTCGGACTCTGTCAAGTCTGTTCTCAGGAGTCTGGTTCCACAGTTGATGTCATATCCTACTCCTCCAGGGCTGAGCACACCCTCATCGTAGTCCGTTGCCGCGACGCCACCAATCGGGAAGCCGTATCCTTCATGGCCATCTGGGAGGGTTATCGCCCATTCATAAATCCCTGGAAGATGTGCGACATTGACACATTGGCTCAGAGTCCTATCGAGCCTCATTTTTTCGAGCAAAAGATCATCGGCATAGACTCTTCCTGGGACGCGCATTCCTTTCTGGAATGACTGTGGTATTTCCCAGACGTAATCCCCGATCTTCTTTAGCTCGACTGGTCTATTCGGTGGTCTCGGCTCTCCTTCGGACAAGCTCGCATATCCCCTCAATCTTCAGATTTCGAGTATTCATGTTGGCACGTGAATTTAAGCTGTTGCAAATACCCGATCATTTGATTCGGAAGATTATTGCTGACGGAGTAAAGCATGACTGCAAAATGCCGAGAGCTCCTTGTCCCCAACTCGTCTTCTTAGTCTCTAGAGGTCAAGAAGAAAACGAAGTAAGCATCTGTTCCCCGATCTCTTGATCTCCATTAGGTGAAACGTGACTGCTTTCACCTCTGTTTTGGATACGTGTTTTCCCGGTTTGAAATCCTCACCAAATATCGTCGCTTCGAGTATGAATTGATTATTCCCGAATTTTATCTTCTCAATGAAGAACTTTGAGTAGAGCCTGTTATTGACGTCGAATTTGACAAGAAGACTCTCAAGCCATGAGTAGAGAAGGGATTCCAGATCACGCCCTTCTACTTTAACCGATTCCCTAATTTTCGGTTCTACCTTGGAAGTGTCGGTCATTACTTCAAACATGGCGAGAGATGCGTTTTGAAAGGCTTCTTCCAGACTCAATCCATAGACCTCTATGTAGGCGTCACCCATGTGATCGAGAAACCTGAAACCCTTCTCATGGGCCATCTTCTCAGACAAGCTCCTCATCGGAGGGTTACTCGACAAGTATCCTCAAAAGTCTATTGCAGCAAGGCTGGATATTCAATATGTATATATGGCCTGACTTTCAAGATATGACAATCCGAACCTGATTCTCTTGAGGCTTGCATAGGTTGGACAAGAGTGATCTAATAGAGATACTTAGAAAGGTCTACGATCCCGAATACCCATTATCGGTAATTGACCTCAAGATAGTAGGTGAAGAAGACATTACATTCGACGGTGAAAAGGTTAAGATTCTATTCACGCCAACTTCACCACTCTGCCCCATGGGAGGCATGATAGGAGCTCTGATCAAGTACGCTTTGGAGACAAAGACTGGGAAAGAAGTTGAGGTAACTCTCAAACCTGGAAGCCACTCACAGGAAAAGATGCTTAATGAGATGCTCAAAGACAGTAAAGAGTACAAAGACCTCTTGGCTAGATTGAAGGCCGCTGGGATCCTCGAGAAGTGCGTTACAGATTGAAAGCTGGCAAATTCGGCATATAATTGTGAACCTTAAACCGTCATGACACGTAAGTACTAAACGATTTTATACGACAGCATTTGCAACCCACTAGTAGCCGGGATGGCCGAGCGGATCAACTTCAAACCTATGAGGGTCAAGAGGCGCAGAGCGCGCGCTAGCGTAAGCCTTGAGTGATCCATCAAAGTAAGCCTGTGGCCCTTACGGGCCGCGAGGGTTCGAATCCCTCTCCCGGCGCCAATCCACCAGTACAGTATCCGCATCATTATTTCTGAGGTGTGTCTTCACGAGTATCGCGCGTACTGTGGAGTGTTTCACCATAACCTTCGATGTGCGTGCTAAGTGATTCCAAATGCTACCCTTCGCCCGTCCATTGGATTCGTTCGCCTATCTCAGCTGTGAAGGGCAGGTACACCAATGCAACAACTACGCAACCATATCGATCTTTCGGAACACGAATGCTTCTCACAAGAACTTTCGGATCGATTAGAGACATGTTTCTGTCAGAAGCCATTCTTTTCATCCTCTTGAAGAGTTCGGAGGTAATAGTATCCTCATTTTTGTATCCATGGTTTTCTGCGACGAATCCGTAAGACGCTCCCTTTCTGTCTCGGCACTTTGTGTACCCTATGCCAGCACCTATGACTTCCCCCTCATCCCCATCCATTCTGGCAACGACTGCGAAGGTTATGGTACCAGGTGTAATGCGCGTCCGTTTGACTTCGATTGCATCGGTAGGTATTACCGATGAAACATAGACAATATTGCATTCATCAATTCCAGCCTCACTAAGAGCATCATCAAAAGCGTTCAGGTGCGATTCTGTGCTGGTCCCTTGACCGGCAGTCACAAAATAGGCTCTAGGAAGGAACATTCCGTGAACAGTCTTCGCTCTTTTTGCCATAGTTAATCTTCCATAGCTATTCTCAGATCACTCAGCGAAGATTTCAATTATCTGCATTGTGCCTTGAGGGTGGAATAATTTTCTGCTGCTCCGAATTACTAAATCAAACAAATCTTACGAACTACATCCTTAAGAATTTGCCCAGAAATCAAGGAAGGCCCTGAGGCACGTGTGTTCCTGTTGGATTCAAGGTTTCTTGGATCAGCCCA
>Ga0315282_10017025_pt1 | contig 10547 bp, 10 predicted proteins | sample YL17G07_20_MG_FD_203693 | JGI IMG/M metagenome (GOLD analysis project Ga0315282, IMG submission 203693) | Sediment microbial communities from Yellowstone Lake, YNP, Wyoming, USA - YL17G07_20 | ecosystem: Environmental > Aquatic > Freshwater > Lake > Sediment | place: USA: Wyoming | collected... | reverse complement strand
GCATCATTCGTATTCGGGTCGCCGTCGGGATCATCTAACCTGCTCAAGATCACCTTGGCTTTGTCAAACTCTGAATATTCAGCACTGTCGGCAATGTCGCCAAGCACAATTACGAATCTAATGTGATGGTTTTCTCTATTTTCAATTATCCAATTAACAGTTCGATTCAGCCTATCTGTAAGGTAGTAATTCTGCCCTCCTGTCCCTAAATCATTCCAACCAACACCGCCATAATCCGAATAGCCTCGACCAATGTGTAGGTCGGTGATGATGGCGAACGTCCACTCTATAAAAAGAGAGGTAAGATAGGGCTTAAAGATTACTAATCCTAGTGATTTGTTATCATACCAGTCATAGATATGGGTTTGGATAATAGACTCCTCAGTAGTTCCCCACCAATTATTCGTGGCATCAATATCTGATGGGTTTTGAGCATCATGGTTGACAACATCATACCAAGTGTTGCCGTAGATACTGTTATAGTTGATGAGGGCTTTTCCCCTCCAGATATAGATGCCTCCATAACCAGAATCATTATCTGTTATGTTATTATATTTCAGAGTTGGGTTACCCCCCCAAATGAAGACTCCAGAACCAAAGTTATCAGAGATGATGTTTCCGTAGATCATTGGAGATGCGCCTGAAACACAAATTCCGCCTCCGTATATTGCAGTATTACTAGTAATGATGTTTCCACTTAGAGTTACATTATCAGAAGAAATACAGATCCCTCCGCCCTTTTCTGCAGAATTGCCGGAGATGATGTTTTCAGTAATGATAGCTTTACCAACGCCTTGAATCCAAATTCCGCCGCCAGGGCCGTGCGGATGGTAGGCACGGTTATTTCTAATTACGTTGCCCTTAATAACCACAATACTGTCCCATATATCGATCCCTGCTCCGTATCTCTGCTTGTTATTTTCGATAATATTTCCCTGTATGGTAACCTCGGTTTCAATGGGCTCGTGGAGCCCTTTAACGCTGTTATAAACGCTGATTCCGCCGTTAGTAATCCTACTATTCGTTATTCTTGGCGAACCTTTATGAACAACTATTCCTCGCCTGCTTGGCGTTACAGAAAGCGGTAATTCCCTAGCTGGAGGCATTATGATGTTGCTGTGGTCAATAAACGGAGACGATTTCTCTATTTGGAGCACTGATACGTCCTGATCTCCTTCCCACGTGTAGTTGATGGTGCAATACTGCATTATGCTCCCGCTTAGATAATTCCCTTCCTCGTTGTAAGAAGCGTCAGTACTCGTGTCCATAAAACTAATGCCAGCCCAGTTCCCCCAAGCGGATATGAAGACTATCGGTTCTGATTCTGTGCCTCTGGCAATGAGTTGACCATAAACTGCTAACCCGTAAGAACACTCGAACTTTACTACTACGCTAGGTTCGATTGTCAGAGTCACCCCTTCAAGAACCAGTACTCCCTCAGTGAAAATATAGGGACTATTTGCCTTAGTCCAAACGGTATCAGATGTAATTTGCACACTAACAGTAGTACCTGCTTCAGCTAGGGAAAAATTGATTGTTAAGGGGAATAATAGAGAGGAAGTGATCAGGAATAAGAGAGCAAAGCCTGCAAGCTTAGTCGCTTTCCGCAATTCATTCACTTCAATCTTTTTTAACTTTTAAATATACAGAATTTATGGTCTGCGGGTCATGGACGTTTATGCTATAATAATGCGTTTTTAAGATAAGATTTGCGGAAGTATCCTCTATTGACACTATGAAGTTTTATACTCAGGCTGCAACTAATACATTTCCGTATCCTGCTTGTTATGCAAAAAAGAGAAAAAAATGCAAAAGCTAAAAAGAATAAATTACTTAATTTTTTACGGGTGAATTGAATGAGTAGAACCTGTCCTCGCTGTGGAGGAAGTGGAACCATTACATGTCCTCGTTGCCAAGGCTCTGGCGAGATCATTGGCATACTTGAAAATTATACGTGTAGACGATGTGATGGTCAAGGCGAAGTTCAATGCCCAAGATGTGGCGGCTCAGGTGAAGTTTGAACGCATGTTGCAACATTTTCATTCCCTCTGACAGCACGAACCACTTTCTGTTCTCACATCGACCCATTGATGAAAACTCCTTTAGTTTGTGTGCGTGTGTGTGCGTGCACTCTTTCGCATTTAGCAATAGTCTTTCTGTTTCTTTAAGAACTATGCATTTTCTCTGATGCATGCTTCACTATAACGAATAGTCCTCTTATGCAAGTATTCGTTCTTTCGGGCTGTGTGATCCAGGTTTTTCTATGATCCTAATGAACCTCTTAAGAAGAGTCTGATCTCTCTGGATTTTATCGAGAAAGCTCCATATGACTAAGACTACTCTATCTAATTTGTCGCCTCTCTTTTCGAAGTTAGGTATGAACCTGTTTTCATCGAACTTGTCAATATCACAAACAAATACAGAGGAGTTCGCATTAATCTCCTCCGCATAATCTTGGTACATGTGGAGCTCTCCTCCTACTCTCTTGTCGAGTACTACTACTTTGCCCCATTCATTAGCACTCTTGCATTCCACTAGGATTTTCAGGCTGTTTTTTATGACAACGTCAGGATTGCTCGCTGCCATAGGAAGATCAGTTTCGCCTTCAAATTCTCCCTGATATGGCGTTGCTGGTAGCTGGAAAAGGCGGAGTTTGATACACGTCTTCCATTCTAAATCTGTTTGGAAACATTCTCTTCGAGGAATACTAATGCCAAGTGCTTTGCTGAGTTCTCCTTGAGTCTTCTCTATGCCTGTTGTAGAAAGTCTCTGTTCTATCTGAGCAATTGTCCAAAGAGAAATTTCATTAGCATCTACAACACCTAGTTTCAACTTACAGATATGTCCTAAAACAGATTCTCTCCATTCAAATGGAATGTCATAGTTCAAGTCAAAATCAATAGGTTGTCTGAGCTTCCTAAGGGATTGGTTCCACAGATCAAACTTTGAATTCATTTCGTACAGGTTTTCCCTGGCTTCGACTGAAAGTTTCTGTAAATCTATTTCACGGTTTTGGATGTATGCATGCATATAGACTAGCAGAAGCGATGAAGGAAAAGCGGGATCAAAGCCCAGTTCGTCAAACCAAATAGGTTTCAGAGAAGAATAGAACTTCTGAACCTCTAGTCCTTTCTCTGTTATAAAGCACCATTTGTCTTCTTGTACACCTAGAAGACCGACCTGTTGAGCCCAGTCCAATAGAGGCTTTGTAGACCGCCCAATCTCCCTCATTTTATGCTCTGACGTTATCTTGAAGTCCTTCAAAAAATCTGCGATTGCATCATCTTCATACATTGGATACTTTGAAAACGTCTTCACGATGTTCTTCATCAGTTCAGAATTGCTGCTGATGTCCTTTGTGATGCTCAAGAGATAATGAACCTGACTAATGTGAAGACGCTGATGTTTCAAAATCGTTAGGATATTCAGAAAAGGGCGGGAATGGAACTTTGAATACGTGTTTCGGGAATCATAGGCATTCGTCAGTTTGAGTCTCATCATTCTGTCGGTGAAGATCGCTGACTCATGCAAGTCCTTTGGACACTCGTCCTGGAAGGTGTATTTTGACAGCATTTCACCGAAGACTGACGTGCGGTAAGCGAATTCATGATCTTGACGTATTGGAACAAGAAGTCCAAGAAAGCTTGCGTTGTTAGCATGATCACGAGCTCTCTTTAATTTATCGCCTGTTTCAAGAATACTAGTTTTGCTCAGTTTTCGATCAACAAGAATCCTACCTATGTCTTTTGACGTTGCTCCAATTGCTTCTTTCGCAATGTACTTTGGAATTTCGTTGACTATTGTCCTTAAACGAAAAAGCTTGTGGACTCTGGTTATAGCTGGGGCAATTGTTTTCCTTTTTGGAATTTCAGTTTCCTCCTATCCTTTTTTCAAGATCACTATGCTTTCTTCATTTATGAGATCCCCTTTGTAGTCACTGCGGGGAAGAAGCTTCTTGGGGATTCTCCTGTGATAAGTTGCTTTGTGATCAAATCCCGATAGCTTAGCAAGTTCTTCCGTGATCTCTCCATTGGAGACTTTGGTTCCTAAAGCTGATCTGTCGCCTATTACAATGCATGCAAAGCGATTACGATGAAGTACACGATACATTTCGTCAATGCATTTCTTGTAGTCCCAGAAGAAGGAGAAAACTTCTTTTGCTCTTTGTTTTTCCTTTTGTGCAAGTTGATGGTACAGCTTGTCGAGGGTGGGTGAAATACCACGGAATGTGGTCAACGTTCCGCCGAGGCTCCTTGAAGTGTTCTTGTTGACATCGTTTGATGAATATCCCAACCAAAGTAGAGAGAGTTTTGTGAACCTAGAATAGGACATCGTATGGCTTTCTTCGCCATAAGGAGGCGAAGTCACTACAAGATCGACAGAATCGTCTTCAAGAGGCATGTTGCGGGAATCATGCTCGAGAACCTTGCCTGAGATTCCTTTTGGACACAATTCATAGAATGCTTTCATGCGTTTTAGATAGTCATAGGTATTCGTCTTAAAAATCTCTGGAACATTAGGTGTGTGTTTGTTCAAAGCTTTTCCAGTTTTCGCTCTTGCAAAATAAGGATTGTCGGCAAAAGCTATGTTTGAAGTTCTCAATATGGTTGCGGAAAAACAGACTCTGAGTACATTTTGAATTGACTGATCGTGAACTTCGACTTTCTCAATCGATTCCTTGATTATTGATAAATCATTGACTACTTCTCTGTTGAACCAATGGTAAATATTCTTGAAGTAGAACACTTCAGGTTTGTATTTATTCTCTCTGTTGAGACGAATGTTCTGCTCAACATTTCTCAAGACTTCGTCTAGTACAAAAGCAAGACTGTCGGGAGCAATCGGACTTGTTTTCGCTTTTGAAATCATTATGGCAAGTGGGTTTATGTCAATTCCTATAGCATTTCTGCCAAGAATCAAAGCCTCTGCCAATACAGATCCGCTCCCACAAAAAGGATCAAGAACTGTCTGTCCCACTGAGGAATTTTCTTTTATTAGTCTGTTAGCAACTTGAGGGATCATTCTAGCAGGATATAGATGCAGTCCATGAACATGATGTTGAGTGTCTGCATCTGCATATTCCCATTTTTCATCCATTTTCAGATGTCCTCGGTTTAGCCCTGTTCCTTCTTAACATAATTTAGAATGGCGTTCTTGAATTCTTGTGTTAATTTGGCTACCCCTGGTCTTGAATACGGAAAAAGATCAACGCTTCCACTCGTCTCTATTTCGTTTAGAACTCTGGATGCTCCAAACACATACATTCTAATACGAGAGGGGGAATTCCTCAGAAACTGCATTATGTTTGATTTTTCAAAGAACAACTTGAGATTATCAGTTCCTAAGGAAACGATGATCAAAGTATATTTCCTATTCGCTATAATGCTCTGGACAGACCCGATGTCCGTATTGTCCTTCCGACTTGTCTTCCTTTGGTTAAAGAAAATACCCTCTCTCGAAAACGCAAGTAAATCGACTTTCTCGACAAGTTCTTGGATAGCCTTTCTTAGTTTAGTAACCTGGTCAAAAGCAGGCGCTTCAGGATCGTCTGCTATTATTAGAACATTCACCCAATCATATCCTGAATACAATTCTTCAGCTATGGAAACTATCACTTGGCATCTGATTAAAAGGTTTCTGGCAGTTTCATTTTGAGGTTGCGTAATCGCTTTTTGGAGCATGTGCCTCTTAACAGTTATCAGTGTGTCAGTGCTAGCGCTGAACCGCGCTAGACTGTTTAGAAACCAGTTTGTTGCTTAGGTAAGCTTATGTTAGGAAGAAGCTTTGAGTGCTAAGCGAGTGCTATTTAGGTTCTCTTGTAGAGAAGATCTGTCTGAAAGAAAGATAAAAAGAAGCCTTCGAAAACGGTCTTCATCGTTCTCTTACATTTTCTTCAATCTTCTCGACCCCTGCTCGTGCTGATTATGTTGTTTTTGGTGATTATGAAAATGTTTTATACGTATTGTTAGTATGTGCAGTATGGTTTGTCCTGAGGGATTAGTGTGTCCGAGAGTAAGCTTAAAGGAATTTGGCCCTTGCCAGGTGGGACTAGGAATTTCGTTGCGACTCTCCTAGACGTCCTGCAAAAGGTGCGAAGTGAAAGCCTAACACTAGATGAGCTCGTTGCGTGGCTGAAGGAGAAGTATGCCCTTTCGGGCAGTAGCGCCCCCGCTGGCTACATTCGTGTGATCCGTGAACCTCTCGGATTCTTCGAGAACTCTAATGGGCGGATTCGCCTTACATCAACTGCGCAGAAGTTCATGGAAACAAGGAATAATCAGATAGTTCTTGATGCCTTGCGCGGCAGGATTTTAGGTTTTGAAGAAATATTTCAGATTCTGGCAAATGGAAGAAGACTTGAACTTGAAGAAATTCATAAAGAGCTAACGGAAAAATGCCAAGTCGAATGGAAGACAACAACCCAGACTTTCTATAGGTTGCTCTGGCTTGTGAATCTAGGTTGCGTTGGCAGGGATAAAAAGAAGTATTACCTCGCTCAAGCAGGCATCTCTAAGGTTATTACTTCAGCGGGCGCGCTTACTCCACAAGCGGCTGCAACTCCTCAAATGCCATTGGATGGTTTTCTCAAACAAGCAAGAAGAATCATGGAGAAGCATCCTAAAATGAGCGAAGCCGATACCATATCAACTTTGATAGAGCCCCTACTCGAAACTCTGGGTTGGAACGTACGAGACCCGGATGAAGTTGGAAGAGGGTATCCGATTTCCAAGGGTGAAAGAACAGACTACGTTGACATTGCGCTCAAGCTTTGCGACAAGCCTGTCGTGTTCATCGAAGCGAAATCAATAGACATTTCTCTTCAAGATTATATGGCAGATCAGCCAATGAGATATGCTAACGCAGAGGGTGTAAGCTGGTGTGCCCTCACAAATGGACGTGAATATAGGCTCTATAACGCCTTCTGGAAAATAAAAGGAATCGAGCAAAAGATGCTGTTTAGGCTGTCAATAGATGAGCCCAGAGAGAAGATTGACTTTCTGACGATTCTCTCAAGAAACAGTGTATCGTCAGGAAACCTTGACAAGCACGGAGAAGTGGAACATGCCAGAAGAATGGCGTTAGAATGGCTCAGGCAGAACGAAGGCGATATAGTGAAGAGAATAAAGGATACTGACAAAAGCCTTGACGAGGAATGTTTAAAGCAAGTTCTCAGGCGAATGTTATCACCGTAGAGCAACGAATTCCCACACGAACCAACCATTGCTGCTGCCGAGCTTGGGAACCTGACCGTTTCAAAATTAAACCGAACCTAGTGTTTCTTTCGTGACCTTTTCCATTCCTCGTATTTTTCTAGGGCTCCCCGCATTTGCTCAATGACGAATTCTTCTGTGCTGCGGTATGGCACGTTCATCTCTTCCAACGCTATTTCAAGCTGGTCGTACTCTTCCTTCGGCACTTCTATGAACTGGTATTCTCCCTTCAGCATGGTCAGCCTATACCGTACCGCGTCGCGTATGAGCTCCTCCTTGGTTGTGAAGCCTAACTGCCTGTTTTCCTCCACGAAGCTTTCAGTCTGGGCAAGCAGCCCCGGCGGAAGCAAGACTGATTCTTTCAGCAAGGCCTGTATGGCGTCTTGATAAGTCTGCATCTTGCCCGTCTGAGCCATAAGCGTTCCAACAGTTCCCGTCAGTTTTCTGTGGGTTTCATCTGATATTCTGAGCGTTTTCATTCTATGTTTCCCTGATTTTTTTTGCGTATTTCCCAGCCTTTTTCGCTCAGGATCTTCTGGACTTTCGGCAGGCTTAGGGCGAACTGGACGTGGCGGCAGTCTTCGGCGCCGCAGTACTCGCAGAAAACCTTGTCCGGTTTGAAGTAGACGTCTATGATTCTTCCTCTGGACGACCCGTTTGCAAGGGTCCTGTCCAAGATGCGCACGCCCTGCTCGTCAAGGTTAAAATGTTCAAGCTGTGGCAGCGGCTCGGGTGCGGGTGCCAGTATTTTCAGTTCTTCAAACCTTCTTCTCAAGGCTTCTTTTATGAATTCAGCCCTGCTCTTGTAGCTGCCTACGCCGCTTGTGATTATGTTGTCTATTACATCCATAAGCTCTTTCGGCAGTCTCACGGTCGTGTATTCGTCTTCACTGGTTGACATGACAAACACGTGAGTCAATCATGAATCACATAAATTTAAGCTTTACTGTGTCAAAAACATTGAAGCCGCTCTCGGCATGTTTGATTTTCCATGTCGGCAACTCTTTTATGCCCAGACCATTCTTAAACGTTCATGATTCAGAGGTGTAACATGCATGACAGACTACGCAACAGTCAGGCTTCCAAAAGAACTCGTCGACCAGATAGACTCGTTCCTCAAAAAACAAACCCTAGGCTACACTTCAAGAGCCGAAATCGTCAAAGACGCCCTGAGAAGCTTCCTCGAAAAAGAAACCAAAAACCAAACTTTCAGGAAGCATGAAAAATGAGGGAGATAGTCTACGACTTTGAAGAGTTCAAGAGAAAGGTGGACTTGAACAGGCCTATTCACCACCGCGGCGTAAGAAAACAGGTGGACAGGCACGGCGTGTTCTTCAAGCTTGTGTTCGAAATCTGCGGCGTCAACAAAGAAACTGGCACCGTCTTGATTTTTGAAAACCCGAAGATAACGACCATCGCAAGCCTGCGCAGCCAAAAAAGACTGTACGACAACTTCGTCGAGAAGTACGCTGAACCCTTAGGCAGCACGGAAGGAGCGTTGGAACCGTGAGCAGCGACGACGTTGCACTCGACGCGCTCGTCGAGTTTCTGGACGCGGTTGAAGCGGGCGTAGCGGCGGCGCGCGGCCGAATCAAGGCTGGAAAGGTGGAGCCGGAAAATTGGGACCCGAACAGTGTAAAATGGATAAACGCAGACGGGACCAGCGGGCCCTACGAGCGCTGCGAAGATTATGGCAACACGCATTTCAAGGCGATGAAAACGGATTTGATGATGCACAACGGGAAAATGACGCGTGACGGCTTTTTCTACTGGCTCTTCACAGACGGCAGCACGGTCGGCCGCAAAAAACGGGACCAGACAAGATGACGCTCATTCGCGGCGGTGAAGATGAGCGAAGGATGCGCCGACACCGTTTCAAGCCTGCACAAGTTTTTCGTCAGCCGTGACGACTGTTACTGCGTGCAGCTTAAGCATGGCTACGTGAAAGTTGATGCGCCGTTAACTGACAATGTTCTCCAACAGCATATCAGGGGAAAACTGACGGTGGGCAGCTACCAGCTGACCGTGGACAACCATGTAAAATGGTTATGCTTCGACCTTGACCCTGAAAAACTGGTCGACCCGAAACAGACTGCGAGAAAAATTTTGAACGTTTGTTTCGAGGAGAAGGAAGAGGCTGACGGGAAAAAGAGGCCGCGAGTATGGCCTTCAGCCGTGCTTTTAGAGGCAAGCAGGTTCCCCGACCCCAGCTTCCACATATGGATACTGTTTCAGCCTCTAGTCCACGCTGAAGTCGCCCATTACCTCGGCATCCGCCTCCTAGACCTCGCAGGCTTAAACCCGAAGCAGGTTGAACTGTTCCCCAAACAATCGATGCTGTCGACTGACCGCCCGTTCGGCAACTTCGTCAAGCTGCCGCTGGGCAAACATCAAGCTGCAAACAAGTGGAGCACATTTCTGGACTGTGAAACCTTTCGGCCCCTGCCAAACAAGGCTCTGAGGATAGCGGGAGGAGTCAGCCTCGCCGAATCCGACCAGACAAAAATCATGACCTTCAAACACGAAGGCCACGTTCAGGCCAGGTTCGACGTCCCATCCAGTTTCAAACCGTTAAAAAACAGGGAAGAAGAAAACATCGCCCATTTCCTAGCCAAGTATTGGGCCGCGGGAAAACGAAACAGGCTCGAGCTTGCTTTCCTAGGCTGGAGCATCAAGCAGGGCGTGGCACGTGAATCTGCAGGGAGAATCATTCAGCATGTCACAGAACTGACGCATGACGAGGAAGCAGCCGCAAGGCTCCAGCTGGTTGACTACCACTACAGGAACAGGGTACGGTTGGCCTCAGGGCTTCTCGGCATCTCCGGCCTGAGGGAAATAATCAGGGAGGCTCATGGTTGAGTCTGGTTGAGAAGCTGGAGAAGGCTGAGCAGAGCGAAAACGCCCTGAAACTGCGACAGACCCCTCACATTCTGCATCCTGCAGGAGGCTTAACAGACCATTTTGTGTATGAACCAGTCGCCGTCGGAATATACGTTTACAAAACAAAAACGGGAAAGAAAGGCACGGTCACGGTTGACGTCGAGTTTGAGGATGAGAAAGAACAGCGGCGGCCCCACTGGTCCATCAGAGTCGAGGACGCCAAGTGTTACTTCACGGAGAAACCGCCGAAACAGTTCCTGTTCAACATGCCAGACACGGAAACCGTCCATAAATGGGTGAAAAACGAGAAACAAAGCCTCTCCACCGACCGACTGTACCGCCTGAACGGCCTTTACCTGCGCACTTTCCTCGATTTCCCACATGAATTCGAGTTCAGCGTCGTCCAACTGTTCATTCAACAGTCGTGGCTCATCGAAATCCTGCCCGTCGCCTTCT
>Ga0315282_10017024_pt1 | contig 10547 bp, 8 predicted proteins | sample YL17G07_20_MG_FD_203693 | JGI IMG/M metagenome (GOLD analysis project Ga0315282, IMG submission 203693) | Sediment microbial communities from Yellowstone Lake, YNP, Wyoming, USA - YL17G07_20 | ecosystem: Environmental > Aquatic > Freshwater > Lake > Sediment | place: USA: Wyoming | collected... | reverse complement strand
CCGGAATTCCGCAAGAATTCCCCTGCAATTTTCACTACACCGATCACCGCAATGACAAATGCCCTCTGAATCGCAGGATCGGCAGCCCAAGCCTTTACAGGTGTCAAGCGTTGCTTTACAATGGTGCGGTGATCAAGAGTTTCAGGCGCGCTGGACTCAAAACGCTTTTTCAAACTGGCACAAGCGCCAAAGTGCGTGCTGACCTGCAAGTGCGTGCGCTGAGGCGTCTGGACGCCTTGGATCAGGCGGGCGCACTGGCAGATCTCCGTCTGCCCGGGATGCAATTCCACCGGTTGCAGGGAAAGCCGACACGTTACAGCCTGCATGTCAACGGCCCATGGTGCATCACCTTTGAATGGGCGGGGGGCGATGCCTATCGCGTTGACCTGAAACAGTATCATTGAGGGAGAAGGTGCTATGACCCGTGAGTATGTGGTAAATTCCCGACCGCGCAGAAAGCCGACGCATCCTGGCGAGTTGCTCAGGGAAGATGTGCTTCCGGCCCTGAGGATCTCTGTGAGCGAGGCGGCGCGACGGATGCGGGTCTCGCGGCAGACCCTACATCGCATCCTCGCCGGCGACGCAGGAGTGACGCCAGACATGGCCGTGCGCCTCGGCAAGTTTTGCGGCAACGGACCCGGCCTGTGGCTTCGGATGCAGCAGGCCTATGATTTGTGGCACGCGGAACAGCGGCTCGCAAACGAGCTGACCAAGATCCCCACGGCACCGGCTGCTGCCTGACTCATTAATGCCGGATCCGTCCGATCGCATCCGAATGCCTGATATGCCCGAATTATTCGTCAAGCGAGTGGGTATTTCCATTGTCAGGACGCCAAGAAATGCGTAATCCTGATCTTTGCCGCTGCGCTCAGGCGTGCTATCCTGTCGGTCATCATGCTGTGCCCTGCGCGCGCGAGTGGGCCCATAGCTCAGTTGGTCAGAGCAGCTGACTCATAATCAGCGGGTCGCAGGTTCAAGTCCTGCTGGGCCCACCAAGCCCATCAATAATTTAGAGCGATTGCTAAGCAGGAGTCTTCGTGTTCGGGGACTGACGGCGGCAAGTATTGGGAGCATTCAAGAATGTGTGGGTCAGAGCTTTGCCAAAGGAGCTTGGCGCCAAAAAATGAGGCTGTTTCTTGTGTCTAAGGAATTAGCGATAGGTGTCGCGGCAAGCGCGACAAGAACCGCCAGATCGTTAGAGCCAAAATCGGGGCCTGTTTTTTGGCCGTAAGCGGCACTTTGCGGCCTCAAAACGGTGAATGAGTATTGACTATCTATAATTTGCCGTCGTCAGTCCCCGTCCTTAGACATCATCCGCTACGAAGGCGGAGTCATCCTCGAGCGCCAGGAGGGAGCGAGACTGGAGCTCGGAAAAAAAGAGCCGGAGTTGCAGGCGCACCTGTTGGAAGGGGGACATCTATCAACGGAGCGCAGCAGCCGGGCCGCATTGACGTTCGGCGTGGGTTCAATCCATGTGAACGAAAACAGCGAGATCGTCGCAGTCAGCAGTTCCGAGCAGCAGAGGGGATTTGAAGTGCTGCGCGGCACTGCCATCGCATACTTGGAGCGCGCAACTGCGTTTAATCCTATAACCAAGCTCAGAGTCTCAACTCCCCATGGCTGCGCTGAAATCTCCGCCGGGAGCGCGGTTCGCTTCGATGTAGATGCTTCAGCGACCAGGATCAGGGTTCGATCAGGTTCCCTGCTTCTCGAGATGCGTGCAGAAACGCCTGCCAAGGCCAGGATCAAAGTGAAAGAGAACCAAACTGCCACTTTGAGTGCCGGCTCCGCGCCGCAAATCTCGAGGGCCCCCGACACTCCTGATGATTTTGACCGCTGGAGTATCGGAGCCCGCGAGTTTCCGTTTCAGGGAAGGATCCGCCGCTGGGACCAACCAGGTCAGCAATAGTTAGATATCTAGACGGATTTGACCAGTCCATTCAAGATTCTTTGCCAGAGGGGAAGGATTTTCAGCATCAAAAGCCGACCTCTAAGATGCAAAGCGCGCAGAGAACCTCCAAGAACTACTTCTTCCAGATCCTCTGAGTCCTTGGTGTCTTCGTGCTTGGCTTCAATCTCTGTGTTCTTTGGGGCTCGCGAGCAAGTGCGCAATGGCCTGGTCCATCGCGCGAATCCCCTCGAGGCTGTATCCCAGGTGCCGCAGGATCACTTTGCCGTTGGCATCGAGCAGCACCGTTGTCGGGGCGCCCATAAACTGATAGTTGTTTCTGGCCCAATCGCTGCCTGGCGTAGTCAGGTGGGTGAACTTATAGCCCTTCTTGTCCATCATCAACTTGCCCGTTGCATCTCCGCTGGGCATGGTATTCAGCGTGAGCACGACAAAGCCTTTGGAACCGTATTTATCAACGTTTGCATTGTATCGCGCACATGCGAGGGGAGACCAGATGAAAGTCGCGGTAGCCGGCTACCGTAGGAGCTTGGCCATGAACGCTCAGCACTGATGTGGCGGGGTGGCTTTGATTGCGATTGAAAAGTACTGTCAAGTATCTTGCACTTCCTCATACTAATCAGGATTCCATATGAGTAAGGGAAAGATAACGGCGACGATCGAAGAAGAGCTCGACAGGCTGGCCAAGACCTTGAATGGAAGCCGCAGTAGCTTGGTGGAGACGGCCATCCGTGCCTGGAAAAAGGCCCAGATGGAGCAGGAACTCATGGAAGGCTACCGAGCCATGGCCAAAGAAGACCGGAACATGGCGGAGGAGAACCTCGCTGCCGGGTTTGAGGCATTGAAATGATCGGCCCGGGGTGCAGTCGCGGCGAGGTTTGGGTGGTGAACTTCAATCCAGGCCGCGGGAGTGAGCAACGCGGCAGGCGGGCGGCGCAACGTTAGGAACCAGGAAATCTTCGCGCGCTTGCCCTGGTTTGAGAAACTTGCCCACGAGCAACATGTGCCTCTCCGCAGGGAGATTCTTGTAGTCCACTTCCTGAAGAAATCGCCCGACCGTGCTTCGAATGATGAGCCCTATCGGCTTAGGCCATAGGCTGCCAGCCTGTTCTTGTAGAAGCGGCCGCCCTTCATGATGACGGACAGGGAGGGGCCGCCGTCGTCGAAGAGACCGATGTCCTTTTGCGGATCGCCGTCGACCACGAGGAGGTCGGCAAACGCGCCCGCCACGAGCTCGCCAAGCTGCCCCTCGCGTTTCAGGATGCGCGCATTCACAATAGTCGCGGAGCGGATGATCTCCTGCGGACTCATCGCCTCGCGCCGAATGAGAAATTCGCGGCACTGGTCGTTCTGGAGCTCGCCGAGGAGGTCGCTCCCGAACCCGATCGGCACGCCTGCCGCGCGCGCCAGGTCCAGCGAACGGAAACCGGCGTTGAGGACGACCTCGTTCTTGGCAAGGCTGTAATCCGTCAGTCCGTAGTCCTTGCCGCGCCGGCGCAGGGCGTCGTAGGCCACGAGCGTGGGCACAAGGAAAGCGGCGCGCTCAGCCATGAGCCTTGCGCCCTCCTCGTCGATCAAGTTGCCGTGCTCGATAGTGCGCACGCCCGCGCCGACGGCGCGCTTGACCGCCTCGGCGGAGTACGCGTGCGCCGCCACGTACGTCCCCCATCGTCTCGCCTCCTCACAGGCAGCCTCGATCTCGTCGAGGCGGAACTGCAAGCTCTCGAGCGGATCGGTTTGGGAGGCGACGCCGCCCGAAACCATGATCTTGATGAAATCCGCCCCCTTGCGCAGCTCATCCCGCGCGGCGTGGATCACCTCGGGGACGCCGTCGGCCACGCGCGCGGTATAGGAGACGCCGGAGCTGCAGGGGCACTCGAATCTGTCCTGTGTCTTGCGCCGAAAGTCGGCGTGCCCGCCCGTCTGGCTGATAGCCATGCCGGCGATGAAGAGACGCGGCGCATCGACGATGCCCGATTCCGCTGCAGCCTTGATCCCGTGGTCGGCGCCACCAGCGTCGCGCACGGTGGTGAAGCCGCGCATGAGCATGTTGCGCATCAAGACCGTTGCCCGCGCGGCAAGCAGTGTCAACGGCACGCTGCCCAGCGCCGGAAGGTCTACCTCGCTCAGCAAGACATGGGCGTGTGCGTCAATCAGCCCCGGCATGAGCGTCCGATTTCCAATGTCGATGCGGATGGCATGCGAGGACTTGATCGGCCGGTCCGAAACCTCTTTGATTCGATCGCCCTCCACGAGAACCTGGATTCCGTCGAGAAGCTCGTCCCTGCGCGGATCGAGAAGGCGCCCGCTGTGAAACAGATAAGAATCCATGACAGTCTCCTATGGCGACATCCTTACGCGTGCATGGGCAAAGCCACAGGTGTTTTTATCTCAGGAGGCGGAGAGGGAACAAGGGAAATCCTCGCTCAGTCTCGCCTGAATTCATGCCTGACCGGTTATGGAGTGCGGCGCCGAGGCCTGCGCCTTACGCGCGTCTTGATTATCATAGGCGAAGCTGTGCGTGTATGCAGGCATGCGCGTTATGTTCAACGCACCTTCGGCGCTCAACTCCTACGGGCCGCCGCAGATTGGCCCTTGCCCGAATGTATAAACCCCAGGGACCGCGTAGCGGCGCAATGAATTTAGGCCGGCCTTTCAAGGCCGGCGTCAGGAAACCATCCGGGACGAGGCGTCGCATAGCGACGGTTGAATCTATATGACGCCTTGCCCATCGTTAGCGATATACTGTGCGCGAAATCCCTAGATGGAGGCGAGGAGCATGAACAACCGAACTTATGCCGCCGGCACCAAGGGCATGTTGGTCGCGATGGCAGTCATGCTCGGCATTGTGGCAGCAACCACCAGCGCCCAGGACCGACTGCCGAAGTATCCCGGCTATGCTCAATACCAGAAGATGAGCGGCGAGTTAAGAAACGCCGTCAAGATGGGTTCAGTCTCGGTGACGTGGAAGGACGGCGGCAAGACCTTCGATTATCAGTGGGACGGAAAGACGTACCACTATGATGTTGCGGCTCGAAAGGCGACCGAAGAGGCCGCGGCTGCGGCTCCTCAGAACGCGCCCCCGGGTGGCAGGGGCGCCGGAAGAGGAGGGGGCGGCTTCGGAGGCGGCAGAGGCGGCTCGGTGAGCTTTGCGCGGGCCGGACAGCAAATGGGCGGCGGAGGCATCGCCCGCCAGCAAACGACCTCGGCCGCGTCGCCCGATGGCAGGTACAACGCCTTTTCTCGAGGCGGCAACCTGTGGATCAGTGATCCCAATGGAGGGAGCGAGATTGCCGTTACCACCGACGGAAACGAGAAAGCCCGCCTTCGTTACGGTGTTGCAACCATCATCTATGGCGAAGAGCTTGGGATGGTTGGGGGCATTTTCTGGTCACAGGACAGCAGGAAACTCGCCTATTACGGCTTCGACGAGAGCAAGGTGCCGGACTACTATGTGCAGCGCAATCAGACCGCGCAGTACGACACCCTGGAAGTCGATGCTTATCCCAAGGCGGGTGTGAGAAGTCCGGTCGTCAATCTCTACATCTACGATCTGGACACCAAGAAATCCGTGCAGGTTGACGTGCGCGACGGCAAGCCCTTCGAAGATTCGGTGGTCGGTTACTATATCTACCGAATCTACTGGTCGCCCGACGGCAAGGAACTGCTCTTTCACCGAATGAATCGCAAACAAAACACTCTGGAGTTTGCAGCGGCCGATCCGGAGACGGGCAAATGCCGGGTCATCGTGCATGACGAATGGCTGCCAAGCTGGGTGGATTGGGTTCCGACCATATATTTCCTCAAGGACGGCAATCGCTTCATTTTGACGTCCGAGCGCACGGGCTTTAAGAACTACTACCTTTACGACTTGAGCGGCAGGTTGCTGGTAACGCTCACCAACCACCCGTTCGAAGTTGTCAACATAGTGCGAGTGGATGAAGATGCCGGGCTCCTTTATTACATGGCGCGCGACGGCGACAACCATATGAAAGTGCAGCTGCACCGTGTCGGACTGGACGGGAAAGGCGGCCAGCGCCTCACCGACCCTGCTTACACGCACAGCGTGGACCTGTCGCCGGACGGCAAGTGCTTCATCGATGTTGCGCAGACCCACGACATCCCGCCTGTGACGCGCTTGCTGGATGCCCAAGGAAAAGTAGTAGCGGAACTTGCGAAAAGCGACACGACGCGATTCGATCAGCTCGGCTTCAAGCGCGTCGAACTCTTCAAGTTCAAGGCTGCGGATGGCCAGACGGATCTTCATGGGATGCTCAACTTCCCGTCGAATTTCGATCCAAACAAGAAATATCCGCTGCTCGTCAGCGTTTACGGCGGGCCTCTGACGAATGCGGCAAGCGAGAGGTTCTTGACGCCCAATCCGATCACCGAATACGGTTTCCTGGTCGCGTCGTTTGACGCTCGCAGCGCCGCGCAACGCGGCAAGCGTTTCATGGACGCTTTCTATGGACACCTGGGCATCGTCGAGGTCGATGACCAGGCAGCGGGCGTGAAGGAACTCTTGAAGAGACCCTACGTGGATGAGGATCGTGTCGGTGTCTTCGGCACCTCGTACGGCGGCACTGTTTCCGCCACCTTAATCATGCGCTATCCCGATCTGTTTCAAGCAGCCTGCGATTCTTCGGGGCCGACCGACTATCGCAACTACAATAATATTTACGGCGAGCGTTACGAGGGGCTTGTGGAGGATAACAAGGTGGGCTACGACGCGGCCACCATCATGAACTATGTGAACAACCTCAAAGGCCGGCTGATGATCTATTACGGCACCGCCGATAACAACGTGCATCCCTCCAGCTCACTACAGCTCATCCAGGCGCTGCAGAAGGCCGGAAAGAGCTTCGAGGTGCAGGTCGGCCCGGATCAGGGACATTCCGGCATCAATCAGGCTCGCATGATGGAGTTCTTTATCGAAAACCTCGTGCTTAAGTGAATCTCGAGTCTGGCGACAATGTGTCGCGATGCTCATCAAGGCGGGGCGCTTAGCGCTGTGCGCCGCCGGCTCTGGTCGTCAGGCAGAGTACGGAGTCGTACTCGCCAGGGGCTTTATCGGGCAGAGTGACGGTCAACGTGTCGCCGTCTTTCTTTATCGGAAGCGACTTGTGCTTGGGATCTGCCAGGAGGTAGGCTCGCTCAACAGTGTCTTTAATCCCGTGCAGCTCAGAGGCTGCTCCCGGCCATTTGAATAGGTGTACGTACAGCTTGCCCGGCTTGGTGGTGCATCGCCAATCCTGGCGTGCCTGGAAAAAACCCCTCCTCTGTCGGCATCGCTTGCAGACAAGGAATCTTGCCGAATGGTGAGACATGTCTTGGGGATGCGCAGACATTTCTATCGCCATCCCGCCGCGGGAGCAAGCGAATTTCGGCAGCCGGCATCGAACAGAAATGTCTGTAAGAGCGAAAAAGGTTGTCGATATGCCCTGTGGGTGACCGCAGCTCTGGTCCGCCGGCAGGCGCAGGTCCTATGAACCATCCGACCGCTATCGATGTTCCTAAGCTCCTCGATCTTGCCCTTCATCATATGGAGGAGATGGATTGGAAACAGGCGGCCAAGGTCCTCAGCGAGGTGCTTGCCGCAGACTCGGACAATCCGGATGCGCTGCATTTGATGGGTGTGACGGCTCATCGGGTTGGATTATCCGAATCCGCTGTTGGTCTGATTGAGCGGGCAATTCGGCTCAAACCTCGCGAGCCCCGATATCACAGCAACTGCGGCGAGATCTACCGGCGGATGGGCAAGCTCGATCTCGCCATCGCACATCTCAGACAGTCTCTATCGCTGGATCCTCGATATTCCATGGCGCACGGCAACCTTGGGAGCGCCCTCCTCGATCAGGGCAAGATCATCCCGGCCATCAACTCCTTTCGCACGGCCATCCGCTTGGATCCCAACAATCCTGAGGCGCACTGGAATCTCTCGCTCGCGCTCCTGCTGACGGGCAACTTCGAAGAAGGATGGAGAGAGTACGACTGGCGCTGGGAAGCCAGCCAAAAACAGGCCAAGAGGACCTATCCGCAACCTCAGTGGGACGGAAGCGACCTGTCAGGGCGCACAATTCTCCTTTACAGTGAGCAGGGGTTGGGCGACGCGCTTCAGTTCATTCGCTATGTGCCGCTGGTCGCCGCCCGCGGCGGGAGAGTGGTCGTTGAGTGCCGGCCAGAGTTGAAGCGCCTGTTGGAGAGCATGCCGGGGATCGTATTAACAGCGACCGGTGAATCGCTTCCGCAGTTCGACGTTCATCTCCCAATTTTGAGTTTGCCTCGCGTGTTCGGAACAACCTTGGAGAACATCCCTGCGCAAGTCCCCTACCTGTCGCCAGCACCTGACCTCGTGCGGCGCTGGCAAGAGCGGGCAGGGTTTGGCCGGGACAGGCTCAATATCGGCCTGGCATGGGCCGGCAACAGAAGTCACGTGAACGATCGAAACCGCTCAATCCCTTTCGATACGTTTTTGCCTCTCCTTGATGTGCCCGGGGTTGCGTTTTACAGCCTCCAGAAAGGAGACGGGGCGGAAGCCTCGCCCGGCCGGCAGATGAACCCCTCCGTGGTCGACCTGACCGGCGACCTGGTGGATTTCGAAGACACGGCCGCTCTGGTCTCGCACCTCGACCTGCTCATCTCCGTGGATACGGCAGTGGCTCATCTGGCGGGCGCCCTCGCCAAACCGGTCTGGACGTTGCTCCCGTACGTGCCGGACTGGCGCTGGATGCTTGAACGGGATGACAGTCCTTGGTATCCCACGATGAGGCTGTTTCGCCAGACGACACCTGGAGATTGGGCGTCTGTCATCCGATCCGTTGCCGGAGAATTGGCTGACTGTGCCTCCCGTCAAAAGGACATCAGCCCGAGCTCGCGCAGAGCAAGGTAAGCGGCGCCGGCTACGCCTGCCGAATCCCCGAGGCTTGCCTTGAGAATCGGCACACCGCCGCGCGGCGGGCCGAACAGCGATCGATTCAGAAACGCCGGCACTTTCTCATACCAGATCGGGAGATTGGACACCCCGCCGCCCATGATGATCGCTTCCAGATCAAACGCGTTCACCGCGTTGGCGAATACTGCACCCATCATCTGACAGCTTTCCTCGAAGAGGAGCCGAGCCGCGGGATCGCCGGCCTCGTATCGTTGGTAGATAGCCTGCGCGTCCAGCCTTTCCCCCGTGCTTTCCTGAAAGCGGCGCGAGATGCTCATGCCGGAAAGATATGCTTCGGCGCAGCCCCGGCGCCCGCACTCGCAGAGTCTGCCCAAGTAATTGATCGTCGTGTGCCCGATCTCCCCGGCGCCTCCTTTGGCGCCGCGATACAACTTGCCGTCCAGAATCAGGCCGTAGCCCATGCCCGTGCCGATGATCACGGCGAGTACAAATTTGTATCGATCCGCGCAGGAAGCGAAATACTCGGCGAGCGCAAGGCAATTGGCATCGTTGTCAATCAGAAGCGGCACGTTCAACTTCGATCGGATCGATCCTATGAAGCCCGGTGTTTCGTATGCCGGGGTATGCGGAACCCCAAACAATTGATCGCAATCGGGCACGTGGGTTCCAGGGGTGCCCATGCCGACGGCGGCGAACGCCGTGCCGCCGGCGGCTTCGGCAATCACCTTGAAGATGTTTGCAGTCACGCGATCCAGTCCCTCGGACGGCTGCGAGAACGTCCGGCAGCGCGACAGCATCTTGCGCTCGGCGTCCATCAGACAGGCCTCAACTTTGGTCCCGCCTAAGTCGACTCCAATAACGTAAGGCTTCATTTTCCCCTGTCGATCACGAATGGCACTACGTTAAGACCGCATCCATCTGCCGCTCTTCCAGGGCTTACGATTGCATCTCGATAAACCCCGGGCCGCGCTTCGCTGGCCCGGGGCTAATTTCTTCCGCGCTTCTGGCGCGGGTTTTCTTGTGAGCAATGCTTAGCATTCCATTGAGCTCCTGCCGCGAAGGGGCGGTCAGAAAACACGCGGGAGCAAGCGAAGGAGCTGTCTCCAAACTGCGAATAATTGCGCGGCGGCCTTCACGTGGGTCCGGGCTGAAGCCCGGACCCACGCAAAGGCGCAGAGTCATTCACGGCTTTGAGACACCCCCGAAGCGCAGCCCCCGGTTACGCGATGAGACACGAGGAGCCCTGGTGGGGCGACAGATAATCATACGCTTAACTTATCGGCATCGACGGATGTCACCAGTTTCGGGAGTAACTCGGATAACGGACGTAATGGCGTAGATCAACCGTCGCCCCCCTCTTTGCCCAAGGGATGCCGATTTCGGAAGGCAAAGCGTTCTGCCGGTAACATTCTCTCAGTACATCATCCAGCCCGTTCACCCACCACCGGCCTCTCTTCTCGTCGCGCCCTATGATCGAGGGTGGAAACGACCCGATGGTCTCCACGGACTCCTGCATGCCATTGACACACACGCATTGGGCCCGCGCCGCTTCCGGCCCGCACAGCGGCGCCTGCGGAGTGTGCACAGCATTCACGGCGTCGAGCAACTTCTTGAACTGTGGATCGTCATCCGGTGACCCGTAACTCGAGACTTTACCGTCGTGCGTTCTCACGGTGATCCCGGGGGTCGTCTCATTAAAGCTCACCTCGGCATCTTCAAACTCGAGATGAAATACCGGATCCTGTT
>Ga0315282_10017023_pt1 | contig 10547 bp, 12 predicted proteins | sample YL17G07_20_MG_FD_203693 | JGI IMG/M metagenome (GOLD analysis project Ga0315282, IMG submission 203693) | Sediment microbial communities from Yellowstone Lake, YNP, Wyoming, USA - YL17G07_20 | ecosystem: Environmental > Aquatic > Freshwater > Lake > Sediment | place: USA: Wyoming | collected... | reverse complement strand
GAATCTGAACCGCTGTTGCCTAGCCTACCTTGCTCGAAAGAGCGAAAACATTCGTTGAGATCCTCAAAGTGACGAGACTTCGGAGGAAACAGGTTACTCGTCCAGATTTGATATCTGATCAGCCACCACCATGCCCTCCTAGTGGAAATCAGTTGGGCGCATGATCGCTTTGGACAGGTCCCATGAATTTGGTTCTCAATCTTTATGTTCCAAATATGACTGTGAACTTGACATGGCCCCCAAGTTAAGCGAAGACCTCCCCCCGCTCCTAGTAGGTGGCAAGTTCATGTACGTCCCTGTCGGAAGCACAGGTGTCAGCAAGATAATCGAGAAATATCAACGAAAGCTAGGCTCGTTTGGCCACATCCACGAATCTGGCGGGGACACGTTCATTGGCAAGACTCTATGCGTTAATCCCGGAAGTGAATACTCAGAAGGCATTTTGCGAGGCTACATCGTGGATCTGAAAGAGAAAGGCCTTGGTCAGTTCTATCGAGTTGAGGGCTGAGGTTTGAGCGGGCTCTCGGAACAAGATTTCATGGCGAACATGGAGCGGATAATCTTAGCAGGCAAAGAGAATGGGATACAACTCCGACTAATCGGATCTATAGCAACTAGAATACACAGTGAGAGTGCAAGGACGCAGGTCATTCCACGCGCTTTGACGGACATCGATTTAGTGGGCTATTCGTCACAGGCAAGACACACTGCTCAACTTCTCGAAAAGCTCGGATACAAGGGAGATGAAGACTTCAACATGCTTCATGGCTCTGAGCGTCTCCTATTCTATGGAAAGAATGGTCTGCACATCGACGTTTTCTTCGATGTCCTATCAATGTCCCACAAGCTGGATCTGCGAGGTAGGCTGGAGCTCGATTACCCAACTATCCCTCTGACCGATCTGTTGATGACGAAACTTCAGATCTTCCAGCTGAATGAGAAAGATGTCAAGGATATGATCTGTCTCCTCAACGATCATGAATTTGCGCAAGCTGACCTTCCAGAGAAGATCAACAGTAAGTACATAGCGGATTTGTGCGCCAAGGATTGGGGAGTCTATAAGACATTCACGATGAACATAAACCGGATCCTCAACTATCTTCAGAAATTAGATGCTAAGGATCCTATGCGCACACTTGTAGAATCCAAGTGTAGAGATCTCTCAACCAAGATCGAAGAGACACCAAAAACAACGAAGTGGAAGATGCGCGCTAAGGTGGGCGAAAAGAAAAGATGGTACGAGCTGCCCCAAGATTAGGCAGTTCGATCCGTCAGCCTTTCTCTGACCTACTTCCAGAAATCAACCGGTAGTTTCGTGATCGTTTCAGGCTTCCCCGCTGTCACTATCACTTCATTCTCCACATAAGCCGACTCCTTAGCTGATCGCACCTCAGGTTCCACGCAGAAAACCATGTTTTTCTTGATCTTTTCATCAACGCCGGGGAACAGATACAGTTTCTCTACGATCTCGAGTCCTATAGCATGACCGAATGGCGAAATCGAGATGCCGGATCTTTCAAACTGACTCAGCGCACCGACCGAGGCCTCCACGCCTCCATTATCGGTTAGCGCGTTACTCATTGCGTTCGTCGCTTCATCGGCCAGCTCCACTAGCATTCGTTGCTCTTTGTTTGGGCGACCTACGCATTCGATGCGCAGTATGTTGAACCCGTAACAGTTTATGCAGCCAACGAAGTCGATCGACAGAAGCTCTCCCTTCCGGACGTTCTTTCTTGACGCAAACGGCCAACTTGTTCCCTTCATCCTCTCGAAAGCAGATTGGATTCTGTCTCTGACGATGTAATCAGCGCCCGCGTCCATTGCCGTCTTCCGCGCGACGCTCCCTATCGCGCTCTCAGTCATAGCCGCCTTATCGCGTAGACCGCCGCCCAAACAGCTTTGTCCGCAATCCTGGAGGCTTCTCTACTGAGTCCGATCTCGTTCTCGGATTTAATCATCCGTTGATCGGCGATTATGTCATCAGGAAATTCCAATGAAAGCTGTGTCAACGAACGATTGACTTCATCGAAATATGCGGCGGGAAGAATGTCACTGCCGACTAGCGCTAATCTACTGTTGCCCTCGAACGAGTCTCTTAAGGAAGAGATCAGATCTAGACCGAAGTTTGTACTCGTCTTGCTCTTTCCAACTCCCACAACCGAATCCGCCTGGTACCCCAATGGGGCGATCAAAGTGGTCTCTCCTTCGCTTGGAACTAGAAGTGCGCTATACCCCAGGCCTGATACTGCCTCGGTTCGCATGCTATATGGAAAAGCATTCTTGCGCCCACAGAGTAGCAGACATTTCCATCTCTTTCTGCATATCCAAACTCTCGAATCCGATCCCTGGCTATATGTAGCTTAGTTTCATAATCTGCTCTGGGTATGGACAAAGTGCGGCTGGGCATGCTTCCTCTCTGCGCTCCAGTCTCCACCTTGAGCACTCTTCCAGGCCTACTGGTTATTCATGGTTTCCGAGACGTACGAGTGAACCAGACCGACTTAACTACGAATCGCTCGCGAAGACTATTCCGTCAGTCCGGGTTACGGAAATAGCCAGAAATGGTTAAAGTCCATTAGCTCAACTCCACCTATCTCTGTGGAACGAAGAAGGCTAACGAGATGAGTGTTTCCAAAGAGAATAAGGGCAGTAGATCCATGTCAGAGGAAGAACTTGTTCCTCTCAGGGAAGCAAAGGAGCAGGTGGAGACCGCTATCACGAGGATAGCGCTTCTGCATCTAGCATTCTCCAAAACGCTTGTCGAGGAATTTGGCTCCGATATGGGAAAAGAGCTGATCACGCGATCCGTACTGCGATATGGTCGGTGGGTGGGAGAGAGAATGAAGCGAGGGCTACCGGATTATCCCACGGCAAAGTACGGCGCATATGTCGAACGTGAGAATGGAAGAATCTACGACTGCATACTAGCCAAGATCTTTCGAGAGTACAACGAACTTGACCTCGGTGGTCTCTATTGCTACGTAGATCCAGCAAAGATCATGTCTACTGACCCCACCATCAAAATGATTCATAATGACTGCGCAGCTTGCGGCGACGAGTACTGCACGTTCGCTGAGTTGCCAACAAATGAAAAGGAGCGAAGTGACTTCGCGAACGCGCGTTCAGACTGGAAGAATGTTGACCCGCGCCTAGCGCGAGGAACGATGACCCGATAGGAACGAGCAGTACACGCCCTATTGGTTGCTTTTCGAGAAGAATACTTGGCGCTAGACACGTGAATTTTCTGTTCATCTGCACTAGATATCAGAAGTTTCTGGTAATTGCTCGACATTGTTTGGAGTTGGTCTCAGAAAGATGTTTATGGCCATGTCCGTACTGTATTGTTAGAACCTTTAGGACGGGATGGCAATAATGCATGACACTCGGCATCCTAGTTTTGGAATTGTTGAATTCACGGGATCGGCGCACGAAAGGGGATTTCAATACGGGGAGAAGTTTGCAGACAACATCTCAGAAATGCTTGATCGAAGTTATGTTTTCTACAAAGACGTTGCGAATCTCTCCAAAGACCAGATGCTCAAAACTGCTGGCAAATTCTGGCCCTTTATTGAAGAATATTCGGACGAAATTGCTGAGGAATTAAAAGGGCTATGTGAGGGATCAAGAAGGAAAATTGAAGAAATAACGCTTCTAACCTCATTCAACGAAATTCAGTTTTATTATGCCTCTGCACGGGTTTCTAGATACGGTAGACCGACAGGGTGCACATCATTCTGTGCCACCGGAGAGGCAACCGAAAACGGCGACACACTTATCGGGCAAAACAACGATGGCAGTTTGCATCCAAATCTTGACGAGTTTGATTTCCTGATGAAGATGAAAACCGATTCCGGAGTTGAGCTTTTGACCTTGACTATTATGGGGTGTCCTGCCTTCGTTGGGCTCAATTCCAAGGGGATTGCTTTGTGCATAAACGCTCTCAGCGACGGAGACTTCAGAATTGGGGTACCTTTCTCCGTAATTACCAGGAAAGTCCTCGGTTCTAAGAACATAGGGGAAGCTATTAACGCAGTTATTACGCCAGAGAGAGGAGCAGGCGCCAACTACTTGATAGCAGATGAAAATGGTGAATGCTACGATATCGAAACAACAGCGCGGAGTTTCAACTACTTTTATGTGGACAAATACATCGGGCACGCAAACCATTACATGGCGCGATCCACCTCAGGAAATGTACAGATAACTAACGCGGGCACGATAGTTCGCGGCAACAGAATTAACAAACTTTTGAATAGACATTCTGGAAAGATTAACATTGAGACATGCTTCGAATTTCTGAAAGACCACGTCAACTATCCTACTTCAATATGCACTCACCCTAACGAAGACCTTCCTCCCGAAATGGCCATGAAAACCATGGACTCGGTGGTGATCTCCCCTTCAAAAAGAGAGATTCACATTACTCGCGATAACCCATGCAAAGCAGCTTTCAAGAAGTATGCATTGTAATAGTCCCGGATGCGTATCAGATTCTTCGACCCTTCAGAGTTAACTGTAGAATCGATAGCCCACTAGTGGTCAAGCAGAACTTGTTGAAGTAGACTTCCGAAAAATGGGATAGGAAAGCGTCATATCAAATTGTGCTTATAGCAGGCTACGTAATGGTCTGCGTCTATTCTAACCAGTTGCTGTTCCTCCTCGCGGCATCGATCATCCGCGTATGGACATCTGGGGTGGAATGGACAACCGGAAGGCGTGTCTATGGGGCTCGGAACGTCGCCGCTCACTTTCAGCTGCACTTTTCTTGCAGATGGATCCGGAACCGGAACGGCGGAAATCAAGGCTTTCGTGTAGGGATGCGCAGGTTGATTTATCACGGCATCCTTAGATCCCATCTCGATGATTCTTCCGAGGTACATTATTCCTATCCGGTCACAGGTGTAGCGAGCCAAAGCTAGATCATGTGTTATGAAGAGACATGCAAAGCCTGTTTTCTTCTTCAGGTCTAATAACAAATCAAGCACACTAATCCTTACGAGCGCATCCAACATGGATACAGGCTCATCCGCAACTATCAGTTTGGGCCTGAGAACGAGAACTTTAGCTAATGCAATCCTCTGTCTTTCGCCGCCGCTCAGCTCATGAGGATATTTGTATACGTAACGCTCAGGTGGATGCAATCTAACCTCGTCGAGAACCTTCATTATCATTTCAAGTTTCTCTGACCTGCTTTTAGCAAGCCTATGTGTGTCGATTGGAAGCGATAAGATGCTCATCACGTTTTTCCGAGGATTTAATGACCTGTACGGATCTTGAAACACCATCTGCATGTACGGACGATACTGCTTCATGGCACTAGGTTTCAGGTTCGTTATGTCATGCCCCTCAAAGAGTATTTTCCCGCCAGTGGGTTCGAAGAGTTTGAGTATCGTTCGTCCGGTTGTTGTCTTGCCGCAACCGCTTTCCCCAGCTAAGCCGAGAATCTCATCTCTCTTGATCGTGAAATTCACACGGTCTACTGCACGAACCCAGAGCGTTTTTCCAAAAAAGGGTGAGATTCCCCGACTCACGGGAAATCGTTTCTCAAGGTTTTGAACTACGAGGGTTTCTTCCATAATTGTTTCACTTGTCCCCAGTTATAGCAGGCTACGAAATGACCACGTGTAACTTCTTCCAGTTCAGGTTCTTTTTCCTTGCATCGATCTTCCGCGTATGGGCATCTTGGAAAGAGCCTGCAGCCCGAAGGGGGATTGCGTAGGTCGGGGGGAAAGCCTGCGAGAGTTTCCATTTTTCTAATTGGGCCTAGAATGCTCGGAAAAGCGCTTAGGAGAGCATTGGTGTAGGGGTGCATTGGCTCATCATAGATGTCTTTTGTTTTCCCGAACTCCACGATTTTCGCTGCATACATGATCGCGATCTCACTGCAAATTTCGGCAGTGAGTGAGAGATCGTGGGTAATGACAATCAGTGAGAGTTCGAGTTTGGCTTGAAGTTCTCTTATGAGTGCCAATATTCGGCCTTGGGTGATAACGTCTAAGGCTGTTGTTGGTTCATCCGCTACAAGGACATCTGGGTCACAGGATAGAGCCATCGCGATTACGGCTCTTTGTTTCATCCCTCCGCTAAATTCATGCGGGTAATCTTGTGCCCTTGATGAGTCTACACCAACCAATTCCAAGAGCTCTCGCGTTCTCTTTGTCGCTTCACTCTTAGCCATGTTCCTATTGTGAGTCATTATGGCTTCTACGATTTGGTCTCCAACTTTGAACACGGGGTTCAACGCATTCATAGCACCTTGAAAAACCAGAGATATTCTCTTCCAACGAATCTGGTTCATCTCTTCATCTGTCTTGGTTACGAGGTTTTCTCCATCAAACATGATATCTCCCCCAGTAATTCTGGCGTTTGACGGAAGCAGTTTCATACTGGATAGTGCAACTGTTGTCTTGCCGCAGCCGGACTCTCCCACCAATCCTAGAGCGTGGCCTTTTTCGAGCTTCAGACTAACTCCATCGATGGCTTTCACTGTTCCTTCTGGAGTGAAATAGGATGTTTTGAGTTGCTTGATTTCTATCAAAGCCATCGACTCAACCTCCTCTTCCCATTCCCCTCATTTTCGGATTCAGAATTCTGTCCAGCGAGAACGAAATCAACGTGAAACTGATGATAGTTAAAGAGATGCATAAACCGGGAGGGAAAAACCACCACCACATGCCCCTCAGGAAGGCTCCGCGAGCCTGCGCGAAATGGAGCATGGTTCCCCAGCTCTTGGCAGTTGGATCTCCCAGACCGAGAAAACTCAGCCCGGCTTCGTATAGGACGCCGAATCCTGTGAACCTGATTACGCCAACGATGATAACTGGGATAGTGTGCGGTAAAATCTCGGATAGCATTATGTGCCTATTGCTCGCGCCGATCGCTTTTGCGGCTTCTATGAAGGGTTCTTCCTTGATTGTCAAAACGATTGATCTGATCACTCTTGCAGTTCCACTCCACCAGAGTATACCTATAGCCAAAACTATGTTCCACACGCTTGGACCTAGGTAGAGTGCGAGAATCATTATGAAAGGTAGATCTGGCACAAGTAGGAATATGTCAGTTATGCGCATTAGAGTATTCTCAATTATCCCGCCGAAATAACCCGCGACAAGACCGACAATGGTTCCAAACGCCGAAACTATCAGAGCGGCGGATATGCCAACAAGCAGAGACGTTCTGGTTCCGTACAAGAGTTCACTGAATATGTCTTGCCCAGCGTCGTTCGTTCCAAGAATGTGGCTCAAACTCGGTGCGCCGAAGGGGGGCCCCACGCGGCTGAATGGATCGTAAGGCGCTATGAGTGGAGCAGCGAAAGCAACTGCCACAAAAAACAAGAATAACACCAGTCCAGCAAGGCCCAGTTTGCTTCTACGATACGACTTCCAGAATTCTGAGATTTCTTCTCGGAAGTGTTGAATTCGACTTAGCTCTGGGTTTTGGTTTTTGACCATTACGTTCACTACCCTTTTCTGATTCTAGGATCAAGGACCGAGTAGAGCGCATCAGCAGTGAAGTTGGCTACCAGTATGACTACTGACAGAAGGATGAATTCCCCGTTCATTAGGGGGTAGTCAGCATTCAATATGGCCTCGTATGCTAGGCTTCCGACACCGGGGTAGGAAAACACGGTCTCTACGAAAATCCCGCCTGCGAGTATGAACCCGAAATCCATGGCCATCATGGTCATCGTTGGCAACATCGCGTTCCTCAAACCATGTTTGAACAGAACTTTGTTATTGCTTAGACCTTTGGCTTTTGCAGTTATGATGTAGTCCTCTGATAGGACTCCCACCATGATGTTTCTCAAGTAGAACGAATACCGTGAGATGTTAACGATCACAATTGTGATCACAGGAAGCGCGAGATGCCAACAAATATCCTTTAGCAAGTCTAGGGGGTCCGCAAAAACCAGTCCAGATGAGGTCGCGCCGAAAGTTGGAAAGATCGGGACGACAAAAGCAAACAAGTAGATGAAAATCATTCCAACCCAGAAGAACGGAAACGAACTCGCAGCAAGTGAAGCCACTAAGGTGGCTACGTCAAACTTGCTTCCATACCTCGAAGCTTGGAACACCCCGATAACAATCCCCAGCGTAATGAAAATCGCGGTGGATGTACCCAGAAGCAAAATCGTCCATGGAAGTCTTGTAAGTAGAATCGTGAGCACAGGATCACGGTACAAGAACGAGTACCCTAGGTTCCCTCTAAACAAGTTCGCGTAGAAGCTTGCGTATTGATCGAGTATCGGTTTGTTCAGACCGAAGGATGCAATTAGATCCTGGCGAATGCTTTCGGGTATCCTTGGATTGTCTGCCAAGAGACTTTTCGGGTCAACTGGCGTAAGTCTAGGAATGAGAAAGATCAGAGTCGATATGACATAAAAGGTCACTAGCATTACGACAGCTTTTTTCATGATGAATGAGGCTGTTCCCATGGAAGGACGTCCCTTGACTGGTCTTACTTTTTAGAGCATTGCGGAAGAAAAAAGGTATGTAGCACATACCTTTAGCAAAAGGCATGTAGTACATACTGTTTGTTGAAATGGGGTTTAGCTTGGTTTCTTCCGTCTTGATGCTACTACGACGGCGATGATGAGTACTGCAGCTATGACTATTCCCGCAATCCACCAAGTCCAGTCGGGAATTGCATTCGCCGCTGGAGGTTGCTGAGTTGTGCTTTGTGTCATAGTTTCTGGAGCTGTCTTAAGATGAAGGTTCTGTAGGCTGTACCAATTCAAGACGCCTTGAAGTGTATCGTCGGACATAACCGGAACAATCCATCCCTGAAACTTGTCAGTTCTATAAGCGCTTATGGATGGTGTGAATGAGTAGGTTAGGATCGGTAAGTCATCGGAGAGGACTTGTTGCATCTGGAGGATTTTGTCTCGATATTCGGCGAAGCTTGTTGCAACTTTGTAGTCGGCAAACAGCTTATTGAATTCCGAGCTGTTGTAGCCGTAGATGTTGAAGAATGCGCCGGGAAGGAAGTGCCATCTCATATCGACTGAGGGTTCTACCGATATGCTGAACCATCCCATCAGAGCAAGTGAGTATTTTCCACGAAACTCTTGCGAGATAATTGTTTTTTGTGTCATAGCTACAACATTTAGCTTCACGCCGATTTTTGCGATCTGATCTCGTATGAACTCCCCTACCCGAACAGTTGTTGGTGTATCTGAGGGCGTCAGTAGGTCAAATTCGAGCCTCGTTCCATTGGTTGTGGAGCGTATTCCATCAGCTCCTTTTTTCCAACCGAGGTTGTCAAGAATCTGATTGCCTTGGCTCGGATCGTACGGGTATTTTGTTATGTTCGGATTGTAAAATATTGGATCGCCCGGAGTGGACCATCCCTGTTGCCCGGGTATTCCAAACCCGTAGAGTACGTTGTGTACAAGCGTGTTCGGGTCAAGGGCGTAAGCTAAAGCATGCCTGAATTCTTTTACGTTGATTGGATATCGCTTGAGGTTAAACGACACATAATTGTTTCTCAGCTGAGGTGTTATTGTCACGTTAATGTTCGGTACGCCGATGAGGGTTGCTACGTATGACGGATCCACGTAAATCATGTCTGCGCTTCCGCTCTCTAGAGAAATCACCTGGGTGTCCAAGCTTGGGATGAAGTTAAAGATCACAGAGTCAAGTTTCGGTCTTCCACCCCAGTAGTTGGGGTTGGCTTTCATCGTGAGGTATTGGCCTTCTACCCACGTGTCCAGTATCCATGGTCCGCTGCCGATGGCTTCCTTGTTTCTGTACGAGTATGGATCGCTGACTTTCGACCATATGTGCTCCGGTAGCACCTTGCCGTAATAGTTTGCGAAGATGCTTCTCAGGACGTAGTCCTCGACATACGGCGCTTTGAAGTAGAACTTGATTGTGTAATCGTTGACGACTTCCATATGATCTATTTCAGACATTGCGGCAAGATCATATGAATACTTGACATCCTCAGCTGTCACGGGCGTGTTGTCCGAGAAAGTGGCATTGTGGACAATGCTGACTGTCCAAACAGTCCCATCGGGGCTAATTGTCCAAGTTGTAGCTAATTTCGGATGCATGGCGTAATCTAATCCTTCAACAAAGAGCGTGTCGTAGAAAGCGTTTATGAAAACATCTTCAATCGCGAGCGTAGATGTGTACACGTTGAATGTGTCAGGTTCCACTGTCAGCGCAACGTGCAGGGTTCCGCCTGTCTGCTGAACCGGAGACCTTTGCGCGACAGCAAAGTTCGTAGAGGTTGCTTGAGCTAGCACTAACAAGAATAGGAAAGCCAAGCCTGCTGCCTTAGGAATCGATAGATATTTTGTCATAAGATGAGTTCGATTGAGTCGGTATAATTGATCTTCGCCAGAACTCTATTTACCGGCCTATACTTGCCTTGCCGTAAGATAGTGGCGATCAACTTCCGAAATATGCGCACTGATCAGCGCGAAATACGAGTGAAAGGTGTGGAAGAGATTGAATTATCCAATCCAACCAGGCTTGATTCCGGTGGAATTTGGGAACGAGCGGCGTGACTGCCCCTTTTTGGCACTACTGTGCTGGCTTTCT
>Ga0315282_10017022_pt1 | contig 10547 bp, 9 predicted proteins | sample YL17G07_20_MG_FD_203693 | JGI IMG/M metagenome (GOLD analysis project Ga0315282, IMG submission 203693) | Sediment microbial communities from Yellowstone Lake, YNP, Wyoming, USA - YL17G07_20 | ecosystem: Environmental > Aquatic > Freshwater > Lake > Sediment | place: USA: Wyoming | collected... | reverse complement strand
ACTTCGCCGTTCGGCAACAAGACATTACTATATAAGCTCCTTTCACAAGCAAGAACGCCTTTTTTTCTGGCGGGCGCGCTAACTTCTTTAATCACAATATTGTCAGCCCGAGTAGTTAGATTTCTACGCTCAATGCTCTTCCCCAGTATATTTTTTACGGCCGGATGAACCTGCTTGCCCCGGAAATGGTAAGAAACATTAATAGAGTCTTTTGTTGCCTCTAAAAAATCGTAAACATTTTTCAACAAGCTTAAATATTTTTCATCAACTAGAATTTTTTCTTCATTATTAGCTGAAGGCAGATGAAGCCAAAAACGCTGAAAGGGAATTTGTTTAAGTAAATCAAAATCTTCTTGCTTCATCCCAATTAAAGTAGTGTAAACATTAATCTTGTGCCCTTTTTTATGAGCGTATAAAACCATTTTAGTGCATTCAGGATTAAGCCACGCCTCAGCCATGCCGGAAAATTCAATATCAACTTTGGGTGGAATTTTATCTATACATTGCTTAAACGTTTCAAAACTCATAATAAAAATATTACTCCTCTTGGCATAGGCGCTAATCAGCTTATCTTGAGGGCAGTAAACGCAAGCATTACTGCACCCGATTCTCGTTGTTATTTCTAAGGTCGGCATATATTCAAATTAAAATTTGAAAATGAAAAAGTAAAAATTATTTGCTTAATTTTTGATCTGCAATGCACTAATATCCTCCAAAAACTTCTTTCCAATAATTTTTGGTTCAGCAATTTGTTTATATAATTGATAACCGCCTTGGGCAATCTCATTTCTTAATTCACGATTATTTTTTAGCTCTAAAATTTTATTGGCTAAATCTTTCGGATTAGCCCGCTGGCAGAATAAAACATTTTTCCTGTTTTCAAATATTTCTCGCATAGCTGGCGCATCGGCTGAAATAAGGGGCCGGCCTGCGGCAATTGTTTCATACGACTTAGTGGCAATCACCCGTGTCGCCTTATCCGTATCGCCAAAATTGCCTAAGCTAATATCAGCTTCTTGAAGATAGGAATTTAATTTTTCAAATGGTTGATATCCCAGAAAAAAAATATTTTTTGAAGACAGCTCCTTAGCTAATTTGAGCATTTGGTCATAGGTTTGTCCGCCGCCAATTAGCTGAAACTTAACATCTTCGTATTTTTCTAATGTCTTGGCTGCCTGAATAATATATTGAATGCCCTGGACTGGTATGAACTTACCGTGGAAATGAACTAAAAATTCTTCCTTAGATGCTTTTCCGGATAAAGGATAAAAAATTGCTTCATCCGCGCCGATTAGAACCCTGATAAATTTTCCCTTATCAACTTTAAAGGTTTTTATAAAATAATCAATATAGCAATTGGTGTCTAATAAAATTATATCAGCAGCCCAACAAGCCAGCCATTCAACCAGCCAATGGTAAAAAGATTTCAGGCCTTTGTTTTTAACCAATTTTCTGTCAAAAACCAAAACATCATATTTAGAATAAAAAGCATCCCAGACAACAGGTTTTTTGTTAATCAGCTTTGCCCAGATAGGCAACCACCTATTGTCCGAATAACCAACTAATAAAATATCATATTGGCCGTTAATTTTTTTTAAGCCTTGGCGCAAACGCCAGTATTTTTTGAAGCCAACAGACCTCTCATTGCATTCTAAAACCTCAACGTGATTTTGTTTCAGGCCTTTAATAATAATCCGATTGCGCGCATACTCTGGATTGTAATCGCCAAAATAACAAATTTTCATAAACCGGTAAATATCTATTGATTTAAGTTGCTAAACACTTTCCTGTCATTTCTATCCCGTATCTGTCATTCCCGCGGAAGCGGGAATCCATGAAGATTGAAACAAGCATTGGATTCCGGCTCCCTCCGCCGCTAAAAGCTTTGGCGGACAGGCAAGGCCGAAATGACAAAAAAATAGATTTCGCAATTCAAAATATTTTAAAAAATCAATTCCACGGCCTCCCAAAGACTATTTTTAAATTCCTCCCAAGTTTTTAGGCCTAATATTCTTTTTAAAATATATCTTGGCCTTAAATAAAATTTCCGGACTGCGAGATTCTTCAGTTGGTATATCTCCTCATTGGAAATATCTTGGTTTATCCAGATGGGCTTGGAATCAGATGATTCCATCACTCTTTCTAATTTACTAACCAAGTCGTTTGATATGGCATCAGCTCTAAATTTTGTACCAAAGCGCGGCACCGCAATATTGAATGAGGCAAAATCCAAGTCCAAGTCAATTGCTAAATCAACTGTTTTTTTAATTGCCTCTTTGCTGTCGCCAGGCAAACCCAGTATAAAAGTCCCTGATGCCCTGATTTTATTTCTCTTGGTTAAGGCAATAGTTTCTTTAATTTTTTCTAAATTTATATTCTTATTATAATCTTTTAATAATTTCTCACTGGCTGTTTCAATGCCAAAAATAATCGTGTGGCAGCCGGCTCGCTTCATCGCTCTTAATAATTCTTCATTTATCACATCAACCCGGGAAAAGCAGGTCCAGCTAAAATTCAAGCCTCTAGCAACCATTGCCTCGCAAAGCTTTTTTGTCCTTTCTTTATTAACTCCAAAGGTCTGATCCCGAATAAACAGCTCCTTGACTCCCAAATCTTTTAAAACCTTCATTTCTTCAATAACAATATTTATTGGCCGCAATTTATAACCCAGTGAGCTAACCGGGCAAAAATCGCATTTAAAGGGGCAGCCGAAATCAGTTAATATACTAGCAAAACCTTTTCTACGCGCAAAAGGAAAACTATATTTTTCCAGCTTAAACAGATCCCAGCGAGGAACAGGCGCGTCAAACTCTCCTGACCCATGAATTTCCTCGCCCTCAATAATAACATTATTAGTTTTATAAATAATATTATCAAATTTCCTATCCTCTTCCCTTTTTAAAAATTTGACTAAATCGTCAGTGGAGAAATCCAATAAAATAGCATCTAAAAAATTTTGCTCTTCAAACGCTTCTTTTTTTAATTCCCTATAGACATCACCCGTGCCAATAATTATTGTTTCGGGCAAAGCATTTCGCGCAACAGTTAAAAACTCCAGATCTTCAAAATATGAAGGAGAAGAAACTAAGGATAAAATTATTTCCGGCTGAATTTTTTTTATTTTTTTCAGGCATTGATCAGCGCCCAAATCTTCGGCTATGGCATCAATTAAATAAACTCTCCAAAAACTATCCAGCCGGCCGCTCAAATAAACTAAATCAACCGGGTGGTAATAATATCTGCCCTTGGAAACTTTGGTGCAGTAATAATCCCTGAAATATTTCCGCTTGCCCGGCGGATTAAGCAACAAAATTTTTTTTGTCTTAGCTGGCAAAGAAAAATTTATTTTCTTCTTTGTTTGCAAAGGAAAACTTGTTTTCATGCTTCTATAATATCTTCCTGTTTAAATATCAAAAAATGGTAAACTAAAAACTTGCCTAAAAATACAGCGGTAGTTGAGATAAAAATTGAATACATATAATAAAGCGCTAATCCATCGGTTAAAACTTTAACCAGCGTAGCATCAACTGCCGAAAAAACTAATAAAGCTAAAATATATTTTAAAAATTTTCCTTGCTTATTAGCACTGGTTTTAAAAATAAACGAGTTTGTTTTATTGCTCCGCACAAAAATAAAAAACAGATTCATGTAAAAATTATAGATAACCAAAATAAGCAGCGAAAGAATATAGGAATAAAAATACCAAAAATGGAAAATTTCCGTAAACAAATATGAGGTTAATATCTTAACCCCATAACTTAAAGCTCCGGCTATTGCGTATCTAATGAATGTTTTACTCAACATAATACTTTTGGTTTTATTACTTCTGAGTTTAATGCCCTGTGCGTAAGCACAGGGATGAAGCTCGTTCTCGCCGAAGGCGAGACGCCAAGGCAGACTTGGCGAAGTAAGAAGATACCACGAGCGTAAGCCCGTGGAGCTTCATCTTGTCCCTCTTTTAATAACCACTTCCGAAATCAGGGCTAATAAAAATATTTGTATTGAAATTAATATTAAAATAGAGGCTAATGTTCCAATATGAGCTACCACGATTATATCCCGTATCCCTTTAGCCACACCGGCAAGAAGGAATAAAATAGCCAAAGGAGAGAGCATTTTCAAGGGCTTAAAGTATATAAATATTTTTAAAATTAAGGCTAGAAAATCAAAAAAATGTCTGCTTTTAATGCCCGACTTGCCGGTTCGTCTAAAATAAGGAATCGGAACATATTTAATTGTGTAATCATTAGCAAAACAAGCCAGAGTTATGGTGCTGGTAAAAGAAAACCTGGCCGGAAAAAGATGAAAAAACTCTAAGGCAATGCTTTTTCTAAAAACCCGCAGGCCGGAATTCAAATCAGGAATTTTTGCTCCAGCTAAAAATCCGGCTATTTTTCGCAAAATCCATTTGGCTGTCTTTCTGCCAAAATAGTCTTTCGTGTGCTGGCGATTACCAACAACCATATCATATTCGCCTGCATATTTAAGCAGATCCAATATTTTATCAACTGGATAAGTGCTATCCGCATCAATTATCATAATCCAATCTCCTTTGCTTTCTCTTATTCCTCTTTTCAGCGAAGCGCCATAGCCAAGATTATAAGGATTAGTTATAACTTTTATATTACTTATATTTTTTAAAATCTCCGGAGTTTTATCAGCTGAATGGTCATCAATAATAATAACCTCGTAATCAATATTAAGTTTTTTTAGCTCAATTTCCACACCAGCTATTGTCTGGGCGATTGATTTTTCTTCATTGTGGACAGGAATTAAAAACGTTAATTTTTCGCTTGGAGATAACATAGTTTTAGTTTTAGGACTTTAGGGACTAAGTCCCGCGAAAGGGACTTAGTCCCTATTCTTTAGTCCCTATTCTTTATATTTACCAATAAGTCATAGACCCCATCAAATCCTGCAAAAATGAAAATAAATATAGCCGGGATAATCGGCAAGAAATACCGCGGATTTAAAAAAGTCATAGAAAAAAAGCTGATAAATGCTAAAAAAGAAAAGAAATATACCGCTAAAAGCCATCCTTTTTCCCTGTTTAGCCGGATAATCCTTACTGCGCCAATAATAACTAAAAATGCCGTGATTAGCAATAAAACCAGGAAAAGCGGGCTGTAATGCAAAGAATACTCGATTATCTTCAGCGGATATTTAAAACTGATTTCCGGGCCCGCTGCTCCGGATAAATTGCTATAAACTGTTTTAAAAGGTGAGCCGTTTATCCGATAATTTGCGTACATTTGCAATAAACCTAAAGGAATAGAGCTTAAAATGAAATAAACCGCATTTTTGTATTGTCTTTTAACCAAAAAGACAACAACATAAATTGGCCCCAAAATCGCATTTTGCAAACGAGTTATTATTGCCCAAGAAGTAATAAAACCCAAAAATATTGATGATCTTTTATCATCTTTGTTATATATTTTTAGAATTAACAAAAACGAACCTAAAACTAAAATTGTTGATAAAGGGTCAGAAAGCGGAAGAAAAAACATCAATTGGTTAAAACGAGTAATGGTAAAATTCCGCATTAATTCGGTAGCTGGCGAAAAATAATGAAAAAATAAATAAAATAAATATGGGTAAATTAGAAAAAATGAAGCAATAGACAGAGAAAGTAGCTTCCTAAGGAATTGCCTAGCTAATAAATAAACAAAAATAGTTGCCAGCGAATAAAAGATTACGCCCTGCAGAATAACAACCAAGCGGGCAATATCTAAAATACTGGCTGGCTTAAAAATAAGAATAAAAGGCAAAAGCAATAATGAATATCCCAGAGGGTAAGAATTAGGGATAAAATTCCAGCTTAATAATCCTTGGGCAGCATTAAAATATTCCATTTGGTCGCCGCCTGCTTCGCCAAACCAAGTGTCTCTTATCGCGCCCACATAAGGAATATTATGCAAAGTTAAATACAAACAGATTATTCTCACAACCACTAAAAAAAATATCGCCCACAACCAGGGCGATTTAACGCTACGGCTATAAACTAGCGTTTTTAATATCCTACTAGTTGTTCCGCTGCTAATTTCTGGCATTGAAAATACGTTTGATTAAGTCAAAAGAGGGAGACAAAATTAGCTTAAATTTTAGAAAACTGACTCTCTGTGATATCTCTATTCTAGAAATAGAAAAGAGACTATCTCCTTGTCTGAAATATCTGTTTCCGCCGTTAAATGCCATTATTACTCCGGCTTTTTTCACTGCCTCTATCACCTTTTCATTATACCTGCTATGCGGATAAGAGACAATATTGGCTGTTTCCTTATTAATCAGCAGCTGGCTAAGCTTTTGTCGGGCAATTTCAAAATCCTGGCTGATTTCTTCGCTTTTTAATTCGGTCAAATCGTGATGCGAATCAAAATGATTAGCAATAAGCCAACCATTTTCCTCTAAAGAATTTATTTCCTCTGCTGTTAATTTGCCAGGACTGTTGATCTGTCCGGTAATAACAAAAACAGCAGCTGTGAAATTATATTTTTTAAAAATCAACAAAGCAACGGTATAGTTATCCTTAAAACCGTCATCAAAAGTTATCATGATCTTTCTGTCATAAGACAAATCTTTGCCCAGCAAATCCTGCGGCAAAATATTTTGATAACCCTTGTGAAGCAAGTATTTTATTTGCTGCTCAAAATCGCTTGGGCTGACTGATAGATAGCCATTATCTTCGCGGATAGAATGATACATCAAAACAGGAATACCTTTTAAAATTCTTTTGGGCAAAATTATATCCAGTAATTTACAGATTGGATAAAGAAAAAATTCTTTCATAAACAAAACAAGTTTAATTAAAGTATATCAATGTCGCTAAAATAAACAATAAAAACATCCCTTGCAAAACTACGAATCCTTCATTGAAATCTTCTTAATCCTAACATTTTTTGTTATTCTAATATTCTCAAGAACTTAAGAATAACCTTTCCCCTTTCCGTGAGTTTATGGCGCACGCTGGCGCCGGCGGAGCGTTTTATAATCAGGCCAGCAATAGCCAGCCTACGAATATGTTCAGACGCAGTCTTAAAATTAATCTTCAGCTTGTTGGAAATTTCAACAACCGAAAGCTCGGGAACTTTTTCTAATAATTCCAAAATCTCAATCCGCCGGTGATTAGAAAATCCGCGTACCATTCTCTCTAATTGTCGGTGATTTAGGCCCATAATTTAATTATACTCACCCGCTAGTTTATTCTAATGTTCTTAAGAACTTGAGAATAAATAGACTAAAGATAAGACTTTGTCTAATCAAGCAATAAAATCTAAAATATTTTCTGCTCTTTTTTCCCAAGTATAATTCTGTACATCCAAATAAGCCTGCTGAGCTATCTTTTGTGCATATTCCTCATGGGCTAATAAAAATTTAATTTTTTCCGCTAAATCCTCTGGATCCTGCGGCTGGCAAAACAAGCAATTTTTTTCATTAAATATTTCTCTAATGCTGGGCAAGTCAGAAACTATGGCTGGCCGCTGGCTGGCCATATACTCAAACATTTTCAAAGGAGTCATAAAATATTCATAATGGGCTTTCTTGGGAAAAGGCATTAATAAAACATCCGCTGTTTTTTGCCAGACTGCCAATTCTTTTTGGCTAACATGGCCAACTAACAAAACGCGGCTGAAAACGCCCAAGCCGCTTGCCATTTGGCTGTAAAATTCAATATCGCGGGGTGAGCCGCCCACAGCAGCAAAAAAAATATTGCTGTCCAAAACTTTTAAAGCCTCCAAGATTTCGTTAATTCCTTTATCAACGCCCATAGTCCTGAAGCTGCCGGTATATAAAAGAATCTTTTTTTCCGCAATATTATTTTTTATTTTCTCGCTCAAGTTTAATTTAGCTAATGCTTCTTGCTTGTTAAGAGGCAAATCAAAAATATTTAAATCAATTCCATTAGGCGCAACCAAAATATTTTGGCTGCTGAAACCATTCTCTAAAAAGCTGTTTTTAATATGATTATTGGTTGTAACAATAAAGCTGGCTCTTTTTAAAAAATAAAGCGACATCCTTTTTTTCTTTCCCAGCCAATCATGGCATTCATAAATAGTTTTAAAGCCTTTTTTAGAAAACAGCCAGATTATTTCCGGATGCCGGCTAAAAATAATCGCATTTTTATCATCAATCTTGCACCAAATAAGCTTATTAAAAAAAATTAATGTTTGCAGATAAAAAGCAAGCCAACCTAAATATTTTGCCCAACCCAAAAAATCAAAACAAGGAATTTTATTAATCTTAAAATTTTCCGCTAAATTATAAAAAGCAAAGGCGTTTTTCTTTAATTGGTTGCGCCTGGTTGGCACCCATAATTCCACTTCTATCCCAGTCGAGGCAAATTCCTCGCACATTTTACAAATCTGAAAACCATGGGCTTTTTCAGTCGGAATCCGGACATTAGCAATATAAATTAATTTAGTATTCATATAAAGGCTTGTATGTGATATTAGCTCGAAAAACTACCCCAAATCCGCCTTGAGGAATTTTCTACGGATATGCATAAAAAGTTTAACATCCCAGGAATTAAACCAGCGCAATTTCCAATGCCACATCATCCACCAGCCAATTATTCTTTTCATCAGCTTATCTGATTTAATATAATTCAGACCATAATGCGCCACTACCCAAACATAGGGCAGGAATTCATTTTCCTTTTTAGTCAGCCAGGGATAATAAACCACCTCATCAAAAACATCGCCTAAAGGATTAGTGTCATAAAAAATTGCCCAATCCTCAAATTTCTCCGGAAATTTCAAACCATATTTTTTGGCCTCTTCAAAAAGAATTCCGCCCGGATAGGGCCGATACATCTGCGGCCCCAGAATTTCAACTTTCTTGCCATAGCTGGATAATTCGGAAATCAGCTGGTAGGTTTCTTCCCTTTCACTTGCTGTTTCAGTCGGAATGCCGATTAAAATTGAACAAACCGCGCTTAAATTATATTTAACGCATTGCTTGACCGCCTGCTTTATCTGGCTGACTGTCTGGCCTTTGCGCAAATAATTTAAAACTCTTTGCGAGCCGTTTTCCACGCCAAAGCGCAATTGCGAGCACCCGGATCTAACAACTTTTTCCAAAAATTCATCATCCAGCCTGCCCGGCCGGAAATGGGTTACCCGCGATGATGTTTCCCACCTGAATTTATAGCCTTTGTCTATAATATGGTTAACAATCGCCCGGGCTTTATCAATGTCTTGAAAAAAATCCTCGTCCCGGAAATAAATTTTCGGGGGCTGGAATTCTTTCATAATATAATCTATATCGGCTAGAATCCTTTTAATCGGCACCGGCTCATATTGGCAATTCCTGACGCTATTAACGCAAAAGGCGCACTTAAAAGAGCAATTAAAGCCAGTAACAACCTGCGCTCTTTTTCTTTTATAAACTTCCTTGACTTTCTTGGAGAGCAGGTCGTAAGAAAAATTTTCTTTGGGCAATTCGAAAGTTATAACTTCGTCAAACCAGCCGCCGTAATCTTGATCAGGAAACAAAATAGGATGGATTCCCCCTAAAACTATTTTTATTTTTGGATAATTTTCCCGCAGATATTTAACCAAGGGCAAAGTATATTTTATCTGCATGGAGGTAACAGAAAAACCAACCAACTCGCGGCTCTTGGCAATTTTTTTAAACTTAGCCAAAAAATTATCTTCATTGTTTTCATCTAAAAATTTAACATCAGAATTTCTGATATTTTTCTTCAGATAACTGGCTACTGCCCAAGCGCCCCACATAACCATACCAATAAGCTTCCGGTTGCTGGACCGGGTATTTACAATCAAAATCTTTTTAGCTTTGCCCGGCAGCACAAATTTTGTCCTGCCGGGTTGGCGAGAAATTTTTGGCATAAATTAATTGCGCTTCTTTCGGCCTAAATATATTAGATGCGGGCTAAAAGGTTTCTTCCCTAAAAGCTTTGCCAATAAAAGGATTAAAGAATATTTCATTTTATGAAAAATGCCTTGGCTCCCGCCTAAAAAAGCCGCCCGGCAAAATATTTTTTCAAATCCCTGCTTGGCCAACAAATCACTAATCCCGCCCTCGGAAAAAGAATTTAGATGCTGCATGTAATGGAAAACCGCGCCGCAATCCGGGCAAAGTGTTTTATATTTTCCCAGCTTCTCGCTGTTAGGAACTGTAATAAATAAATAACCGCCCGGCTTCAATAGATGGAATAATTCATCAAGAACCAAAGGCAGCTGCGCCGGCAAGGCATGTTCCAATGTTTCAATGGAAAAAATAAAGTCAAAAGCGCCGGCATCAATGTTTTTGCTAGAGACACTGCCAGAAAGCATTACTCCATGGAACTGCGGATGGCCGGCAAATTTTTTCTCCACTTTTGCCAGCGCTTTTTCCGAATAATCCAATCCTTGGCAAGTTATTCCTTTAGCTAATAAATAACCTATCAGATCCCCTTCCCCGCATCCATAATCAAGGATTTTGCCGCCTTTTTTCAAATATTTTTTTGACAACCCGAAAATCTTGCGGCTCGCCGTTTTTGAAAAATAATCTATTCCCCCGCTGCCATCAAAACTATTCCAGAAGTT
>Ga0315282_10017021_pt1 | contig 10548 bp, 11 predicted proteins | sample YL17G07_20_MG_FD_203693 | JGI IMG/M metagenome (GOLD analysis project Ga0315282, IMG submission 203693) | Sediment microbial communities from Yellowstone Lake, YNP, Wyoming, USA - YL17G07_20 | ecosystem: Environmental > Aquatic > Freshwater > Lake > Sediment | place: USA: Wyoming | collected... | reverse complement strand
TCCGGGATATCCGTTCATGCCCATCCTCCTGATCCATAACGAGAATGGGGTTTGCGTGCTGGAGTCGGCAGCCAATCACGATCCGGCATACGATGGAAAAAACCGCCGGAGGGGGATTTACCGGAGCGTGTGCAGGATTCCGGGAAATTTTCTCAACGAAGGCATGTACAATGTGGATGTACTCGTGCGGGTGCTGGTTCCGCGCCGGTATTTTATCCGTGAATCGAATCTGCTTTCCTTCCGGATCCAGGACAGCGGATCGGGACTTTCGGTGAAAGGGGATTTCCCGAAAGCCTGGTCCGGCGTGGTGGCGCCGATATTGCCTTGGGAGACGGAGGTTCACCCCTTGGATCCTGGCTCGACGGCGCCACGGTTGCCGGGAGGAACGAATGTCCGTACCGCCAAATCCGCGGCGGAAAAATCCCCACGCAAGAAAGGGAAGTGAGGCGGAGGCGCGCCCATCCATGGCGGAAGACCGGACGGTTCTCGATTTCTACGCGCAGCGCTGGGATCAGTATGGATACGATACCCGTTCGCTCGGGATCGGCAGCCGCGAGTCCCAGGAGGTCCGTTTTTCCATTCTGGCTCAGATGGCCGACCTGCAGGGTGCATCCATCCTGGACGTGGGGTGCGGGTTCGGGGATCTGCTATCGTTCCTGGAGGGGAAGGGCATCTCTGTGCGATACACCGGGCTGGATATCCAACCAGCCTTTATCGACGAAGCGCGCCGTCGGCATCCCGGAAGCGAATTTCACTGCACCGACATCGAGCGCTTCAATCCCGCCGCGCACTTTGATTTCGTGCTGGTCAGCGGAACCTTCAACGTGAAATTTCGGGACGATCAGGAAGCCTGGGTGTTCCGCATGCTGCGGAAGATGTTCACCATGGCGGAGCGGGGGGTGGGGATCAACCTGCTCAGCACCTACTACGATCCGGAGCATTACCGCGCCGATATGTTCTACTGCTCGCCGGAACGGGCGTTTTCCGAGGCGCAATCCATCACGCGCCGGGTCACGCTGCGCCATGACTACCTGCCCCACGATTTCACCCTTTATCTCTACCGGAAAGGATGACCGATGAAAATCCTGGCAATCGGCGCTCATTTGGACGATATCGAGATCGGCTGCGGCGGCACGCTGGCGGAAGCCGTCCGCAGCGGATGGGAGGCGTACATGCTCGTCCTCTCGCACTCGGATTATGCCGACCTCGACGGGCGGGTGTTCCGCACCGAAGACCAGGGAATGCGGGAGGGAAAAGAAGCCGCCCGCCGACTGGGCGGCGTGGAGCTGGAGGTGCTGGATTTTCCCACCAAGGAAATCCCATACGATTTCCACGTGGTCGAATCCATCGAAGTCTCCCTGCGCCGGGTCCAACCGGACGTCATCCTTACCCATTGGCCGCACGACACGCATCAGGACCATCGCGCGGCGTCGCTGGCTTCGATTTCCGCAGCGCGATATTTCAACTCGATTCTTTTTTACGAACCGATGACGCCGTCGGGGCGGTCGTACTCCCCGTTCCGTCCGCAGGTCTATGTGGCCGTTCCGCCCGAGGCCGTCCAGGCCAAGCGGGATTCGCTCCTGGCGCATGATTCGCAGTACAAAAAATACGGCGACATCTGGCTGGATGCGGTCATCGCCCGCGGAGTGCACCGCGGGTACGAAATCGGCGTGGGTCATGCGGAATGTTATGAAACCCTGCGCTGGCAGTGGAACCTCGATCTGCGATAGACCATGAAGCGGGTTGCCATCCACCAACCCGAGCACTTGCCCTGGCTCGGGTACCTCGACAAGGCGCGCCGCGCCGATTGCTTCGTATTCCTCGATACGGTTGCCTTCAAAAAGAATTATTTCGAGAATCGCAACCGGATCCGCACCCCCCAGGGTTGGGCCTGGGTCACCGTGCCGATCCTGACCAAGGGAAAATTCGGGCAGGCTTTTACCGAGGTGGAAATCAACAATGCGGCGCGCTGGCCGGAAGTGTATTACCGCACGTTGCGGCAAAATTATTCCAAAGCACCGTATTGGAAGACCTATGCGGCGGCACTCGAGGAAATATTCCTTCGTCCCTGGACTCTTCTGGTGGATTTGAATCTGGCTCTGATCGAATTCCTGTGGACGGCCTTTTCCATTTCCACGCCCACCCTGCGCGCGTCGTCGCTGCACGTCCGCGGAAAAAAAGGCGAGCTGTTGCTGGATATCTGCCGGAAGACGGGCGCTTCGGAGTACCTCTCCGGACCCAGCGGGCGGGATTACCTGGAAGAATCGATTTTTACCGCGGAAGGGATCGCCGTGAAGTATCATGAATTTCACCACCCGGAATATCCTCAGATTTTTCCGTCGTTCGTTCCCGGGATGGCGAGCGTCGACCTGCTGTTCAATGAAGGCCCGGATGGAATCCGGCGGTTGGATTGACTCGCCGTGTAGGTGATTGTCCATGACATCAACCCCGTTAAGAATATTGCAGATCCACCCCTTCTTAAAAGGAGAGGGATTGAATCCCCGGGCTGGGGGAAAATCGCGCCTCTCCATGCAACTCTCCCGAGAACTGGCGCTCCATGGACAAACGGTGGCGATCTTTCCCTTTCCGGAACCCGTTCTGGAAAAATCCTACGTGATCGAAAACGGGGACACACCCCTCACATTGATTCCCACAACCCGCATTCCGCCGTTGAAAAAAATGGGCTGGTACTCCTGGACAGCATGGCGTCTGCCGCTGGCTGACCGGTCCGGCCATGCGGTCCGGCTGGGGGCGATGTACCTTGCCGGGCTGGAGGAGGCGGTGAGGGAATTCCGGCCGGATATCATCCACAGCCATGTATCGTTTTCGGATTTCCCGCTGCTGTACCACGCCCTGGGGTTGCGGGTTCCCCTCTTTCTGACCCATCATACGCACACGGCGGGCCAGCACCTGGATTTGTACCGGCGGTTGATCTTTACGTCCGATGCGTTGCGCAAACAGGTTTGCGGTTCCAATGGCTCGCTCCTGAAACGCACTCGGCTGATTCGCCCGGCCGTGGAGAAAATTTTTTCCGACCCGTCGAATCCTATCTCGGCCCAGCGAAAGGGAATCCTTTTTGTCGGAGGGCTGCGGCTGGATAAGGGGTTGCAGCATTTGCTGGCGGCGTACGCGCATTCTTCCGCGTTGCGCAAAATACCGCTTCGGGTTTGCGGCATCGGCCCGGAGCGGGAACGCTTCGAAGCCTTCGCACGAACGCACCGGATTCCGGCGACATTCCTGGGAAAGGTTTTTCCCGAAGACGTTCGCCGGGAAATGTCTGCCGCGGAACTCCTGGTCAATCCGAGCCCGGCCGAAGGTTTCAGCCTGGCTTTGGCCGAGGCGATGTGCTGCGGAACGGCGGTGATCGGCTGGAAACCGCAGGTCGAAGAGACCCAAAAACTTTTACATATGGAATGCGGCGCCGGGTTTGATCCGGCCCTTTCCCCGCCGGAGGAACTTGCCGGACTCATTCTGGATTGGATCCGCCGGAAGGACGTCCGTTCCCTCCGTTATCGGAAGCAGCTTTCCCTCCGAGCGCGCAAATTCTTCTCCATGGAACGGTACACGGCGGAGAATCTCATCGCCTACGAGGAAGTGTTGGAGGAGGATTGATCTCCACCGGGAACCGGAAAGTCTTCTCCGATCCGACGGTCGACCGCCGGTGGTAAACCCCATGCGCATCCTGTCCATTCAGACCTATCTGCGTTCCGAAAGGATTAACCCCAGGGCGGGGGGAAAATCCAGGATCTCCTTAATGCTCGCGCGATACCTGCTGGAATCCGGACATGAAGTGGCTCTGTACCCATGGCCGGAACGGATTTGGGGGAAGACAGCGGATTTTGCGGCCTCTCCGGATGTTTCGGCTAGCGTCTTTCCCACCCTTGCGATTCCCCCGGTTCTTCATATTGTCCCGAATGCTTTCCGATTGAGCACAACCCGCTTTTACGGAAACGAGCATCGATCGCTATTCGAGGACATGTGCTTCCTGGAGGGATTGAAACTGGCCATTTCCCGGTTCCGGCCGGACATTCTGCATTGCCATCAAACGGAATCCGATATTCCTCCGTTGCTTCGCATCTTGGGCAAGTCCATGCCGGTCATTCTGACGCACCATTCCGGCCGGTCCGGCCATCATTTGGATGTGTATGACCGGATCATCTTCCTGAGCCGGATCATGCAGGAAGAAGTCTGCCGCCGATCCGGTTTTCCGGTCGGGAAATCCCGGGTGTTGTATTGTCCGATCTCCGGCGAATTCCTGCAGGGAGATGTCATTCCCGCCCGGGACCGGCATGGTCTTGTCTGCGTCGGCGGATTAAAAGATGCCAAGGGGGTTGATGTGCTGCTCGAGGCCTTCCGTCAAAATGAGCGGCTGCGGAGCCAGCCGTTGCATTTGTGCGGAACCGGACCGGATGAAGTTCGATACAAGGAATTTGCGGCCCGGCACAATCTGCCGGTTGTTTTTCACGGCCGGATTTCCACCGAGGAGGTTAAGTCCATCGTCTCGCGGGCCGGGTTGCTTGTTAATCCGAGCCGGATGGAAGGTTTTTCGGTGGCGCTCTTGGAGGCCCTAGCCTGCGGCACGCCGGTCGTCGGATGGGCCGACCAGGTGAACGAACTGGAACAGGCATGGCATCGTTCCGTCGGCTTTGCCTTTGACGCGCGCCGCCAGGGGGCGGACGAATTGGCGGCGTTGATCGATCGCGCGCAGAACGATCCCGTCGGGCGGGATGAGTCCCGCCGCGCGCTTTCCCGCCAGGCGCGGGAATCATTTTCCATAGAACGGTATGGCATGGAAATGGTCAAGTTGTACACGGACCTCCGCAAGGGCGGGTAGAGCGAGATGCGAATTCTTCAGATTCATCCACTCATGAAATCCGAATCCCTGGCTCCGGCAGCCGGAGGTTTAGCGAGGGCGTCGCTGCAACTTACCCGTTTGCTGGTGGAACGGGGGCACGACGTCCAGATCCTGCCCATTCCGGAAGGAGTCGGCAGCCGCGAGCTATGGGAGGTGGCGCCGGGCCATTCGGTGGAAGTGGCGGCGGCCATGCACATTCCTTCCTGGAGGGATGGCGTCTGGCTGCCGGGGGCGTTGCTGCGGTTGAAGCCTTTGCCGGTGGGGATTAAAAACTTTTTCTATGACGCCTTTGCCTTAACCGCCTTGCGCCGAGAACTCCGGTATTTCCGTCCGGAAATCATCCATAATCATCTCGCCCGCAGGCAGTTTCCGAGACTCGCGCGGGCGGTCGGACAGCGCGGGAATCTTCTGCTCACCCATCACCATGGCGAGCCGGGGGAGGAACTGGGGGTCTACGATCGGATTGTCTTCCCTTCCCAAGCCTCCCGGGATTCCATCGTCACGCAGAGTCATTTTCCCCTGGAGCGGACACGATATATCTACAACCCGGTGGCCCCCATTTTCATCAGATCCCCGGTAAATTCGGACCGCCCCCGCGAAGGAATATTGTTCGTCGGGGCGGTGCGCGTTCGAAAAGGCATCGATTTGCTGCTCGAGGCGTATCGATCGGACCGCCGCCTTTGGAAGGAAACGCTGTATATCTCCGGCGCCGGAGAGGATCTTGCGTTGGTAGACCGGGCGGTTCAGGAGGGGCTGCCGGTGCGTTATCTGGGAAAACTTTCCCAGGAGGAAGTGGCGGTCCGGTTAGGATCCGCCCGGCTGGTCGTGATTCCCAGCCGCCTGGAGGGATTTAGTCTCGCCATCCTGGAAGCAATCTGTTGCGGAGCGCCGGTCGTGGGATGGGCTCCCCAAGTCCGGGAGGTGGAATCGCTTTTGGGAATTCCCATCGGCGTGCCCTTTGACGGCCGCACCCAAACGGCGGGGGAGTTGGGGTCGGGGATCCTGGGGGCTATGGATGGAGAACTCGTTTTGTCGAAAAACCGCCAACGGTTGGCGGAAGCGGCTCGGGAAGCTTTTAGCGAAGAGCGGTATGTAAGCGCGTATCTTGATGCGTATCGCGAATTGACCGGGTCGTGATTTTTCGCCGGGGTCTACGATTGACTTTGTCCTTCACACCCGCGGTCCGGGGGGAACGGCGGAAAGCGGAGTAAAAGATCGATAAATTCATTCCCTCCCGAATTATTTATCCATTTTTTCAGTTGCGTGGTTCAAGAGAATCGGGTATTCTACAAGCGGAGATATGAGATATGGCCATTCGCGTGGATTCCAACGGGCTGTATCTTGACGGCCGCCGCATTCCGCTCTATTCCGGTTCGATGCATTATTGGCGGCATCCGCCGGATATCTGGCTGGCCCTGTTGGAACATATCAAAGAACTCGGTTTCGAGATAATTCAAACGCCCGTTCCCTGGGGGGTTCATGAGAGCGGTCCGGGAATATTCGATTTCGGAGAAAAACACCCTCAGAAAAATCTCCCCCAGTTCCTGGATCTTTGCATGAAGAACGGGATCCTGGTAATCCTCCGCCCGGGACCTTTTGTCGATGAAGATATGCCGTTTGGCGGGTTCCCCCTGCGGGTGATCCGGAATTCCGCCGTCTGGGCGCTTACCTCGACGGGTGCTCCCGCCCTTTCGACCCGCTACGGATTCCCGTTTGTCATTCCATCGTATGCCAGCGAGAAATTCCTCCAGGAGATCGGAAAGTTCCTCGATGCCCTGATGCCGATCCTCGCACCCCGTCAATACCCCAATGGGCCGGTCATTCTGTGCCAGATGAACAGAGAGTCGGCCTATATGGGACGCACCCAGCCTTATGATCTGGATTATTCCGCGGAATCCATAACCCTCTACCGGAATTTTCTTTCCGAGAAATACGGTTCAATCGAAAATCTAAACACCATGCATGGAACCAAACACTCCTCCTTTTTGGAAGTTCAGCCGCCCAAGGGTTGCGAAGCCGTAGTGCAACGCGACCTTCCCGGGTATCTGGATTGGGCGGAATACAAAGAATATTTGATCCGGCATTTTTACCAGCGGCTCGGGCAATTGTTCCGGGACCGGGGAATTTCCATTCCGCTTTCGGTCGACGGTCCATCGATTTTTTCGACCCCGATGGATACGATGGAACTTCAAAAATCCCAAGATCTCCCCCTGGTGGGGATGGAAGTCGATCCGAACCCTTCGGATTACCACGGGTTGGCCAGGCAAATCCGGTATTTGACGGGGACCAACAAGCTGCCGTTTGTCTCCCGGTTTGGTTCAGGCAATTCCTGGTTCTCCCCGCGCGTGAACACTCCTCACGAAGCAGAATTCGCTATTATGAGCGCTGTGATGCACGGAATGACAGCAGTGAATTTCCACATGCTGGTGGAAGGGGATCGCTGGTTGGGAGCCCCGATTTCCCGAACGGGCGCGTTCCGGGAGGAATATGCGGATCTCTTCCGCCGGCTGCACGACTTCTTCACAAAATATGGCGTTTGGGAAAGCAAGAAGAATTGCCGGACACTGGTGCTGCTTTCCTTCGAACTCGAACGGTATCATCAGGCGGTGTCCACCCTGAATGGCGCCTATCTCGGTCTGATCCGCATCCCGTCTGTTTTTTCGGAAGTATCCCTGTCCCTGGGATTTCAAACCGATCCGGCACGCCAATCCATCCATGAAGAAGGAAGCTGGATCCTCGAAGCCTGCCGGTTCTTGGAAAATGTCCAGGTGGAATACAACCTGGCGGATACCCACCAGGTTCTCGACGAACTGGCGAAGTACGATATGGTGTTCCTTCCGACGGCCGATTTCATGAACATCCGGGAGCAGGAAAAATTCCTGGAGTTTGCCGACCGCGGCGGACATCTGGTGTTCGGTCCGGGATTGCCCACCCTCGATGGAGCCATGAATCCGGCCTTGGCATTGAAAGGTGCGATCCAAGAGCCGGGTACCCAGACCCACGGGGTGGGGAAAATCACGTATCTTCCCTCGTTCGATGCGGCGAAGGATCTGATCACCGCGGATATGCCCAACGTCGTTCTCCTGGACAACCCGAACCTGCGATTAACGATTCGGGGAGGATCCTCGATCCTGGTGTTTCTCGTGAATCCGACAGGAGCCAGCCAGAAATCCATGATGATCTCTTCGTGGCCCTTACGCGGCGTGTGGAACGCGCCGGAGGAAACCCAAACCGGATCCGTGACCACCGAGATTGCGCCGTTCACCGTGCAGGTATGGGAGGTCCTGAAATGATCGTCCGTGATGTGGAAATTGTCGATCTGCGGCCCGGGGTTTGGAGAAACCTGATTTCGCTCCTGGACTTCTCGAGGTTGGCCGACGTCCGCCCCACGCACCCGAACATTCTCTCCGTCCTGCACCATGGCGGGAAGGTTCTTCGTGTTTACGCGCCGGCCGGCTTCCGTGTTCCCGCCATGGAACAGGTGGACGACCCCCAGGAACTCGCTAAAAAACTGTATTATCAGCTCCCGGGTTTGGAAAGTGTCCAGATTCTGGAGCAGGACAGCCTGATGCTGTTCTCCGACCGGGTGCAACGAATCGATTGGATGACAAGCGACATGGAGGATTTCACGATCAATGCCTTCCGCCTTGTCGAGCAGGATCCCGCCGGCCTTTCGTTCTTTCCCCCGTTTTCCTGGAAGTGGAACGGTTTTCCGATCGAAGACGCCCGAACCTGGTTGGTTTCCGGACCGGATCCCTGCGCCTACTTTTTGGGAGTCGTGCGGGACGCCGCGCCGTGGTTGACGCTCATTCTGCGCGTGGCCGGAAAGAAAGTGCGGCTCATCACCACCATCGACTATTTGGCAAGGTTCGAAATCCCCGTGGAAGGGCTGCCCTCCAGTCCGAAGGATCTGGCCACGGTCTGCGAGGCGATCCACGACCACATCGCCCCGATCCGGGCCGCGCTGATTTGCGATTACATGGTGTTTGCCAAGCTTCTGACCTCCGAGGAAAAACGCCGGGACCTGACGCTGGCCGTGGCGGACGGGCTGGCATCGTCCTTCGGCATTCTGGAATAAAAAAACCGCTCGCGAGAGCGGTTTTTTGTTCCAATTGTTCTCTCTACCGTCGGATCAGAATTAATATCCCCGCAGCGATAGCAAGGATCGCCATGACCGTTCCCAGCCCGTTAAAATTGACGGCGGGAACGATGGCGATGATCCCGGTTGCGATCAGCCATATTGCGAGTAAAAGTGTTCCCAAATCCCTGGCTCTCATAGCTCCTCCTCGGAATAAGATGGTTGTGGACGGATTATAGCATGCGGGGGGAAACCCTCCGACGGACGTTCATCCCTTGAGCGCGCCCGCCAACAAGCCGCGCATGAAGTAGCGGCCCAACAGGATGTACAGAAGCAGCGTGGGCATCGCCGCCATCAATGCACCGGCCATCTGGACGTTCCATTCGACGATATAGCTGCCGGCCAGGTTGTTTAGGGCAACCGTGATCGGCTGGACGCTGGCATTGTTGGCCAGCACTACGGCGAACAGGAACTCGTTCCAGATGGAGGTGAATTCCCAGATGACCACCACGACAATCGCAGGGATGGATAGCGGAAACAGGATATAGCGGAAAATTCCAATAAAAGACGCGCCGTCGATTTTTCCCGCCTCCACCAGCTCCGTGGGAATGGAGGTAAAGGAATTTCGGAAGATCAGGGTGGTGATCGGAATTCCATAGATGACATGAATAAGCACCAGCCCGCCGGTGGTTCCGTAGGCGGGTATGTAGTTTGCCAGAAACGGCGGGAACCAGGCCAGCCAATCGGGAACCGGCCAGGCGAGGATACTTTGGATCCACGGTCCCGCGACGGCTCTCGTCCAAACCTGCAACAGCGAGACCAGCGGGATCAGAATGCTCTGATAGGGAATAAACATCCCGAACAGGATCAGCGGGAAGATAATATCCGCTCCGCGGAATTTCCATTTGGAAAGAACATACCCGTTCACCGCTCCGACAAACGTCGCCAGGATCGTTCCGGGGATCACCAACTTCATGCTATTCCAAAAATTGCCGGAGAGTCCCTGCATCATCCCTTTGGAAATATTTCCAAACCACGCTTCGCGGAACGAGTCCAGCGAGAGGTGGGTGGGCAGCCCCCACATCGATGACAGGTTGACCTCGGAATAGGATTTCAAACTGGTGGCAATCAAGAGATAGACCGGGAAAAGGAAAAAAACCGCCGCCACAACCAGAATGACATAGATCAGAATGCGCCGAACCAACCGGGCACCCGTCATCGTTGCACCTCGGTGCGCGCGTTATAGATAAGGTAGGGAATAACCAATATAGACACCATGATTAAAATCAGGGTTGCAATGGAAGCCCCGCGGGCGAAATGGTTTCCGCGGAACACCGTATCGAACATATAGTAAGCCGGGACATCGGTGGAAAACCCGGCTCCGGGCCCGGTCATGGAGGAGATCAGATCGAAAATTTTCAGGGAGATGTGTCCGAGGATGATCACCGCGCTGAGGGTCACCGGATTGAGAAGCGGGAGGATGATGAACCGGAACACCTGCCACTCGTTGGCCCCGTCCACGCGGGCGGCTTCGCGCAGCTCCTCCGGGATGCTCCGCAACGCGGCCAGATACATGGCCATGGTGTAGCCGGCCATTTGCCAAACGGCGGCGATG
>Ga0315282_10017018_pt1 | contig 10548 bp, 8 predicted proteins | sample YL17G07_20_MG_FD_203693 | JGI IMG/M metagenome (GOLD analysis project Ga0315282, IMG submission 203693) | Sediment microbial communities from Yellowstone Lake, YNP, Wyoming, USA - YL17G07_20 | ecosystem: Environmental > Aquatic > Freshwater > Lake > Sediment | place: USA: Wyoming | collected... | reverse complement strand
ACGGACAGGACAGACCTGAAGGTCTGTCCCGGCGAAACAACGCTTCTGGCGGCGGAGCCGAGCGGGGACACGAAGCCCCACCCGCTCAGCAACCGCCTGCCGCCGTGCACGCAGGGACGATCTTGCGCGGAAACATCCGCGCGTCGGTTGTCTCGGACATTCCGGCGCTCGAGGCGATTGCGCGGACGGCGCACCGCGACTCGCGCTTCTACGCCGACCCCGGGTTCCCCGACGAGCGCTGCGATGCGCTCTACGAGACCTGGATCCGGCGCAGTTGCGAGGGGTGGGCCGACCTCGTCCTGGTTGCCGAGGTGGATGGTCGGCTGTCGGGTTATGTCACATGCCATCTTCGGGCGCCCGGCAGGGCTAAAGCCCCGCCCTACACGTCGCGGGGTGACGCGGGCCAGGCGCGCGGCCAGATCGGATTGGTGGGCGTCTCGACCGCCGCCCGGGGCCGTGGGCTCGGGCGCGCGATGATCGAGGAGGCGATTGGCTGGTTCGTGGTGCAGGGCGTAACGCGCGTGACCGTCGTCACGCAGGGACGGAACATCGCGGCGCAACGGCTCTATCAGGGCTGTGGGTTCCAGACGCAGTCGATGCAGCTCTGGTACCATTGGTGGCCGCATTCATCGTTGGGGGCCGGGCTTCAGCCCGGCCCGCGTTGGCGGGGCTGAAGCCCCGCCGCGACGACGTAAGATTTGACGAATCGCGAGTCACGAGCACGCCCGACGCAGACGCGCAAACACCGGGTCGGCAGGCCTAAAGGCCCGCTCTACCGCTACGAGCGCAATGAGTCACGCGTAACGAGCGATGCGCAACGAGTGACGAGTAACGCGTAACGAGCCGAGAGCCGAGAGCCGAGAGCCCAGAGCCGAGACCCGAGCGCCCGCATGTCTTCGTACAGGATCCCTTTCAACAAGCCGTCGCTCACGGGCAACGAGCTTCGCTACATCAATGAGGCGGTGTCGTCGGGGCATGCGTCGGGTGACGGGCCGTTCACCCGCCGGTGCCAGGAGATCCTCGAGCGGGAGCTCGGCGTCCGAAAGGTGCTGCTCACCACGTCGTGCACGCACGCGCTGGAGATGGCCGCGCTGCTCCTCGAATGCGCGCCGGGGGACGAGGTGATTCTGCCGTCATTCACCTTCGTCTCGACGGTGAACGCCTTCGTCCTCCGTGGCGCCACCCCGGTCTTTGCCGACATCCGTCCCGACACGCTGAACATGGACGAGGCGCGCCTCGAAGCGCTCGTCACGCCTCGCACGAAAGCGATCGTGCCGGTCCACTACGCGGGCGTCGGGTGCGACATGGAGGCAATCGGCGCGATCGCCGGGCGCCACGGCGTGGCGATCGTGGAAGACAACGCGCACGGCCTCTTCGGCAAGTACCGTGGCCGCTTCCTCGGGACGTTCGGCTGCCTGGCCGCCCAGAGCTTTCACGAGACGAAGAACGTCACGTGCGGGGAGGGCGGGGCGCTCGTCATCAATGACGCCCGCCTGGCCGAACGCGCCGAGATCATCCGCGAGAAGGGCACGAACCGGTCGCGCTTCTTCCGCGGCGAGGTGGCCAAGTACACCTGGGTCGACGTCGGGTCGAGCTACCTGCCCTCCGACATCCTTGCGGCGTTCCTTTGCGCGCAGCTCGAGGCACGCGACACGATCCAGACGCGCAGGCAGCAGATCTGGCACTCCTACCGGGAGCATCTCGCCGATTGGGCAGCCGCGCACGGCGTCCGGCTGCCAGTGGTGCCCCCCGACTGTGAGCAGCCGTACGACATGTTCTACCTGCTGCTTCCCTCGCTCGGTGCCCGGCAGGCGCTCGTTAGCCACCTCAAGGCGCGCGGCATCCTGGCGGTGTTCCACTACCTGCCGCTGCACCTTTCGCGCATGGGCGTCCGCTTCGGCGGGAGGCCGGGCGACTGTCCCATTACCGAGGAGGTCAGCGATCGGCTCCTGCGGCTGCCGTTCTACAACGACCTGACCGAGGCCGAGCAGGCGTCGGTCGTGGACGCCATCCGCGAGTTCCAGCCGTAATGGCAGACAGCAGATGGCAGATGGCAGATGGCGGACGGCAGATGGCAGACAGCAGGTCTGGCGGTGGCGGTGCCAACACCTACCGGGCGGCGCACTTCGCGCTGATCGCCGCCGTCGATCACCGGTTGTAGTCAAGCGCAGAGGGCGCGGAGCACGCGGAGCTTACCTTCTTCGTCCTCTGCGATCTCTGCGCTGAGCGGCAGACGCCGGGGCGGTTCACGCGTCGAGGTCGAGGCGGGGCTGCCTGGATCGGCGCGTGCGGTCGGCCGGGGTCTTGCGGCGCGCTGCCGTGCGCGCCTGCAGCTTGAAGTAGAAGTCCAGCAGCTTCTCGAGGTAATCGCCGGCCGCACCCGCGCGGTCGTTGAAGGCGATGGTTTCCTTGCCGATCATGAGCGCCGCGTACGCCAGGCGCGTGCCGAGGCTCGACGCCGCTCGGGCGTAGTCGGAGTGGAGCGTATTGGCCTGCACCACGCCCGAGACGAACCGGCTGTGCGCCATCGATCCGTTCTCGAACGGCACCTCTTCGTAGTGGATCCGGGTCCCGCGAGGCGACTGGCGCTCGCCCGGCTCCACCGGCGCATGCCGGGAACGGCGGGTGCGGGTGCCGCCGGAAGGCGGCGTCGCCGTCCTGCCCGCGCGCGTCTTTCTGGCGAGCCCGCCAGGCAGCGCCAGATCGTGGAACTCGTCGAGGTCGAGGATCTCACGGGCGAGACGTAAAGCGCGCTGCTCGATATCGGCCGCCTCTTGCGCACGATGGGCGGCGAGATACGCGGCCACCTCCGCCTCGACCGTCGGCCGGTAGCGATCGAGCAGGTCGAGCAGCCCAATCCAGTCTTCGTTCTCCTCGAATCCCGTTCGCGCGGGCAGCGGCGTCAGGAAGTCAGCGTCGATGAAGCCCCGCACGAAGCCCTGCGCGTACACGCTCTCTTCGAGGCCGTATGCGGCCAGCGCCGCCAGCGACTCGACGACGGTGACGCCGCGATGCCTGATGGCGACACGCCCCGCGCCGGAGGGATCGAAATGCAGCTCCAGACGGACCCGCTTGTCCGGCTGACGAGGCAGGGCGAGGGCCGGCAGATCGGCCAGCAGGCGCGGCAGCCGGATGCGCCGCGGCACGACTTCAAAGTGTGCCAGGCCGCTTCGAATCTTGATCGCGAGCCAGCCCTCACGCAGGTAGCCGTCGAACTTCTCGGCAAGATAATGCCGGAGCGCGTCGGGCGAGAGGGGGCCACGCGATCGCGTGGGATCGAACTTCAGCTCGGCAATCACCACGCGCAGCCCCGGCTCCCGCAGGCGCTCGCGCGCAAGGCTTGCTTCCATCAACGCCTCGTCCGAGCCTTCCTTGAGGAGCACGCGCACCGTTTCGGACGCGACGTTCTTCCGGCTGTAGAACGTGCATCGACGACCGATCTGCTGGAAGCTGAAGATGCCAATGCCGAGACGGCCGATGGTCTGCACGCTGCCGGTCCGCTTCGCCGAGTCGGCCACGCGCTGGAGCGCCGATTCGAACTCCGCGCGGCTCATGCCATACGGGTACTCGACGACCACCTGCCGGCGGTCGAGCCCGAAGGTCACCGTGCACTTCTCCCGCGCCGTTCCTTCGATCTGGGCCTTGAGGTGCTCGTCGATGGCGTTGCTGACGTGCTCCTTGAGCGCGTCGGCGGGATTCCTGTAGAGCGTGCCGAGCCACTGAAGCGCGTTGGCGACGTGGACCTGGATGGGAATCCGTTGCGCCATGGGCGTCACAACCGCGCGGGCCGGTTCAGGGGGCCGATGCCACCGAGTCACAGAGGCGCAGAGCGACAGTCATCTTGGGCCACTGAGACACGGAGACGTTCAGGTCACCGCGGCCGGTTCAGAGGGACGTATCGATCATCTCTGGGTGCGCCCGAATCCAGCCGAGGATCGCATCGAGCACGTCGTCGACGTCGCCCAGCCGCTTCGAGCAGATCTCGTACAACTCCGGTCGGGTGACCTCGGCATAGACATGCACCATGCGATTGCGGTAGCCGGCCAGCGTCCCCAGCCGGTCTGCCTCTCGCTTGCCGAGCACGCCGACCGCTTGCAGCCGTCGCGGAATCTCTCTGTACTCCGTGACCGCCAGGCCGAAGCCCTTGCCCAGCACGTGGCGGCCGAGATCGAGCAACGCCTCGAGCGCGCGCCGAAGGTACGATTCGGCGGAAGCGACGTTGCGCGGATCGGCGACGAACTCGTCGTGGCTGCCGAGCGGAAGAGAGCGGATGCCGGCCAGCATCTCCTCGACCCACCCTGCCCGCTCGGCGACGATCCGCTGCTGCAGCTTGGCCGGTGTCATCGCTCGCCTCGCCCCAACAACCGCTCGATGCGCTCGCGCTCGAACGGCGCGAGATCCCCGGCCCGCCTCAGCACGAACAGCTCGTATTCGGCTTCGCGGTCCGGGTCGCGGCAGTAAACCAGTTCACCACGCAGGACGTCGACGGCGAGAAACGGATCGGCTTCCGGAAGCACGATGAGGTCGACGCGGCCAACGCCGAGCGCGTCCTCCAGCTCAATCGTCAGCCTGGCGCGCTCCTCCGCAGTCCAGATCCGGCCGGGCGCAGGCAGCGCCCCGAAATCGACGTCGGACCGGTTCTCCGGATCGAGGGAAGCATTCTCTGCGACCGCGCGCCGGACCTCTTCACCGCGGCTGCCGAAGGCATAGAGCGCGTCGACGCCGTATCGCGCGCAGATCGAGGCGAGGCTGTCGGCGAGGTGCACCGACGGATGATACCTCAGACCGCACGGGTAACGAGTAGTCCTTGGTCCTTCGTCCTTGGTCCTTGGTGCGGTGCCTGGTTCGAGGTTCCTCGTGCGCCGTCAGGTCGTTGTCGTGCCAAGAACCAGGAACGACGAGCCGCACGAAGAACCAGGGACCAGGGACCAAGGACGACAGGTATCGGCGGCCTGATTCCTACCGCGCTTCCTTCAGCAGCACCACGAACCTGCCGACGGCCAGCTCCGCTTCCAGCTTGACGGGCAGACGCCGGGGGTCGTCCGAGATCCAGAGGCCGAGGCCACGGCCGGCCGGGCGGCCCTGCGCGTCCTGGATGACCGGCGTGATTCGGAAGGCATTCACCGTGCCGATGCCCGTCTTCACCATCTCCCTCCCGCCGACGCTCACCTTCACGCGATAGCTCGACCCGTTATCGCAGACGGGCATCGTCATCGTCGCGCCCGGTCGTAACGGGATCACCCGCAACACGTACACCGCCGAGAGCACGTCCTGGCTGTAAGGCAAGAGGGAGAGGTCGCGCCCCGTGACCGCGTCGCTTCGCACCTCGTACTGCGCGCGCCGCGCCGCCTGGTCGAACTTCGTGACCTTCAGCTTGTGGCGCTTTCCCTCTTCGCTGTAGACCGAGCCCCGCTGGGGCAGCAGGGTGTAGACGTCGAGCAGCGTGTCGGCCTTGTAGTAGAGCGAGTAGAGCTTCGAGACGAGCGGCGTCGGCCGGCCCTCGGCGACGATGTAATAGGCCTCGGATCCGTACGAGGGCTTCTTCTCCCTGACGGTTATCGTCGCCGTGCCGGCCGTGAGATACGTAGACCAGGACACATCGTAGGAGAGGGTTTCGCCCGGCTTGAATGGAACGGGACGTTCTGCTCTCGGTGTGCTGGCGGCGGGGGCGGACCTTGCCGGAGGCGACGCCGGCTTGCGCGCGGGCCCCTTCTGTTGCGCCGCGATGGGCACCAGCGCCAGCGACAACAGGAGCAAAACTATCAGCGGTTTCAAAACCGATCTGCCGCCGTCCGGGTCCTGCCCCGCGGTCGGCCCGGATGCCTTCGGTCGGGCCTCCGACAGGTGCCCGGGTACGCCCCGACGTCGGCACCGGTCCGGCCCGCGGGTCACCCGCTTGGGTTTTGAAACCAGCTGCTCGCATGGTTGACTTCTCAAGGCGTGTCCCGGCTGGCGCAATTGGGACAACAGAGTACCCTCTCAGACCCGCTCGCCGACGGCGGCATAGTCCAGGTAGCTGAACAGCAGGCTGTTGATCCGCTCGACGTTGCTGTTGAACGTTTCGGCGAGCTGCACGACCGCTTCCAGGTCTCTCTCGCCTGTTGCCCGCGGGACGACAACCGGCTGCAGCTTGGCGTGCTCGGGATACGGTGCCCGGAGGCGCACCTCGACGCGCTGAAAGCCGCTCGCCTGGAGCAGGTACTTGAGCGTGTCGGGGTGCAGCGGCCGCACGTGGGTCAGGTCGCGGAGGTAGCTCTCGAAGAAGGCGGCCCAGCAGGTGGGATTGATCGTCTCGAGCACGATCCGCGAGCCAGGCCGGAGCTTGTCGTAGGCTGTCTCGAGCAGCGCCGTCAGGTAGTCCGGCTCGAGATGCTCGACCACCTGCGCGGCCAGCAGCCCGCCCAGCGCGCCGTCGGGCAGGGTGCGCAGATACCCCAGCGCGTCGCCCTCCGCCACGTCGAGGCCGCGTTCGCGACAGACCTCGACCATCTCGTGGTTGCTGTCGACGCCGCGGGCGGTGATCCGGTTTTCGCGCAACAGGTCGAGGAACTCGCCCCGCCCGCAGCCGATATCGACGATGTCGGACGCGCCTTCGAACAGCGGCAGGTAGTCGGTGAGACGGGCGCGAATCTCCGAGCGCGCGCCGCGAAACTGATCCTCGAAGCTGACGTACTTGTAGCTTTCGAGCGCGGCCGTCACGAAGGCGGGCGCGCCGGCTGCGCCTACGGCCGTCGCGCCGGCCGCAGATGTCGCCACCGGCGCAGCGGCCGTCATGCCGGACGTCAGAATCCGCTCCAGCTCCCGCTTCAGAATCTTCGAAGACTGCTGGAGCAGCCCCAGCCTGGTGTGGAACTCGCTCGTTGCGCGCTCCTGGGCCTCGGCCCGCGCGTGATACCGCTGTTCCCGCGCCGTCGCCGACTCCCAGCGTATCGCCCACTCGTTGGCCAGCCCGCTCAGACCGTTGGCCAGCCCGCTCAGACCGTTGCCCAGCCCGATCGTGCGCTCATCGAGCATGTCGGTCGTCTGCCGGATCAGCCCCGCTGATTCACGGTCCTTCGTGTCGATGTACAGCGTGAATTGCTGCAGGTACGTGATCAGCCGCGCCTGAAAGTGCACGAGGCCGGCGAACTCGTCGCGGAGGATTTCGATGGCCTCGCCCAGCGCCTGCCGTGCCTGCTGGTGGCCCGCCAGGTTCCGGTTCACGTGGTCGACGACCGAGAAGTTGAACTCCTGCTGGCGCTGGAGCATGGGGCCGACGACCCGCCAGACGAATCCGGCCAGGCGGCCCCGCCAGCCGCCCATCGTGACCGGCCGATCGGGGACCACCTGCCATCGATCGTTCAGCGCCGCGATCTGTGCCTCGTCCAGCCCGGCCGGCCGGCGAGGGAACTGGGCGGGCAGACGTTGCAGCGCGGCGTCGACGGCGGTGAGCGCCTCGTTGTAGCGGCGATCCGCCTCTTCGCGTTCGGCCCTCAGACGGCGGATGTCGTCCTCGGTCACGGTGGGTTTGAACATCTACTCGGCCCTGGCCTCTCGGGTCTCGGCTCTCAGAGCAGGCGTCTTCTGCGCCGGCGTCTCGCAGGGCTGAAGCCCTGCGCTACGGAAGCCGCTATCTTCCGATGACGCCGGTGACCGGGCTGCTCGCGGTGGCGTACATTTTCTTCGGAATCCTCCCCGCGAGATAGGCAAGCCGCCCCGCCTGCACGCCCAGCTTCATGGCCTGCGCCATCGCCACGGCGTCCTGCGCGCCGGCAATCGCGGTATTCATCAGCACCCCGTCCGCGCCGAGCTCCATGGCGAGCGTCGCATCCGAGGCGGTGCCGACGCCCGCGTCCACGATGAGCGGCACCCGGCTGAACTCGCGGATGATCCGGATGTTGTTCACGTTCTGAATGCCCAGGCCGGAGCCGATCGGTGCCCCGAGCGGCATGACCGCGGCGGCGCCGGCCTCCTCGAGCTTCCGGCACACGACCGGGTCGTCGTTGGTGTACGGCAGGACGACGAAGCCTTCCTTCACCAGGGTGCGGGTGGCTTCGAGGAGCGCCTCGTTGTCCGGGAACAGGGTCCGCTCGTCGCCGATCACCTCCAGCTTCACCCAGTCGGAGAGGCCGGCCTCGCGCGCTAGGCGCGCCGTACGGATCGCGTCGGCAGCGGTGTAGCAGCCGGCGGTATTGGGCAGCAGGAAGTACTTCTTTGGATCGATGTAATCGAGCAGCGACTCCTTGCTGCGATCGCTGATGTTCACCCGGCGGACGGCCACGGTCACGACCTCGGCACCGGAGGCGTCGAGCGCCTGGACCATCAGCGGAAACGACGCGTACTTGCCGGTGCCGACGAAGAGCCGGGACGAGAAGCTCCTGCCGGCAATGACGAGGGGGTCAGGCATGGCGTGAACCTCTTGGCCTCCGCCGACGAAGTTGATGATCTCGACCTGATCGCCCTCGTGGACGGGCGTCTGCTCGTAGGCGCCACGCTTGATGACGTCCAGGTTGTGCTCGACCGCCACGCGCCGGGGATCGATCTTCAGCTCGGCGAGCAGCGCCGCGATGGTCAGCGGGCCCCGGACCTCGAACGCCTCGCCGTTCAACGTGATTCGCATGCTCGGCCCGACAGGCCGCCAAGAGGTCTGGCGGCCTGAACGTAGACTGCAGAACGTAGAACGAGGAAGCGCGCAGCAGCCTGCCGATTAGCGTACTGTGTCGCTCGGAACCAACGCAAGCGCGCTCCTGAGAGCGGGCGGGGTCACCGCTCGAACAGGTCGAGCTCGTAGCCGAGTTCGGCCGTCAGCCGGCGCGCCAGGTCGGTGCCGTCGGCCCGCAGATGGCGGGGCAACTCCGCGGTCGCCGGCGCTCCGGCGCCGAGCGCCTGGCCGATCACCGCCACGTAGTCGTCCGCCATCCGCTGCAGCGTGTGCTCGCGTTCGAAGTACCGCCGGGCCGCCTGGCCGATCTCCCGCCTGAGCGTCGCATCGACGGCGAGCCGGCGCATCGCGAGCAGGAGCGAGTGCCTCTCGTCGAGGATGTCGACGCCGACCGTGACCGGCGGCTCCACTTCTGCCGCGCCGCCGCCGGCCGCCCCGCTCCGCACCACCTCCACAGCGGTCCAGCTTCGCGGATCCAGGCCTGGCACGTGCAAGGTATGCAGCAGATCAGTCGTGATGGTCGGCCGGCCGGCCGCGAGTGCGCGCAGCCAGGACGCCGACGTCTCGCGCGAGGTCGGCCAGCGCAGGCACAGGCAGACATCGGCCGCTTCCAGGTACTCCGGCAGCTCCTCGTCGCTGACATACCCGGTGATGATCACGCGGTCGTCCACCCCGAGCTGTCGTGCGTCGGAGGCGACGTCGTAGTAGTCGGTCGTCTCGCCGACCAGCATCAGGCGGGCGGCGGGCCTGTCGTGCGCGACTTCCGCGAAGACGTTGAGAAGGACGGGGATTCTCTTCTCGGGTGTCACCAGGCCGTAGGCGGCGAAGACGATCGAGTCGAGCGGGATGCCATGTCGCGCACGGATGTGGGGACCCGAGGGTTCGTCCGCCCTGCCGATCTTGAGACGAACCTGGGAAAAGGGGTCGGACCCCATGTTGACGCGTCCCGGGTCCGCCACCTCAGCCGCGGGTGCCTTCGCCGAGGGGTCGGCGACGCCCATCCGGAGGGTCGCGATCGTCGCCCCGGGAAACTCCTCCCGCAACTGTCCCGCGAGCCACGGCGAGTGCACGGCTAACGTTCGCGCCGATCGCACCACGGTCCCGAGCATCGGCCAGAAGTAGTACAGCGAGCCGGCAAGCGTCGCGATGACGAGCTCGGCGACACCGGCGGGCGCGTGGGGGTGGTTGTACCGGAACTCCTCACGGTACTCGTCGGTTCGCCCGCGGGTCAGCAGCAGCTGGGCGCGCGCATGGTGGAGCTGTCCATCGTGCAGGACCACCAGGCCCGGATACCGGAAGAGGAATGGCCACATGTAGTCGTGGCACCGGGCGTTGCCGAGCTGGTAGACGACGAGGTCGTACGGCTCGCGGAGGTGCATCCACACGAAGTCGTGCGCCGAGTAAACAGCCGTGCCGGCGGGACACTTCCGCAACGGCCCGTTCTCCACGCTGCCGTCGACGAAGACGTCGATCCGGTACCTCCCGGCGATGAGCGGCAGCAGCTCCGTGCTGTAGGCCGCGATGCCGGAGCGGACGGGCGGGAGCGGGCTGAACCAGGCAATCCGCAGCATCGCGCTCATTCTAGTCCCACGCGCTCGGTCTGAGCCCACCGCTTTCAGACGGTCAGTCTTCAGCCCTTCGACTGGCGGCCTCCCGCTGCTCGTCCTCGTTTCTGCAACTGGTTTCATAACGGATCTCCCGCGGTCCGGGGCCTGTCCGCGAACAGCCCACGCGTGCTCGGGCCGAAAGACGTGATCACGGCTGACGGCCCTGCGCGCGCCGTGGGGAGGCTCCGCGCTCGACTTGGGCGAGCGGGTGCCAGCGACGCCCAAGTCGATGGCTTGCGCCACGCGTGGCGTGGGCCGCGGAGGGTTCGCGGCCACCCGCTGGGGTTATGAAACCAGGCG
>Ga0315282_10017017_pt1 | contig 10548 bp, 12 predicted proteins | sample YL17G07_20_MG_FD_203693 | JGI IMG/M metagenome (GOLD analysis project Ga0315282, IMG submission 203693) | Sediment microbial communities from Yellowstone Lake, YNP, Wyoming, USA - YL17G07_20 | ecosystem: Environmental > Aquatic > Freshwater > Lake > Sediment | place: USA: Wyoming | collected... | reverse complement strand
AATATTTATAAGCATTTGCCAAAACTGTTCCAAAGCCAAAGGAGGAGATGTTTATGTCGAAAACAATTGAAACAGAAATGGTTGTAAAACTATACCAACTACTGGTAGTAGCCGTACCATCAGTACACTCGACCTTCCAATAATATTTATGACTGTTTGCTGTTGCCTGGGAATAAACCCAGCGATAAATACCATTTGCACAACTAGAATTTGTTTGTCTTAGAACATAAGAACCTGTGGAGTTTTCGTACCAGAATAAAGTCATCGTGTCGCCATCTGCATCGTCGATTGTGATATTACATCTTGGCGTAAGACTGATTCCAGTTGAGCCATTGGCAGGATATGGATTGCTGAATGTGGGTGGGTTGTTTGGAGGAGTTGTAGTATATTTTATTCTTATTTCCACCATACTGCAATAAAGAGTACAGCTTTTGCCCTCTGATTCCACATCGCATCGCAATGTGCTGATATCGCTCCATGTGTCCCATGCTGGTGCATTTGTATCGGAAGTTATATTAAACCACTCTGACCAATACCCCCCTGGCATTGAAGACCCTGGGCAATCATAACGATGATTGTCGCCATCTCCCCCTTCAAACACTGGTCGCAAAATAATATCTGCTGGGTCCTCAAACATATAATAATATCCACAGACACGAATCTCAACTCCCAGTATTTCACCCAAATCCACGGGATTCTGGTTGTACGTATTATCGGTCAAAAATTCGACAACCCCATTATCTGAAGTTGAGGCAAAAGTGAGATACTCTCCATCTACCATCAATTCTGGATAATTCGCCCAGCATTCTCCTGGGTCGTAATCATTGAAATAATAGGTGACAAAAGTACCTACAACCCCGTAGGCATCAAAAATGCCATATAGCGGTTCAAGGCCTTCCAGACCCCAGTGCAGATACCTGCCTGGGAGACCCATATCTTCGGTATTTATAACTTCTACTTTTATGTACCGTCCGTTTTTATCTGTGGTATCCACCACCTGCCAGGCCGCAGTATCCTGCCATGTGGTTATTCCTGTTGCTACTGCTGTCCCCCAATTTTTTGGGTCATCGCTAACATAAATATTAACATTTGTTGGGTCATAGCTTGTGTAAGACCAACCTCTCACCTTTTCAATAAAATATGTCTGCCCGAGGTCGAGAATAAACCAATGCGTTTCCGATGCACTATGCTCCCAGTAGTCAGATGCATCCAGTGCCTCCCGTAAAGTATGTCCGTTACTGTCTCCACAGTGCGAATAATATTGTGCTGAACTTATACCGAGCCAGTCATCGCTGTCGAGCCAGTGCATCATCGTATACTTCTCTTGACCAACACCAAGCGTGCCAACTCTGATAAATAAAGATACAGGAGCATTGTATTGTCCTATTCTGCTTTTGACCCAGAGAAGGTAATTAAGCGTATAATTCCAAGAAAGATAAAGAGTGCGTCTGAAATATGGGGTTTCATTTTTACCTTCAAGATAAAAAGTTGTATTGTATCCCATATTGGTATATTTTTTGTCCAAGGTTTGATTCAGAAGATAACTTGTCCATTTCGTTCCATTATACAACCGTATCCAATCATTCTCAGGAGTATCAGCTATTTTGATATCTTTTATCTCCCAGCCGAAACCAATGTCAACGGGTATTGCAATGCCGAGATTTTTGATATATGGAATGATTGTAAGGTCGGAGTCGTTTACTCCTAGGCAATACCGAATGGCTAATCTGAAATTGTATGTTTTTCCTTGCAATTTATATGATAAATCTTTCCAGATGGTGGCATTTATGTATGTTGTGTTGTCGGTATCTAAATTCTTATTAAAACCGCTCAGTTCATCGGTGCGATATATCAGATTCCAATTCCCCCCAGTATAATAACCGAGCATCAGTACATTGTGAGACCAATACTCGTTATAATGGTTTGTAAATTGCACGCCGTTACTCACATTGAAATAATAGTCGTTATATCGATTCCAGATATGTAATGTTGCATTGTTGTTTAATAATTCCCAGCCGATATTATCCGAACCACCACCTGTTGGCGGAGCGACCACTGGCAAGATGAAATAGGGAGATGACATTAATATCGAAAAGAGAAGGATAAAAATTAGTAATGTACTAGATAGTTTTGAATTCATTATGACGTAATCGGATAGGTAATTAAAATATATTTGCTAACTTAGGATGTGTAGCTCACTATTAGATATATCTGGGTGCAATATGCCATCGTACCGATAGGTATGGATGTTGACTTGAGGCTGGTTTGCAAATCATCGATATCTGCTTTTGTCCAAGATGTATCTGGTGTCAGACTTAATGGATTGTACGCCCAATCTTCGCAATAATTCGCATAATTCGCTGTTAACATTTCATTATTACGAGCGGGAAATCTTATTCCATTTAATTTCAGACCGATGTTCACTATTGCATTGTATACTCCCGTGCTCTTCATTCTGGCGACAACACGAACATTAGTAATGGTGACTCCTTCCAGTAAATCAGAAGTTTCGTGATTGAAATCTTCTATTTTGAACATGCCGTTTGTGTAAACATATGTTCTGTCTTCGTCTGGTCTTTCTATTGGGTCATCCACTTTGTCCCAATGCATCAGCAATTCTATATTATCACGAGCCGATACTGTAGCTGGAAAAATATTCCATTGGTTCAAAGCTCCATTTGCATTCGGCAAAAGATAAACTACATCTTCGGTTTTTTCAGTAGCTTGCACTGATGCAAATGGTATGCTTAGAAGAGATAGGCAAAGAAGAGCGAACGTCAGCTTCTTGTTTTTATTATAACTTTTTTTTGCCATAACAATCAATAGGATATTAGATAAGTAGTTAAAAAATGTTTTGGAATCTATCTATCCGACTGAAATCGAGGCTTTGCCTCTAAAATAAGAAAAGCGGGTGGGTGATAGAATGCAAATATTTATATAAACCTGTTTACATAATACATTATAATGGTTAAATTGCATCTACGGAAAAATATTGGTGCATTTGGAATTGTTATCATGTTATTGTTGATAATATTTATTTCTGTTTTGATACCTGCTGAAATTACTACGGCTACACCGACTTCAAAAACTTATCATAAGTCGGTTACTTGTATTGCTCATGGTCCATTGCTGAAGTGGAGAGTATTTTGGGTAAAAGCATCGGGCTATTTTACCTTTACATTGATAAACAATCAATGGATATGCATGAACATTACTGATGATTCAAGCTATGGATTATTTCCCTTGCATTCGTTTCTAGGCTACTACAGCAGAGCAGGACTAGACTATGGAATATTTTTAGGCAATACTACAGGACACCTTTTTATAAAGGGCTGGTTTAGTGGTTTGCTATCTAAAAGCTATGCATGGGTTGACATGTATGTAGATTCTGATGGAAACGTTCAAAGCAAAACAGATTACAAGGTTAAATTATGAATAAAACTATAATCAATACACTGGTAGTTGTCTTGATACTTTTAATTACTTTGCCTACAGTTCAAGCAGTGGGGCATAATACTATCTCTTATGCCAATGGATACACAGTACCTGCAAGTGACCAGAATGTAACTACGTATTATCGGTCAGTTGTTTCAAATGGATACAATCATTATGGATTCAAAGTATTCTGGGTTAGAGCATCTGGGTATTTTACTTTCAAATTTATAAATGGAAGTTGGAAATGCACTGAGGTGAATATTACTTCAGATTATGGTGTGTATCCTCTGTGGAAGAAGCTAATCTACAAAGATAGGTGGATAAACAATTACATGGGTGGTGCATTAGGATTTGGAGAAGGATGTATCGTTGCAGAGGCTCGTTTCAAAGATATATCTCAACATTATGATAATGGTTTTGTTCAATTGACAGTATATCCAAGTGGGTCGTATATAGCTCAAACAGATTTCATTTATTTTCCTATTGATATGTCGCTCTTAGAATATTGGAAAAGTATCCGTACAGGACGAATATAAGAAGTCTTATCAAAGTGAACGGGAAAATCCACATTCTTTAGATGTGGGATGAGCGTGAACAAATGGAAAGAACAATAAGAATAAAAATAGAAAACCAAGATTTGAAAGATACAATAAAGCAATACTTTCAAGCATACAAATTTTGCATAGATAAAGGAATTGAGTTGCATACATCAAATAAAAAAAAGATACACGATGCAACATATAAGGAACTTAGACAGTTGTATCCTAAAATACCATCTGCACTTTTGCAGACAGTTAGAGATGTTGCTTGTGAAAATCTTAAAGCATTGAAGTTAAAAACCAAACCATTACCAAAAAACAAATTCATAAGATATGATAAGAGAACATTCTCTTTCAAAAATGGTATTGTTAGCATTTCTACAATAAATGGTAGAAAAAAGTTCAATGTAACTATACCAGAATATTTCAAAAAATATATTGACTGGAACTGCAAAGCAGGAACAGTTACCTTGAGAGATAATCAACTCTGGTTAAATATGATTTTTAATAAGGAGGTAAATCAAAAAGTAGAACCTAAAACATTTGTAGGATTGGATAGAGGTATCAACAATATTGTTGTTACTTCTGACAATGAGTTTTTCAACTCAAAACAACTGAAGCAGATAAAAGGTAAATACCAATATCTGAAAAAAATGCTTCAGTCAAAAGGCACTCCTTCTGCAAAAAGGCATCTAAAAAAACTGAAATGGAAGGAGAAACGGTTTGTTAGGGATGTAAACCATTGTATAAGCAAAGAACTTGCATCAAAGAATGTAGATTGTTTTGTTTTGGAAGATTTGAAAAAACTTCCAAGAAACAAAGGAAAACAGTTCAACAAGAAACTTGGCAACTGGAGTTACTACCAATTAGGAAACTTTTTGGATTACAAAGCAGAAGACTTTGGTAAAATGGTAACTAAGGTTGACCCAAGATATACAAGTCAAAGGTGTTCTAAATGCGGACATACTGAACGGACAAACAGATGTGGGAGTCGGTTCAAATGCAAAAAATGTGGATTTGAATTGAATGCAGATTTGAATGCAAGTAGAAACATCGTTCAACTTGGTAAAGCTGAGTTGAACAGGTTGAATATCAACCAACCAATCGTAACGGTGGGAACATCAGTTACAAGCTCACACTCTTTAGAGGTGGGTAGTTGACATAGGACAAGCAATATAATAATAGGCGATAAAAATGAAGAGAAGAAAACTTTTAGAAAATAAAATGGCTAGTGCTGGAATCATTGGCACATTGATAACATTAATTGCCAACATATTGATGGGAGCGGTAATTACAGTTCCGTCTGAAACGGGTGCTTTTCAAATGGGCAGATTCGCAATCAATTTTGACCAACTGCCAAAAGAAATAAGAGATACTATGTTGTCAAAAGGCTTTTCATGGTATTTTGTGCAATCTCCCGAATGGACGATATGGAAAAGGGAACATAAATACGTGCGTGAAAAATTCACGGATGTTGACCACATCACATGTCAATTCTTGGATTTCAATCTTTCAGTTCCACAAAATAGTACCAATCCGATATACATTATCTCGTACATCCTTACTGCCAAGAACAAACTCAACATACCGTTGTTTTATCTTGAAGTAAGAGGAACTTTTATAAATACAACAGGAGATTCTATCATAATTCCATATGCAGAAAACAGAGTGTCATCGCTATTCAGACGAACATGGCAAATTCATGAATTAGACAGAGACAATACTACTGGAATGATTACTGCCGAGGGAGAGTTTTTCAATCAGCATACGCAACAAACCATTACCTTGGAAGCGTATTTATATTATAATGTCACAACGATGTGGCACAACGAGACTTATAAGATAATAATCTGATGTTTTGATACGCCGTGCGGTATCAAACGAAAATTAAAAACAGTACGAGGAGGTGCAGAAAGAATGAAGAAGATATTAGCAATCGCAATGCTTGCCATTATGTTATTAGTACCAGCTTGTTCTATGGCTCAGATTTCCGAACCGAAAATACAGGCAGAACAGGTACAGGTAATACCGATACCGACACAAACTTTTACCCAAACCAATAGTGATGGAACTACAATTGAAATCTCTTATGGCGGATACAATATACCACAATCCGACCCATTGGAAAATGTCTATTACCGTTGGTTTGTCACTCGTGCATTCTGGTTAGGATTGCAACGATTCTGGACAAAAAATGCAGGATACTGGCATTATTCAGGTCACACATGTACTGCAATCGTCGATGCTTCAGATTATGGTGTCACTATCTGGGGTCAATATCAATGGGCAAAACATCACATCACAAGTACAATTTATCCTACGTTACCATACAATAATTGGGCATCACAAAAAGTCCATGGTTACTTTAGAAATAAATTTGATGGACACTTAGCTGATGCTGGCTCTCAATTGTGGGTATATTGGGATGGAACAATTGTCACACCTGTATATTATTGGATATGGTGGTAATGATATCACATCCCCTCTTTTTTTCTTTTCTGACAAAACATTTATATAAGAGTGCTTTTATATAATAATTTATGTTTGATACGTCGTGCGGTATCAATATTATTCTCGAAGACAGCATGGGGGGGTGAAGAGATGAAGAACAAGATGATTTTAATTGGAATTGTCATTGCACTCGTTTTATTGCTACCAACAGCATCACTTGCCCAGGTTGTACAAGAACCTGCACCTACAAAGATTACAACTACTATTGAAGAATACGAGATACCTACTAGCGTTCCGACCATAAAAACTTATTACAAATCCGTGACTGTAATTGGCTGGTGGTTTTTCCTTCCAGCTATTTGGGGAACAACTGCGGGCTGGTTCGATTTTGAATATAAAAACGGACAATGGGTCAGCACAGGAGTTACCCAGAATTGTGGTTACGGTGTCTTTTTACCTTTCCGCCAGCATTGGGCAACGCATCATTTGGACTACCAAACCGAAGTCAATCCGCTTCCAGGTGTCGGTCGCTTACATGCACAGATGTATTTCAAAAGCAAAGTTACGGGAATAGTATTCGAAGGAATATGGTGCGACATGAATGTGCGTTATAATGGTCAGTGGACACATAATGAATACGGATGGGTAGAACAATAATCAAATCTAACTAAACCTCTCTCTTTTTTTCTTTCTTTACCTTCTTTACCGAAATATTTATATAAGATAACATTTATATAATATGTTATGTTTGGTACGTCGTGCGGTATCAATATTATTCTCAAAGACAGCATGGGGGGGTGAATAGATGAAGAAGATATTGATATTAGGAGCTATAGTGTCTATTCTTTTAATGTTGGTTCCCGCATTGTCGGTAGCTCAGTCAGCATCACAGGTACAAGTTACAGTACAGAAAGTGCCGACATCTGACCCAACGCTTGTGTGTTACTCGGCATCTTACACACAATATGCATATGCTCTCGGACACTGGTTTAGAATAGGCTATACGACAGGTTCAGGTAAATTCTATTTCACAAATGGACAATGCACATCCATAACTGATTTGTCGTCATATGGTTTAACTCTTCAGGGACTATATTACGGCTACCGTAAACTACAATTGATTCACTATACCCAGCTACAGGGAACTAAGGGACATCTCTATGCAGAAGGACATTTTAAGATACCTGGCACTACCTGGAATGAATATTCCTGGGTTGATATAGTAGTCAACTCGAATGGAGCCATAACATATAGTTCAGGATATGGCGAACAATATCCTGGGAACTGAAGAAAGCTATTTAAAAAACAACATAAGAAAGAATATGATATTTGATACGTCATGCGGTATCGTGATTCTCAAAAACAGCATGAAGAAGGTGATAAGATGAAGATGAGAATAATAGCTATAATGATGGCTGTGATGTTTGCTTTACCAGTATCTGCTGTGTTATCAGCACCAGCAGGAGAGAGCACCTCAGCACCAGTTACAGTTATACCAAAATCACAATTCAACATCGTTCTTGATGCAAATGAAAAAGTTATCTGGATGGCAGACCAAGTAGCATGTGATAGTGATGTGGCTTATGTTACGCTTACAGTCAATCAACAACCGACAATTCCATCAGGAGATGCATTACCACTTGCTTTACCATATTGGAGGTCATATACCATATGTGCTAGAAGTCCCATAGGTCTAAAAATGTTTGATACTCAGGCGGGTGCTTGGTTTTTATTCATACTCACTTACCTCGTTAGCATCAGCGATGCTAGCTCACAGTATGTATACCCTGGTTTTAGATGGAAATACGAAGCAATGGGTACTGACATGGACAACAACCTTGGTGATTACCCGCAATCAGGAACTGAATATGCATGGGGTCATTTCAAAAACAAGATTACTGGTGGAACTCCTCAAATCTATGCATGGTGTACCTGCCAATCTGGTGGCTATTCATATGGTGGCGGTAGTTATACACCAGGTTAAAAACAATAAATAAAACATTCCTTGTTGAAAAACAAGGTCTAATTTTTTTATTTTTATGAGAAAAGAAATGCAAATTAGAAAAAATAAAAAAGCGGAGATGGTATTATAACTTCATGAACCTTGATAAAATTTTAGCACATGCAGACAAGAACAGCATGGTGTATTGGTTTCCTTTTGTGGAAAAGCTTGAGATACCACAGCCGAAAACAATCATTATCAAAATGCCAGCAAAAAAAGAAGATTTTGAAAGAGCGGGCAAAGAGATTGGATATCCCCTATTCATCCGCACAGACCAAGCATCGGCAAAGCACAATTGGGACGACACGTGCTACGTGGAGAGCGAGAACGATTTGCACGACCACATCATGAGCATTATAGATGAAACATTTATGTTGCCATCCACGGCAATCGTGTTCAGAGAGTTCCTGGAGCTCAACTACAAGTTCAAGGAAAGAAAAGCAAATAGTTTTCTAGTTCTCGTCACCATGAATAATCAAACTGATAATCTGTAATCGGATTAAATAAATTTGCTTTTAGTGGTAGTTGGTATCATAGTCAGCGATTTTTCAAAGTCCACCCTAATCTTGAACCTCATCCCCATTCATCTTCGACATATTTATATACTTATATAATATTACAAGAATGAGGACGATGAAAGACAAAGTTGATGTTTTCATGGAATGCGGTATGAGGCGCCCTGAAGCAAAAGTTCTAATCTATTTATTCCGTCATACTTCTGCATTCAGTAGAAATATCGAACATGAAATGGACTTGCGACAGCCCGAGGTAAGCCTAGCGATGTCTACGTTTCTAAAAAGGAAATGGATTAAGACCGTAGAGCAAAAAAAAGAAACGAAAGGCAGACCGACCATCGAGTATTCTCTTGCAGTTGACAATAAAAAAGTAATATTAGAATTAAAAAAAGACGTAAACAATAGACTTAAACTATTATATAATACACTTGATAAATTAGATAAGTTGGTGATATGATGGCAATAAAAAGAAAGAAAAATGTGGAAAAGGAAGAGGCAGAGGAACTTGTAACAGACATGGACACTGTAAAAAATGCAATACAAACTTGTCTTGATTTTGAAAAAGAAAAAGGCATAAGACTGATACATCCAAAAGGAAAAAGGCTGTTCTCAGAAATGTATCGCAGAGACGAACCCAAACGCAAGATGGAGCAGATAATTGACATCAAGATAGACCAGCAGTTAGCACCTTTAAACAAGAAGATGGATATACTTCTGGAGTTACTCAAAGATAAAGAAGAAAGCGAAAAACCAAAAAAAAAACAACAAGAACCAGATGATTTAGAGCTTGTAGGTAAAACAACACTTTAGCACACCAGCATGTTCTTCATAAAATTGACGATTTTCATCGTGTGATTTTTCATTTCACCAGCAGATATATTATTGCGGAACATGAAGGTCTCTATTGAGAAATCGTAACGGAGCGGACAGCTTGAGCTGACATGTGCTGAATAGCATGAGCCACGACAAGTATTGACGTGTTTACAGCCCAGGCATTCCGATGGTACAAACTTGTTTGTCTCCAGGTAATTACTAATATTTTTTTCAATATCTTCTGTTTCGTCCCCGATTCTTCCAAGGTAATACTCTAAATCGAAATTACATGGTGTGATTTTCTTGTTATACAAGACATTCAACCTTTCGCTACCTGCCTTGCATCTGCCGTTTTTTCCGATGTATTGCATGAAGTTGGGTAGAGCCAATACCCAGTTGTCGTGCTGTAGCACCGTTTCAAACAGTTTTGACATGAGAACTTCAGATACAACTGGCTTGTCGATACGCGGGAATAAGACTAACGGGGCATTCATATCATCAAATTCCTTTAATCCAGCTAAGTTCCCTTCCCAAAATGCAACTCTGAAATAGTATTTGATGTTCTCTTTTTCTAAAAGTTTTGCTGATTGCAACACTTTCTCCCAAACACCTTCGCCACGAACAGTATTCGTTTCTGCCCGTCCAATTCCCAAAGACAACTGCATCCCGTTAACACCCGTTAACAAACCAACGTTGTTCTCATTGAGCAATATGCCGTTGGTACTTATTGTAATCTGGGGAAACAACTCAAGTGCTTCTTTCAAATGCGGATACAATAGCGGCTCTCCACCTA
>Ga0315282_10017016_pt1 | contig 10549 bp, 11 predicted proteins | sample YL17G07_20_MG_FD_203693 | JGI IMG/M metagenome (GOLD analysis project Ga0315282, IMG submission 203693) | Sediment microbial communities from Yellowstone Lake, YNP, Wyoming, USA - YL17G07_20 | ecosystem: Environmental > Aquatic > Freshwater > Lake > Sediment | place: USA: Wyoming | collected... | reverse complement strand
CATCTGCGCCGGAGAGCGCCGCTCGCCGTGCGAGCGGCGCTCTCCGGCGGGTTGCCCGCCCTTCGGGCGCGGAGGCACGGCACCGGGCAACGCTGAGACCCTTCGCTGCGCTCAGGGTGACACGAAGCCCGGCCTTCAGCCAGAGGCTTCGAGGGAGGACGCGCAATGACGCCGCAACCGTTCCGCTCCCCGCGCACGCACTGGTGCGGCGAACTGCGTCCGCAGGACGTCGGCCAGCAGGTGACCGTGAACGGCTGGGTGCACCGTCGCCGCGACCACGGGGGCCTGATCTTCATAGACGTGCGGGATCGGACCGGCTTGCTGCAGGCGGTGTTCGGCCCGGCCGACAGCGCGGAGGCGCACGCGGCGGCCGGGGACCTGCGAGGCGAGTGGGTGGTGGCCCTACAGGGCCACATCGAGCGGCGTCCGCCGGAGACGGAGAACCCCCGGCTGCCGACGGGCGAGGTGGAGCTGCGGGTCACGACCCTCGAAGTCCTCAACCGGGCCAAGACGCCGCCCTTCTCGGTGACCGATGAGGTGCCGCCGGAGGAGAAGATCCGGCTCAAGTACCGCTACCTGGACCTGCGCGGGGAGCGCATGCAGCGCAACCTGCGGCTGCGGCACCGCGCCGCGCAGGCGGTGCGCTCGTACCTGGACCAGCAGGGCTTCTGGGAAGTGGAGACGCCGCTGCTGTTCAAGCAGACGCCCGAGGGGGCGCGGGACTACCTCGTGCCGAGCCGCGTGAACCCGGGGCACTTCTACGCGCTGCCCCAGTCGCCGCAGCTCATGAAGCAGCTCCTCATGGTCGCGGGCGTGGAGCGCTACTACCAGCTCGCCCGCTGCCTGCGCGACGAGGACCTCCGCGCGGACCGGCAGCCGGAACACACGCAGATAGACATCGAGATGTCCTTCATCACGGTGGAGGATGTGTTCAGCCTCGTCGAGGGGCTCTTCGCGCACATCTGGCGGGAGACGATCGGGTATGAACTGCCCACGCCGTTTCCCCGCATGTGCCACGCCGAGGCACGCGGTCGCTTCGGCAGCGACAAGCCGGACCTGCGGTACGGGGTGGAACTGCGGGACCTTGGCGACATCGTGGCGGGGACCGAGTTCCGGGTCTTCGGCAGCGCTCTCGCCGCCGGCGGACAGGTGAAGGCCATTGCCGTCCCGGGTGGCGCGCAGTGGGGGCGGATGGAGATGGACCGCCTCGCCGAGGAGTTCACCCGCAGCACGCGCGCCAAGGGCCTCGCCTGGTTCGCGCTCGCGGAGGGCGGCGCCAAGGGGCCGGTGCTCAAGTTCCTCAGCGCGGAGCAGGAGGGGGCCATTGCCGAACGCCTGGGCGCGCGGGCAGGGGACCTAGTGCTGATCGTCGCCGACGAGCGTCCGGAGGTAGTCGCCGAGGGCCTCGACTGGCTGCGCCGCACCGCGGCCGACCGCCTGGGCCTGATCCCCGAGGGCGTCTTCGCGCCGCTGTGGGTAGTGGAGTTCCCGCTCTTCGCGTGGGATGAGGAGCAGCAGCGGTGGGACGCCGAGCACCACCCGTTCTGCATGCCACACCCAGACGACTGGGAGCTGCTGCAGAGCGATCCGGGCCGGGTGCGCGCGCAGGCCTACGACATCGTGATCAACGGGACCGAGCTGGCCTCGGGGAGCATCCGCATCCACCGCCGCGACATCCAGGAGCAGGTGTTCTCGGTGCTGGGGATCACGCCCGAGGAGGCGGAGCGACGCTTCGGGTTCCTGCTGGGGGCGTTCGAGTACGGGACGCCGCCGCACGGGGGCATCGCGCCGGGCTTTGACCGGATCGTCATGCTGCTGTGTGGGGAACCAAGCATCCGCGAGGTGATGGCCTTCCCCAAGACGCAGAGCGCCCAGGACCTGATGAGCGGCGCGCCGTCCGAGGTGGACCCGCGGCTGCTCAGGGACCTCTACCTCAAGCTGGACCTGCCGCCGAGTGGGGTGTGAGGGTGCGGGAGGCAGAGGCGGCGGAGCCGGATCGGGCGGCGAAGCAACGTCCTGGGGCTCCGCCCCAGGCCCCGCTGGGGCCGCGGGCCCCAGACCCCGATCTGGCGCTGGAGAGCGGCGCTCGCACAGCGAGCGCCGCTCTCCAGCGACTGGCCCGCCCTGCGGGCGAGAAGGCACGGCGCGGGGCGCCAGTCGTTCCACACACGCTCTGAGAGCTAGGGGACGGTGGCCAGGGGGTCGCTGAAGGGCCTCTGGAGGCGAGCGACGACCGCTCTGACGATCTCCCTGGCCTGCGCCACGAGTTGCCTCGACTCGGCCTCCGTTGGCCCGGCGCCAATGATGGGGTAGCGGGGCGCGACGGCGAACGGCGCCAACTCGAGGCAGGCGCTCTCGTACTGCGCCAAGTCAGCGTCGTACTCAGCGCACGCCTGGAGCAGAACCAGGCAGTCGTGCGTCCGGTCGGGCGTGATCCCACGGCTCACCAGGTAGGCCTTGAGTGCCTTCTCAGCGGCCTGCTGGGCATGGAAGCAGACGCTGTCCCAGGGCACGCGGTCGGAAGCCATGTTGTTCGCGATGGTCAGCAGATCGCTGTCCACCTTGTCCAGCCACAGGCCCACTGGATCAGGTGCGCTCATAGAGCACCTGCCCCTCGCGCTCCAGGACAGCGAGGATGGTCCCGGGCAGGCCGGACCACTGCTGCACCTCAGCCGGCGTGTTGACGACCACGTCCAGCCCATACCTGCGCGGGAGCAAGGCGCGGTGGATCGCTGCGCTGCGCTGCCAGGGGCGTAGGTCCGTGTCCATCTCCACGAAGATGTCGTAGTCGCTGTCTGGTGCGGCGTCGCCCCGAGCCTGGCTCCCGAATAGCACGATCCGGCGTGGGCGGAACCGCTCCACGATCGTGCGCGTGATGTGGTCCAGGATCGCTTCGCGGCTGGGCCGCACCTCGGGCGGCGATGCTGGGGACGGCGAGACCGGTTGAGGTGCCATAGACGGCCGTCCTGCTCTCGTTCACGACTTGCAGGAAGCACGCACGGCGGGCTACCAGCCGCGCGTCGCCAGCCGCTCCTCGTCCGGCAGGCGGCGGACGTCGAGGCCGGGCATCGCCGCGCCCTCGAGGCCTCGGCTGGCGCGGGCCACCTCCGCCGGGTCGTCGTAGTACGTGGTGGCGTGCACGATGGCGCGCGCGCGGGCGACCGGGTCCTCGGACTTGAAGATGCCCGACCCGACGAAGATCGCCTCGGCACCAAGCTGCATCATCAGCGCCGCATCGGCGGGCGTCGCGATCCCGCCGGCGCTGAAGTTCGCCACCGGTAGCTTGCCGGTGTGCGCCAGCTCCTTGATGAGGTCGTAGGGCGCGCCAAGGTTCTTGGCCTCGGTCATCAGCTCATCGTCCCGCAGTCCGGTGAGGTGCCGCAGGCCGGTCATCACGGAGCGCATGTGGCGGGTGGCCTCGACGATGTTGCCTGACCCCGCCTCGCCCTTGGTGCGGATCATCGCCGCGCCCTCGCCGATGCGCCGCAGCGCCTCAGCCAGGCACGTGCACCCGCAGACGAACGGCACCTTGAAGGCGTGCTTGTCTACGTGGAAGTGCTCGTCGGCCGGAGTAAGCACTTCGGACTCGTCAATGAAGTCCACGCCGACCGACTCCAGCACCTGCGCCTCGGCGAAGTGGCCGATCCGCACCTTGGCCATCACCGGGATCGTCACGGTGCCCATGATCGCCTCGATCACGCGCAGGTCGGCCATGCGCGCCACGCCGCCCTCGCGGCGGATGTCGGCCGGCACGCGCTCGAGCGCCATCACGGAGACGGCACCGGCGTCCTCGGCGATCTTGGCCTGCTCCACGTTGGTGACGTCCATGATGACGCCGCCGCGCAGCATCTCGGCCAAGCCCACCTTGTTGCGCCAGGTGGACTGCTCAGCGTTCTCGCTCATCGGTCTCCTCCTCTGCTCCTCCTGTCGTGCCCATAGCAGCGGCAGCCGCTAGCCCTCCCCGCACTTCGCCTGAAGCGTCGCCCACTTGCGGTCCACGTACTCCTGCAGCTCGGCGATGACCTGCGCTCCCACCTCGCCCTTCATCAGATGACGGAAGCGCCGGTGGTACTTCAGGTACTCCATGACCGGCTTCTTCTCCTTGGGCTTGTAGGTCAGCTTGTATGCACCCGCGGAGACCTCGTACAGCGGCCACATGCAGGTGTCGGCCGCCGCCTCGCAGATCTCCACCGCCAGGTGGCTCTCCGTGCCCCAGCCCAGCGGGCAGGCGCTGAGCACGTTGAGGAAGGCGGGCCCATCCGCGGCGAAGGCCGCCTCGGCCTTGCGGGTGAGGTCGCGCCAGCGGCCCGAGCTGCTCTGCCCGACGTACGGGATCTCGTGGGCCACCATGATCTCGGTGAGGTCCTTGCGGTTCTGGCGCTTGCCCGACGACCGCTTGCCCGCCGGGCTGGTCGTGGTGTTGCCGCCCAGCGGCGTAGCGCTCGAGCGCTGGATGCCAGTGTTCATGTAGGCCTCGTTGTTGAGGCACACGTACACGAACTTGTGCCCGCGCTCCACGGCGCCCGAGAGCGCCTGGAACCCGATGTCGTACGTGCCGCCGTCGCCGCCGAAGGCGACGATGTTCAGGTCCTGCGTGTACTTGCCCTGCCGCTTGAGCGAGGTGTACATCGCCTCCACCCCCGCCGCGGTGGCGGCGCCGTTCTCAAAGGCCAGGTGCATCCAGGGGATGTTCCAGGCCGTGAACGGGAAGATGCTGGAAGAGACCTCCAGGCAGCCCGTGCACGAGATCGCCACTACCGGCTTGGGGGAACTCATCAGCACCTGACGGACGATCGTCCCCTCGCCGCAGCCCGGGCAAAGGCGGTGGCCGCCCGTGAAGCGCTTCTCGACGGTCGCTAGCTCCTTGATGCTGGCCATCGTGTTATGTGCCTCCTACTCCCTGAGCCCCAGGTACCGCGGCTCAGCGCTCGTCGCCCCGGAGGCGGCGACGTCCTGCAGGTCGTCGTAGACGCTCTCGATGTGCTCGGGCCGGATCTCGCGGCCACCCAGGCCATACACATAGCCCGTGACCGGGACCTGTGCGCCGTGCACGTAGAGGGCCGAGGTGATCTCGCCGAACAGCGGCGCAGCGTCGGCGCCGAACGAGATCGAGCGGTCCAGCACAGCCACGGCGCGGCAGCCGCCGAGGGCGGCCGCAAGCTCCGCGTGCGGGAACGGGCGGAACGCGCGCAGCTTGAGCGACCCGATCTTGCGGCCGGCGGCACGCCCGGCATCCACCACGTCCTTGACGGTGCCGGCGGTGGAGCCGAGGGACACAATGCACAGCTCGGCGTCGTCAAGCTGGTACGGCTCCATGAGTCCGTAAGGCCGACCGAACGCGGCCTCGAAGCTCTTCCCCACCTCGATGATCGCTTGCTTGGCGGGGCCATAGGCCTCGACCTGGCCGCGCTTGTGCTCGAAGTAGAAGTCCTGCAGATCGAGCGGCCCGATCGTGTACGGGTGCTCGAGGTCCAGGAACGGCCGCACGGCCTGGTACGCGCCGACCCACTCGCGCACCGGTCCGTCCTCCTCCACGTCCACCATCTCGACGGAGTGGCTGACGAGGAAGCCGTCGTAGCAGACCATGACTGGGAGGCGGACGTCCAGGGCCTCCCCGATGCGCACCGCCTGGAACGTGGTGTCGTACGCCTCCTGGGCGTCCTCGCAGAAGAGCTGGATCCAGCCGCAGTCGCGCGCGCCCATGGAATCGGAGTGGTCGCAGTGGATGTTGATGTTGCCGCTCAGCGCCCGGTTCACCACGGCAAGGGTGATCGGGGAGCGCAGCGAGGCGGCGATGTAGAGCATCTCCCACATCAGGGCGACGCCCTGGGAGCTGGTGGCGTTCATCACGCGGCCGCCGGCGAGGGCGGCGGAGATGCAGGCGGACATGGCCGAGTGCTCGCTCTCCACGGTCACGAACTCGGTGTCCACCTTGCCGTCGGCGACGAACTGCGCGAAGGTCTGCACCACCTCAGTGGAAGGCGTGATCGGGTAGGCCGCCATGACGTCAGGGTTGACCTGGCGCATCGCCTCCGCGACGGCCTGATTGCCCTCGAGGGCCTGAACCTGTCCCATCCGGCAGTCCTCCTAATCCTCGCACTCGGTCTCTTTGACCATCGTGATGGCGTCCTTCGGGCATACCTTCGCGCACAGCCCGCAGCCCTTGCAGTGCAGCAGGTCGTACGGGGAGCCCTCGACGTGGCCATCCACCGGCACGATCGCGTTGTCGGGGCAGTAGACCCAGCAGAAGAAGCAGTCAATGCACTTCTCGTCGTCGCGCACCGGCCGGAACGTACGCCAACTGCCGGCGTTGTACTCCTCCGCCGTCCCGGCCTCGGGGATGATCCCCCCCGGGGCCAGCTCGCGCCAGGGCGTTCCGCGCTTGTACATCATCCCTGTACCTCCTGGTAGGCCCGCTCGATGGCCTGCAGGTTGCCCTGCAGCACCTCGGGCGCGAGCTTGCCGCCCAGCTTGTGCTCGACGGACGTCTTGGCGCCCTCCAGGGAGAGCACGTCGGTCACCTTGGCCAGCGCCCCCAGCATCGGCGTGTTGGGGATGTCGCGGCCAATCGTGTCCAGCGAGATGGTGGTGGCATCCACGGTGCAGACGCGCACGTGCTTGTTGTCGAGCTGCGCGCGAACGGCGTCCGGCGTCTCCTGCGTGTTGACGATCAGCACGCCATCGTCCGGCATCCCGTCGGTGACGTTCTCGCTCTCCAGCAGCGTCGAGTCCAGCACCACCACCACCCGGGGATGCTGCACGGCGCAGCGCAGGCGGATCGGCCCGTCGCTGATGCGCACATAGGAGCGGATCGGGGCGCCCCGCCGCTCGGCCCCGTAGTCGGGGAACGCCTGGATGCGCCACCCGTCGGCGGCAGCCGCTTCGGCCAGGATGTACCCGGCCGTCTTGCCGCCCTGTCCGCCGCGACCGTGCCAGCGGACCTCTGTCAGTTTGGGCATGTTGCTCCTCCGTATCACTGTCTCCCGCGGCGGAGAGGCCGGTCTCGGGTGGGGACCCCTCGCTTCGCCCGGGATGACTAGTTGGGACGACGTGGTGTGCGCGCCGCGGTGCCGTGCTGTAGGGCGCGCACCTGTAGCGCGCCTCCGAGCCGTGTTGTAGGGCGCGGGTTCCACCCCATGCCGGGGGTGGCGGGGCGTGGAAGCCCCGCCCTACAGCAAGGCAACGGCCCGGAGGGGCGGGGCACCCTTCGACTTCGCTCAGGGCAGGCAGGTCCCCGCCCTACAGGACGGCAGCGACTCCACCGCCAGGCGGAGGGGCGGGGCACCCTTCGACTTCGCTCAGGGCAAGCGGGTCCCCGCCCTACAGGACGGCAACGGCGCCACCGCAAGCCGGAAGGGCGGGGCACCCTTCGACTTGGCTCAGGGCAAGCGGGTCCCCGCCCTACAGGACGGCGCGGACCCTACGGCAGCCCCTCGGTCAGCACCGTCCGACCGCGCAGCGCGCGGGCGATGGTGACGCCGTCGGCGAAGTCGAGGTCGCCGCCCACGGGAAGCCCCAGCGCGATGCGGGTCATCCGCGGCGGCTCCCGGCCGGCCTCGCGGGCCTCCTCCGTAACCACCCGGCGCAACTCGATGGCCGTCGCATCCCCCTCCACCGTCGGGCTCGTCGCGAGGATGACCTCGTGCGGGGCCCCCTCCGCCACCCGCCGCAGCAGCTCGGCGAACCGCAGCTCTGCGTAGCCGATGCCCGACAGCGGCGACAGCCGCCCCTGCAGCACGTGGTACAGCCCGCGGTACTCGCCCGAGCGCTCCAGCGCCATCACGTCGCTGGGTTGCTCCACCACGCAGATGACGCTACGGTCGCGCGTCGGGTCGGCGCAGACCGGGCACTGTGGCCCGTCGCTGTAGTTGTAGCAGGTCGCGCAGGGCTGGACCTGCTCCTTGACCGCCACCAGCGCCTCGGCCAGCTCCCGAACGTGCTGCTCCTCGCTGCGTAGGAGGTGAAACGCGAGGCGCTGGGCGCTCTTCGGCCCGATCCCCGGGAGGCGCTCGAGCGCCGTGATCAGGCGCTGCAGGGGCCTGGCATACTGCACCAACAAGGGACCGGCCACCCTCCTGCTGGTCTATGCTCCCTCGCGGGTCGGGGCCGAATGCGCGGCATCCGGCCCCGACGGATCGCGGCCTATCCGGAGCGCGCGAGGGGCCTCGCGCGCCTACGCGGTCCGACGGCAGCGGCCTCGCCTGCAGGGGCGCACGCTACAGGTCGGGCAGCTCCACGCCCATCTGCGCCAAGGCGGCCAGCGGCCCGGATGACCGCAGCTTCTCCCGCCGCACCTCGGACTCCATCTCCGACGCTTTGTGCAGCGCATCGCGGACCGCAGCGCAGACCAGGTCCTGCAGCAGCTCCGCCTCCTCCGGGTTGATCACAGAGGGGTCCATCTCCAGGTCTATGATCTCGCCGGCCCCGTTGACGTGCACCTTCACGAGGCCGCCGCCGGCCGTGCCCTCAAGCTTCGTGGCGCGCAGTTCGCGGTCGGCTTCCTCCTGGGCCTGCACGAGGCTCTCCTGGATGCCGGCCAGTTGGTTCAGGGCGAACTGCTGCAAGGGGTTCCTCATCGGTCTCCGATCCTCACTGCCTCGGCGCGCGGCCGGCGCCGGGTCTCAGCCACCATTGGGGGCCCCTGGCCCGGGAGCGCCGCCCTCTCGGACGGTACTTCCGGGGAAGAGGTCGAGCACCTGCTCCAGCAGCGCCGGCTGCTCACCGTTGACAGGCGACGACGGCTCCGGTGACGGCGGCGACGACGCGGCCACCGGCTCCGGCGCCGGCTGCTCGGGCTCCGCGAAGGGGTCCGGCTCTTCTACGGTCGGCGCGGCCGCCGTCCGGGGCGTGGCTCGCGCCTCATCACCTAGAACAGTCTCCAGCCGCAGGGGACGGCCGAAGACCTGGGCTAGCACAGCCTCCACCTGTTCCACCGACTTCATCGCGCGGGTCTGGTGGAAGCGGTGGTCCGATGGGAAGCTGATCGTGAGGACCGCGTCGCTGATGGCCGACACGCGCGCCGGCTGCAGCAACGCCGCCAGCGATACCTCGCGCGCGGCCTTGAGCGCTGCCTTGGCTCGCTCCCAGGCGTCCTCGGCAGCCCCCAGGTCGCCGGGTGACGCGGGAGCGACGTCCGGCGCGGGGGCCGACGCGGCCGGAGCCGGCGCCGGCGCAGGCTGCGCGGCCGGCGGCGCCGACGGCGGCGCAACCGGTGCGGGCCTGGGGCTGGGAGCCTCCCGCGGCGCAGCCACCGGAGACGCCACGGCAGCGACTGCCGGCGGCGCGCACAGCTCCAGCAACGCCATCTCCAGCAGCAGCTCGTGCTGGAACGACTTGCGCAGCTCCGCCTGCACCTCGCCGAGGCGCCGGATCGCGGCCACCAGCCGCGGGGCCCCGAGGGCCCGCGCCTGGGCCGCCGCCTTCGCCGCATCCGCGGCCGCGCCGGTTGCGGCGGCGCCCAGCGCGAGACGGAGCAGGTCCCGCAGGTACAGCGTCAGGTCGGCAACTAGCTGCCCGAGGTCCTTGCCCTCCGCCACCACGCGGTCCACCAGGCGGCAGACCCCCTCTACATCGCCCTGCAGGACGAGGTCCACGGTCTCCGTCAGCAGGGCGCTCTCGGTGAGGCCCAGGACACCGTTGACTACCTCAGCCGTGATCGGGCCCTCGGCGTAGGCGACCATCTGCTCCAGGATGCTCTCCCCGTCGCGCATGGCGCCATCGGCCGAGCGGGCCATGGCCGTCAGCGCCTCGGGCTCGGCCTCCACGCCCTCGGCCGCCACGATGCGCTGCAGCATGGCCGTGATGTCGGGGACCCCAATGCGCCGGAAGTCGAAGCGCTGGCAGCGGGAGAGGATCGTCGCCGGCACCTTGTGCGGCTCGGTCGTGGCCAGCACGAAGTAGGCGTGCCCGGGCGGCTCCTCCAGCGTCTTCAGCAGCGCGTTGAACGCCTCGTTGGTGAGCATGTGGACCTCGTCGAGGATGTACACCTTGCACCTCGACTCGGCCGGACTGTACTTCACCCGCTCCCGCAGCTCACGGATCTCGTCAATGCCGCGGTTGGAGGCGGCATCAATCTCCACGACGTCCAGCGCCCGGCCGTCGCGGATGGCCAGGCACAGATCGCACTCCCCGCAGGGCGCGGGCGTCGGCCCCGAGCGGCAGTTCAGGGCCTTGGCCAGAATGCGCGCCAGCGTCGTCTTGCCCGTGCCGCGCGGACCGCAGAACAGATAGGCGTGCGACACCTGGCCATGGGCTACGGCGTGCCGCAGCGTCTGGCCCACGTGCGGTTGGCCGATGACCTCCTCGAAGGTCTGCGGCCGGTACTTGCGCGTGAAGGAGACATACGCCATGCGAGCGCCTGGGGAGAAGGTGAAAGTGACCGTGCCCCCACTGTCGATAAACGCCTTACAAGCGTTACCCGCGTAGCTTGCTCCGGCCAGGTTGGCCACGGCACAGAAGACTCATCGCCTACCGCTGCTACCTTTCGGTCCTGACGGGGTTCAGCGATGTCCCCTTGCGTGGGACCCGACCATCAACGCCGCTTGCGCGG
>Ga0315282_10017013_pt1 | contig 10549 bp, 8 predicted proteins | sample YL17G07_20_MG_FD_203693 | JGI IMG/M metagenome (GOLD analysis project Ga0315282, IMG submission 203693) | Sediment microbial communities from Yellowstone Lake, YNP, Wyoming, USA - YL17G07_20 | ecosystem: Environmental > Aquatic > Freshwater > Lake > Sediment | place: USA: Wyoming | collected... | reverse complement strand
GGACCAAGACTTCATAAAAAATATTCCAAGTCAGAATTGGATTTTATTGTTGAAGACAGTTTAAAAAAGGCTGCATTATGGGATGAAGTGCAAAACAAACTTAATAAAAGTGCTCTTGATTTATCAGGAGGTCAGCAACAAAGACTTTGTATAGCACGTGTTCTTGCAGTAGAATCTGAAATTTTGTTAATGGATGAACCAGCTTCAGCACTTGATCCTATTTCAACACAAAAAATAGAAGATTTAATTACTGAGTTAAAAAATAATTATACTATAATTATTGTAACTCATAATATGCAGCAAGCTGCGAGAATTTCTCAAAAAACTGCTTTTTTATTAATGGAAAAACAAGGTGAACCTGCGAAATTAATTGAATATGATGATACAAACAAAATATTTACAATACCTTCGGACAAAAGAACAGAAGATTATATTACAGGCCGATTTGGATAGCAGTCAGATTATGATGTATATTTATCCGGTTTTTAGTTAATGTCAAATATTAATTAACATATTATGAACATATTAATTTTAAATAAAGTATTAATATAAAAAAAATTATTACTTTAAAATATATTGCTTAGTATTTTTGACATAAGGAATTTAATGCAATATAATACGTTCACATAATTCTGGCTTTTTAGCACAGCTTTTTTATAATTGGTTTTTTGATCAGGAGTAAAGCTTAATGAAAGAATATCGAATAACTCAGGAAGGTTATGAGAAGTTATTAAAAGACCTTGATTATCTTGTAAAAGTAAAAAGAAAAGAAATTGCAGAAAGATTAAAAGAAGCAAAAAATGCAGGTGGAGATTTATCTGAAAATCTGGAATATGAATATGTGAAAAATGAACAGGCATTTGTTGAGGGCAGAATTGAACAGATAAACGATATTCTTCAGAATTTTGTAATCGTTGATAAGAAAGTTAACAAAGATGTAGTTGATATAGGTTCAGTAGTAGTAGTCAGAGATCTTGATTTAAATAAAAATAGAAAATTTGAGATTGTAAGCTCTGTTGAATCAGAACCTTCACAAATGAAAATTTCTGACGAATCGCCTCTTGGCAGTGCTCTTCTCGGCAAAAAAATTAAAGATGAAATTACAGTAAAAACACCCGGGAAAATTTTTAGACTTAAAATTATCGATATTATCTAAATCTAAAAATCTAATTTCAAAATTTTATTAAAATTTCAGTAAAAATATATTTTTTTATTTTTATTATTAATATATCCTTTAAAAATTAAATTTTTTATTAACCGAAGTAATTAATAAAGCATTTAATTGAAATTTAATATAAATTTTATTTGTATTTTATTTTTTATTATAATTTTTTACATTTTATAAACAATGGATGATATAAAAAAACAAAACGAAATTTCTAAAGATATTTCTGAAGATGATGATATGGAAGTCGAAAAACCACGATTAAATATCGAAAATATTGAGAATTCAGAAGCAGAATATCTGCTGGAGCTTGAAACTCCTATTGCTGAATCTTTAAAGATGAAACTTGAAAAGATAAAAGATAAAAGGAAAAATGGTTCCGATTTTTATAAAGCAAAATTTGTAACTAATGCAGATTCTAAAACTATACATAAGAACTTTAATAGTATTGAAGCAGGGGAAAAAGCAGAAGGTAATTATAGCATAGCCGGACGAATAATGGCAATCAGAAAACACGGCAAAGCAACCTTTGCAGTTTTAAAGGATTTTTCCGGGCAGATTCAATTATATTTAAATATTAAAAATTTAGGAGATGAAAAATATAATGAATTTTTAGATCTGGATATAGGTGATATTATAGGGGTAAGCGGAACTGTATTTAAAACACATACAGGTGAGTTGTCAATAAATGTTCTGGATTATATTCTTTTAAGTAAATCCATAAGAATATTACCGGAAAAATGGCATGGCCTTAAGGATAAGGAAATCAGATACAGGCAAAGATATCTGGACTTTATTGTTAATTCTGAAGTTAAAGAAACTTTTATTACAAGAATTAAAATGATTGAAGCTTTTAGAAAGTTTTTAACTTCAAGAGGTTTTCTTGAAGTAGAAACTCCAATGCTTCAGCCTATCCCGGGTGGTGCAACAGCAAAACCTTTTATAACTCATCATAATGCACTTAACATGGAATTATATTTAAGAATAGCTCCCGAATTATATTTAAAAAGACTTATTATCGGGGGTTTTGAAAAAGTTTTTGAGATAAACAGGAATTTTAGAAATGAAGGAATATCTTATAAACATAATCCTGAATTTACCATGCTTGAATTTTATCAGGCTTTTGTTGATTATAATGATTTAATCAGATTAACTGAAGAACTTTTAAAATATGTTGCTATGGAAGCAACAGGAAAACTTAAATTTAATTACAGAGGTAATGAGATTGATTTTGATGGCTCCTGGGATAAGATAACGATGCTGGATTCTATAAAAAATTTTACGGGTATGGATGTTAATTTTGATAAGACTATAGATGAACTAAGAAACATGGCTGAAAAAAATAATCTTAAAATTGATGACAGTTTTGGTAAAGGTAAAATAATTAATGAATTTTTTGAAGTTTTTGTTCAACCAAATTTAGTAAAACCTACTTTTATTAAAGATTATCCTGTTGAAATTTCACCTCTTGCAAGAAAAAGTCCTGTAAACAATAATCTTACTGAAAGATTTGAGCTATTTATTGGTGGAGAAGAAATTGCAAATGCATTTTCAGAATTAATAGACCCGAGAGATCAGTTTGAAAGATTTAAATATCAGGTTAAAAGTAAAGATGAAGAGGAAAGAATTTCAGGTAAAATTGACATTGATTTTTTAAAAGCTATGGAATATGGAATGCCGCCTACGGGTGGAGAAGGAATAGGTATTGACAGACTTGCTATGATAATTACTGATTCTTCTTCCATAAGGGATGTAATATTATTTCCATTAATGAGGCAGGAAAAAGATATTTAAAAAATAATAATAAAATTATATAAAAAACCTTAAGTTATAATATTTTGATGCAGGCAAAAAAATTAATTAATTATTTTAAAAAGTATTCTTTGAATTTATTAATTATGGTTAAAAATTTAATTTAATTATAAATTTTTTTATAATTTTTTTTTCTGTTTTTTTAATTATTTTCGTTGTTTCTGCTTAAGTTAATTTTTATAGTCAAAAATGTTATAATCATATTGTCTTATAGTGTATTATAATTTATTTGTATTTTATTTTTTATTAATAAAAAATTTTTATAATTGAACGGAGTATTGATGATTTGCGACAATTGCAGAAAAAATGAAGCAACTATTCATTTAATACAATTAAATAATAATGGAGAAATAAAAAAATTTGATTTATGCAAAGAATGCGCTAAAGAATTGGCATTTTTATCTGATGAAAATATAAATGAAAATGAATTTAATAATTCAACAAACATTCTTGCAATAGATTTGGGATTTTTTAATGAAATGGAATCTTTTGATTTTTTCGATAATTTAAATTCTGCTAATAAGGAAAATAAAAGATGTCAGTATTGCAATATTTCTCTTAGTGCTATAAAGAAAATTGGCAGGGTAGGATGCCCTAAATGTTATGAGGAATTTAAAGAAGAGTTAAATCCTTTAATCAAGCTAATACAAACAGGAATTGAACATAAAGGCAAAATTCCAATTAACAGCAATAGACGTCTTAAAATTGAAAAAAAGATTAAAGATTTAAAATTTATGCTTGAAGAACAAATTATAATAGAGAATTTTGAAGAAGCTGCAAAATTAAGAGATAAGATATCTTCGTTGCAGAAAAAACTTTATTATTCCGTCAGGAAGCTAAAAAAATAAATGGAAGAAAACATTTTAATTAACCAGAATATAAAAGATTTAAAATTTAAATACAACAGCGAGAAACAGCAGGTTGTTTTAAACAGCTATGTAAGTTTATTTCGTAATATTTCAGGATATAAGTTTAATTCAGTTATTGACAAAACTGATAAGGAAGCAATATTAAATCTTGTAGCTGATGTAAAATCAAAGATAAGTTCGCTTAAAAGTTTTAATTTTTATAATTTACGTGATATACCAAGACTTCAAAGACAATTATTAATTGACCAGAAAATTATTTCCGGGTTAACTGTTCAAAAAATTAGCGGAAAGGCTGTGATACTTAATTCAAACCTGGTTGATAAAAACAAGCTTACTGCAATTACTGTTAATGAAGATGAACATTTAAAAATTGAATGTATTATGCCTGGCAGAAATATATCCAATTGCTATAAGGAAGTTCTTAAGATAGAAAAAAATCTTGAAAAGAAATTAAGTTTTTCATTTAATAAAAATCTTGGTTATTTAACGTCAAATCCTTCATTAATTGGTACCGGTCTTAAAGCAACCATTATTGTACATGTTCCATCAATGGTAATCAGTACAAGAATTGTAGATTTTATAAAGAATTTAAATCAGACAGGATATGGAGTTAGCAGCTTTTTTGGTGAAGGCAATGAGATAATAGGTAATTTATTCCAGATATCCAATTTAATAACATTAGGTAAAAATGAAGAAAGTATAATTGAAGAATTGACAGCAATAAGTAAAAATATCATTGAAGAAGAAGAAGAAGCAAGGGAAGAGTTAAAATCAACTGAAAATTTTTCAATTGAGGACAGTGTTTACAGATCTTTTGGAATGATAAAGTATGCAAAAATATTGTCTTTTGAAGAATCACTTGAACTTTTATCAATATTAAAGTTCGGTATTGATCTTGGAATAATAGATGAGGTTAAAAAATTTGATTTTTACGAGCTTATTAATTTAATAAGTGATTCAAGTATAGAAATTAATTATATCAGAAATAAAAAAGCTACACTTGATGAGATTGATTTTATAAGAGCTTGCGTAATAAGAGAGAAATTGTTAAAAGATTACAGTTAAATTTATTTTTTTTATTTAATATATTTTTTTATTTAATATAATATACGAGCTTATTTAAGTTATAATATTGATTTTAATCATTAATAAACATTTTAGGGAAATGGATTATGGTGAATAAAAATGTTTGAAAGATTTACTGAAAAAGCTCGCAAAGTTGTTGTAAAAGCACAAGATGAAGCGAGATTTTTAAAACAGAATTATATAGGAACAGAGCATTTACTTCTGGGGATAATTGATGAACAGGACGGAATTGCAGCAAAGGTATTTATTGAAATGGGCATTTCTCTGGAGGAAGTAAGGGCATCAGTTAAAAGCGTTATTACCGAAGGTTCTTCAGAATCTTATGAACATATACCTTTTACACCAAGAGCTAAAAAAGTCCTTGAACTTTCTTTGAGAGAAGCTTTACAAATGGGTCATAATTATATAGGTACAGAACATATTTTACTTGGTCTTTTAAGAGAAGGCGAGGGTGTAGCTGCAAGAGTGCTTAACAGTCTTGGTATTACTCTTGAAAATGCTAAAGAAGTAATTAAAGAAATACTTAAAAAATATCCCACTTATTCAACAATTGATGCAACTTCTTCAGTAAAATCTGTAAAGAAACCTCTTAAAATATTAAGTCAGTATGGCAGGGACCTTACAACTTTAGCTCAGGAAGGTAAACTTGATCCTGTAGTAGGGCGAAAAAAAGAAATTGAAAGACTTATGCAGATTCTTTCAAGAAGGACAAAAAATAACCCTATACTTATCGGTGAATCAGGGGTAGGTAAAACTGCAATTGTTGAGGGATTTGTGCAGCATATTGCATCGAAAGAAGTTCCTGCTAACTTGCAAAATAAAAGAATATTTACATTAGATTTAGGTTCGCTTGTTGCCGGCTCAAGATATAGAGGAGATTTTGAAGAAAGGCTAAAAAAAGTACTTGCTGAAATAAAAGAAGACGGGGAAATTATTATTTTTATTGATGAAGTTCACAATCTTGTTGGAGCAGGTGCAGCAGAAGGTGCGATTGATGCAGCAAGTATATTAAAACCAATGCTTGCAAGGGGAGAAATCCAGACAATCGGAGCTACAACGATAAGTGAATTCAGAAAATATATAGAAAAAGATAAAGCTTTGGAAAGAAGATTTCAACCTATTTATGTAGATGAACCATCAATTTATGAGACTATTGAAATTTTAAAAGGTCTTCGTGACAGATATGAAAATTTTCATGGCATAACAATTACAGATGGAGCATTAAATGCAGCAGCTAAACTTTCTCAAAGGTATATATCTGACAGATTTTTACCGGATAAAGCCATAGATTTAATAGATGAAGCTGCCTCAAGAGTCAGAATAAGATCAATAATGGCACCACCCAATCTTAAAGAAATAGAAGAAAATATTGAAAAAGTGGTTAGGGAAAAGGAAGAAGCAATATCAAATCAGGATTATGAAAAAGCTGCAGAATTAAGAGATCAGGAAAAAAAGTTACTTAAGGAAAAGATTGAAATAACTGAATCATGGAAAAGACTTGAAAAAACCGGCAAAGAAAAAGTTGATGAAAATGAAATTGCTGAAATATTATCCAGTTGGACAGGAATTCCTGTATATAAGCTGACAGTGGGGGAAACTGCCAGACTTATGAATATGGAAGCAAGCCTTCATAAAAGAGTTATAGGACAGGATGAAGCAATAAATATAGTTTCAAAAGCAATCAGAAGATCACGTTCCGGATTAAAAGATCCAAAAAGGCCAATAGGCTCATTTATGTTTTTAGGACCTTCAGGAGTTGGAAAAACTGAACTTGCAAAAACAATAAGTGAATTTTTATTTGGAAAAGAAGAAGCTCTTATTCAAATAGATATGTCTGAATATATGGAAAAACATTCAGTATCAAAACTGGTAGGTTCTCCTCCCGGTTATATTGGTTATGATGAAGGAGGCCAGCTGACAGAAATGGTAAGGAGGAAACCTTATTGTGTAATTCTTCTTGATGAAATAGAAAAAGCTCATCCTGATGTATTTAATATATTACTTCAAATTTTTGAGGACGGGCATTTAACTGATTCTCAAGGAAGAAGGGTTGATTTTAAAAATACTGTTATAATAATGACTTCCAATCTGGGTGCAAAAGAAATACAAAAAAACAATCCGCTTGGATTTCAAATAATGGATAACGAAGATTTTTCTTATAATGATATTAAGAAAAAAGTTATGAATCAGCTAAAGGAAACTTTCAAGCCCGAATTTATTAATAGGGTTGACGAAATTGTAGTATTTCATAAGCTTACGGAAAAGCAGGTTTATCAGATAATTGATCTCATGGTTTCAAGAATTGAAAATCAGCTTGAAAATCAGGGAATAGGTATTGAGCTTGCCGAATCTGCAAAAGAATTACTTATTAAGAAAGGCTATGATTCAGTTATGGGGGCAAGACCAATGAGAAGGGCAATTCAAAATTTTATTGAAGATCCTATATCTGAAAAAATAATCAGCGGTGAGGTTACTCCAGGTCATAAAGTTAAAATTAGCGCCTATGCCGATGAGATGTTATTTGAAATAGAGGATTATGATGAAACAATTTTAAAAGTATAAAATAAAATTATTTTATATTATATAATAATTGCAGGTTATATAATCGATGTCTTATAAAAAAACATCAGATTAAAAAGCATTAAGAGTAAAAAATATTTGCAAAATAAAAATCTCGAATTACTTTATGTTTAAGTAAAAAAATTTAATGAATTTTATCAGATATAACATTGAAAGCATTTTTATAAAATAAATATAAAAAATTGCAAATGAATTCCAAAGAAGAAGAATTACTTTTAAAATGCCTTAAAAGAGTTGCCCCGGGTACTGACTTAAGATTAGGGATTGAGTATATACTTCAGGCAAAAACTGGAGGATTGCTTGTATTGGGAGATTCTGAAGCAGTATTAAAGATTACAAATGGGGGGTTTTATATTGGTTGTAATTTTACGGCAGCAAAATTATATGAATTAGGAAAAATGGATGGTGCAATAATATTAAGTTCAGATACAAAAAGGATTTTATACGCTAATACTCATCTTTTTCCGAACCCTGAAATTCCGACTTCTGAAACAGGAACAAGACATATTACTGCTGAAAGAACTGCAAAACAAACTAAAGAATTAATAATTTCTATTTCTCAAAAAAGAGATGCAGTTACTTTGTATATTGATAATATAAAATATATTCTTGAAGAACCAAGAATTATTCTTTCAAAAGCAAATCAGGCGATTCAGACAATGGAAAAATTTAAAAACGGTCTTAATCATTTGCTTTTAAATTTAACAGTAAAGGAACTGGAAGGAATTGTAACACTTTTTGATGTTGCAAGCATTTTTCAAAGAGCAATAATAGTACATAAAACTTCAAAAGAGGTAAATAAATATATTACCGAGCTTGGGTCTGATGGAAGACTTCTTCGTATGCAAACTGAGGAACTGATGGATAATGTTGAGGAGGATTATATAAAAATAATAAAAGATTATGTTTCAGATGAAATTAAAACAGACCCTGCAAAACTCAAGGAAAAAATATTAAATATAGAATCAGATGAAATTGTAGAGCTTGAGACTATTTCAAAAATTTTGGGATACGGTTCAAATGAAAATTTAATTGAACTTGCTGTTCAGCCAAGAGGTTACAGGATTATTTCTGAAGTTATCAGACTTCAACCGGGTGTTATTGCAAATATTATAAACAAATTTGGAAATCTTAAAAACATTATGGAAGCAAGTCTTGAAGATCTTGCAACTGTTCAGGGTCTTGGTAAAACTAAAGCTAAATCTTTTATGGAAAGACTTAAAAAATATTCAGAATATTATTTTTATAATGATATTTATAATGGAAAAGGAGGATTGGATTCTAAAATAGTTTTATAACTAAAATCTAATCTCAAGTGGTGGTTTAATGGTTATTTTAATTTTCAGACTGACTAAAGTTATTAGCCTAACAATTGGAATATTGTTAGGCTAACTTGTGCTATTAATTTTAAAATCTACTCCTTTTTTTGAAATTTCTACAACAAGAATGATTTTTTCTAAAATTGCTACAAATGGAGAATAATGAATTTAGGCATAATAACAGCAGCAGGGAAAGGAACCCGTTTAAAAGCTGATATAAATAAACAATTTATAAATTTATGCGGTAAGCCTATATTGGCACATACTATCGGTATTTTTCAGAGGGCAGCACTTATTGATGAAATATTTGTTCTTGTACCGCAAGAGTTTATTGAATATACAAGAAAAAATATAATAAGTAAATATAATTTTACAAAAGTAACCAGGATTATAATAGGCGGGGAAACAAGACAGGAAACAGTCAGTAATGCATTAAAATTTACCCCTGATTATTGTGATATAATTTCAATACATGATGGTGTAAGACCTTTGGTGTATTCATCAGATGTGAATAATCTTATTGAACTGTTAATTGATTCAAACAAAAAAGATTCCAAAGTTCAGGGTGTAATACTTGCTGCAGCTGCTTATGAGACAATAAAAAAAGTAGATAAGAAAGAGGGTATTGTAAAGACGATTCCAAGAGAAATAGTTTATCATGCCCAGACTCCACAGACATTTTTTAAAGATGCACTTTTAAAAGCTTACCAGCTGGCAGAAAAAGATAATTTTATCGGGACAGATGATTCAATGTTAGTGGAAAGAGCAGGGTTTAAAGTTAAATTTTTAAAGGGTAATCATGAGAATATAAAAATTACTACGCCGACCGATCTTTTTCTTGCAGAGCTTATTATTTCAAAAAATGGAATTCACTAACTTTAAATTACTTTAAATTAAAGTTTATTCTAAAATTAATTTATTAAAAATTTTATTATATTAATTATTATTAACTATTATTAATTATGCAGATTACAGTTATGGGGAAATAAAATGAAAATAGGAATTGGTTATGATGTTCATCGTTTTGATGAAAACAGAAAATTAATTTTAGGAGGAGTTGAGATTAATCATAATAAAGGGCTTCTTGGGCATTCTGATGCTGATGTTCTAATTCATGCTATAAATGATGCAATTTTAGGAGCACTGGGGCTTGGAGATATCGGCATGCATTTTCCAGATACTGATATGAATTTTAAAGATATTTCAAGTCTTATTTTACTTAAAAAAGTAATGATAATGATGAAAAACAACGGGTTTGAGATTGTTAATTGTGACAATATAATTATTCTTGAAAGACCAAAAGTATTTCCATATATTGATTTAATGAAAAAAACATTATCAGCAACAATGGAAATTAATCCAGTTCAGTTAAACATTAAAGCAACGACTACTGAAGGTTTGGGATTTTGTGGCAGAGAAGAAGGAATTGCTGCGCAAAGTATAGTTTTACTGAATGAATTATAAAATTTTTATTTATAATTTTTCCTGTTTTTAAATTTTAAAATTTTTAAAAAATTAAAAAATTTTGTGAAAATAGCGTGAAAATTTTATTGATTATAATGATTCATATTACCGGGTTTTAATAATATTATATTTTTAATTTTAATTTTATTTAATTTTTAATATCATATTGTATTCAAATTATGATATTGTTAGTTAAAATATATAAAATGTTTTAAAGTTAAATTTATTTTTTACTTAAAAATTTTTTTAGATAA
>Ga0315282_10017012_pt1 | contig 10550 bp, 8 predicted proteins | sample YL17G07_20_MG_FD_203693 | JGI IMG/M metagenome (GOLD analysis project Ga0315282, IMG submission 203693) | Sediment microbial communities from Yellowstone Lake, YNP, Wyoming, USA - YL17G07_20 | ecosystem: Environmental > Aquatic > Freshwater > Lake > Sediment | place: USA: Wyoming | collected... | reverse complement strand
TAACCGACATTGAGCAATTCCTATCAGGAAAATAATTGATATATTAGACATACCTTATTGCCAAATAACTTGATGATCTTCTTTCTGAGTTCAGTAACACCATCAATAACGCAACTGTTCTGTCCATCAATGTTTAACAGTACCCTGTGAATCCCTTCCATACATTGGAATATCCAGCGAAGTGTCGGTCTGGATGTAGGTTGATTGATCTGGTTTGGAAGCGTGTCTCCTGTCATGGATAATTGATTCCTCATACGACGCTGTGCTATTGAATACACTAAAAGTGCCAGAGTCATAACCATCAGCAAGCCTTCTATTCGCGATGGCTTCTTCACAAACAGCGATGACACAAAGAATACTGGTGATTTCAGAAAGCTGAATCCACGCTCTACTGAACCTTGACCCTTGTATCCTTTGATTACTTCCTCGTCTGATAACTCCGTATCCTGTATACTCGTTCCTACCACAAAACAGGCTTCATGGTGTTGTTTTGCTGACAGCTTTGCATCATCTGGTACTATCGTCCCTGAAATCTGCCACTCAATACCCTTGATTGCTGAATCTAATCTTGGCTTTCCTCGTGAAGCATACTTGACATGCTGTGTGAGTTTGATGTCAACCAACTTATGATAGCTAAACTTCTGGGTTATCTTACTCAGTGCTTTCCGTGCTGAATCTTCCGATTCAAACCGCTGTGCCTGAAGATGGAATAACTGCTTGCTTATCTTCTCTTGCTCATCAGCTTGTGCCTTTAACAATGTCTTGACTGCTCGATGATATGCACTCTCTGAATATACAACCAACCATCTCTGCTCTATACCATAGTGACATAAGTCTACTCTCTGATAACTGGTCTGTTCATCATAAGGTTGCCAGTTTCCTATAGCTAAACATTGTTCTATCACTTCATCTACCACCTTCAGATTCCCACCGACCCGGGTGATGAATGGTAGATGAACCAGATTGGATGCATTCTCTTGTGTGTATAGCTTGGAATCAGCCACAAGATACCTTGGTGACTCTGAAGCTGCAAACTCATGAATGAGTCCTTTACATCGCTGTTTGAATACATTATTATCTGACGCATTACCATCATGACTCTTGCTCATAAATGGCACTCCACCATCCTGTGATACCATAAGTTCCAGTATTACCTGTTTCAAGTCTGGTCTCTGATCCTTTGAGTATCCATAAGTTACCATAATTCCATGCTCATCTGAATCTGGATCATACTCTCCCGTTAATGAGAAACTGGTAGTATCCAGGCTGTTGAATTTCAAGTCAATACCTTCCTGCTGGCATACATTCAGAGCTATCTCAGAAAACAACAGGTCACATCCATAAGAGAACACATCATCTAAGCTTCGACCTAGCTTGAAGCGATTGAGCATATCTGGTGTTATGCCATCTCGGATGAGTATGTCAAGGGCTTTGCCCTTAAAGAATTGTGGAGTTAGGGACATTGGACGATCTGAGAATCCAAGTCCATTGATTATCATGCCGGCGATGGCTTCTCCAGTGGTTATTTCCTCACGCTCATCAGGAATGATTCGGGAGTCTATCATGTCTATGATGCCAAGGTCTTGAATGACACCAGCCACTATCCCTAAATGGTCTATCCGTTCTACTTTAACACTTCCCATTCTTATCCTCCTCTGATATAATGTTTATAGTGTTACATCAAAAGAGGATAATACATTTTTTCATTTACTACAACTGCTCAATGTCGGTTTTGACATAGTATTTCAATGTTTTTCACAACCCCCTGACCCCCTTTGCTAAGGGGGAATGTTGACACGACTCGATTTATTCCCCCTTAAAAAAGGGAGTATTCCACATGATTCCCCCTTAAAAAAGGGGGCTAGGGGGTTGTTTTTAGAACGTTTATGTATTTTTTAACGATTACGAATATCAAAAATTTTGTCAAATAAATACTAACTTCAGGATACTTCAAACTCAATGGATTCTTGAAATCTTCTGACCAATATGTATTTATGGGATTGAATTCTCATAAGCGCGCAGTCTGGATTCATCACAAATTCTTTTAAGTATGGGTGCCTTTGGAGATATATTGTCGTATATTTTGGCTTTTCATCATCGGATATTTCTTCCGCTTTTCCAAGAACCGTCAAAGCCTGCGCATTGCTGAAATCAACGGCACGATTGGTACGATTATCAATGAGCATGGATATATTCGGGTTGTTTTGGATATTTGCATACTTCCGGGTATTGCGCGTTGTGGCGAAAAGCACGTATTTCAAATCATCAGTAAAAGCATAAGCTATGAGTGTAGTGTATGGATATTCACTTCCATAAGTAGCTAACACTCCCAATTGCTGTGAAGCTAAAATTCTAAATATTTCTTTTTTTATCTGAGCATCTTCCATTTTTTTTATCCTCAGCAGATGGCTTGATTAATAATCTTTAAAAGCTATAAATTATTATACAGCTTTGAGACCTGAATAGTCCAGTGTTTAACGAATTATAAAACGTGTAATAATGATAGTATGGCAGATGTTATGGTGTATGACATAATAGCAGAATAATAGACAAGGTATATCTTTTTAGGATAGTTAAGCTCGGTAATATTGTTTATCCCCTGAAGCCCAGGGTATAGTTACGGGAGTAAAAGGATTCTTTGGGAACGCTTTTACATAATACCCCGTGATACTATCTGATCAACACTACCGAGCAAAAAGGTATGGCTGGGAGAGGAGGATTCGAACCCCCGAATACAGGCTCCAAAGGCCCGTGCCTTACCACTTGGCGATCCCCCATCAGGTTTTGGCGATTGAAAAGTCAGATGTCTCTGTCACTACGCAGTAGCCTGCGTGGTATTTTACTTGCCTTTGGATCCTCTCAGCAATGGAAATATCTTGTGTAAGAGCAAAGACAGTCGGACCACTGCCGGTCATCAAAGCCCCTAGAGTTTCGGGTTGAGTCAACAGTGTTTTTAACTCACGAATTTTTGGGTATTCTTCCATGACTACGGATTCAAAGACATTGAAAAGGTTTTCTCCTATATCTGAAAGATCACCTTTATTTATCTTTTCAATTAATATATTATCACTTTTTCTCTTTCTAGTCAACCCCAAATTCGATAGACTCTTATACGCCCATGCCGTTGAGACCTGAAATCCCGGATTAACTATAACAACGTAAAGTTTTGGTATAGGGTTAAGCCTTGTAAGAATGTCTCCTCGTTCCCTTCCAATTGCTGTACCTCCAGTTAAGCAGAATGGAACGTCTGCGCCAAGTTTACTGCCAAATCTATGCAAGTCATCTGTGGTATATCCTAGAGACCATAATTCATTTAATCCAACCAGTGTCCCTGCCGCATCAGTACTTCCACCTGCTAATCCAGCCCCTAGAGGTATTTTTTTGCTTATATAAATATCAATACCGTAATCCTTTCCACTTTCTTTCAGCAACAACTCACTCGCTTTATAAACCAGATTTGATGAATCCAGAGGTAGTTCCTCATTATCCGAGCTAAGTTTAATAACACCCGATCTGGTTTCACGAAAAACAAGTGTGTCGTGAAGTCCGATAGACTGGAATATCGTATCAATGTTGTGATAACCATCGGGTCTTTTATCAAGTACCTCAAGGAATAAATTAATCTTTGCGTTAGCTCGCAGGCGTAGTTCATTCATACTTTTCTCCAATTAGATTATCTTGCCAATTCTTTTTAACAATTATAGCATACTCAACCTTTACCGTCAAAAATGAATCCATCCATTTTCTGTTGATATACGATTGAGAATTTGATAGGATATTAATGCTCATTATATCAATTGCAAAAAGGAGACAATAAGGAGGCAATTACGATGAAAGTTTACGCTTTAATTTTGAGTTTCTTTATTCTCATAATGTTCTCTGTATTCAACGCTTACGCTGATCTGAAAGACGGTCTGGTTATCTACTTCTCTTTTGACAAAGTTGATGGCGCTAAGGTAATAAATGAAGCAAACGTAAATATAGAAGGTATACTCGAAGGAAAAGCAAAGCAAGCCCCAGGTTTCAAAGGAATGGGAGTTGCTCTTAATGCTGACGTTGACGAAGCAACTCCCGGTAATGATTTTGTGAGCGTGGGAAATCCTCCAGAAGTCAATGTTGACAAGCAATTTACAATAGCTTGCTGGGTTAGTGGAACTAATTTCGGTGATTATCGTACAATAATGTCTAAAACAGACAACGGGGCTTATGCCTCAACCGTTGAAAAAAAGCTACCTTCTGGATGGGTACATTCGGCAGGGAATTACTTACAGGTTTCCGGTACTACTGAGTTACAAACAAACAAGTGGTATCACGTTGCACTGACGTTTGATGGAAGCGATGAGGTTGTTTACCTTGATGGTAAGGAAGAAGGTAGGAAAACGGGAAAAGGTAACATAACTATCTGCAACGCCGATTTCATGATAGGGGCGGAACCATCCGGTCAGGCAGTTGATCCGTCATATCCAGCGTGGCATGGTATACTTGACGAATTCTACTTCTATAATAGGGCGCTCACAAAAGATGAGATCGGGCAACTGATAAAGCAGGCAACGTCGGTTGAACCCAACGGTAAATTATCTATAACCTGGGGTACTTTAAAGAGCATAGGAGCGAATTGATCATGGGATTACGATATTCAATCATTATCGCAGAAAAAATAATAGATCGTATTGGAATGAAAAGTATTAATGATTCAATTGAAAATAAAAGTGTAATACAAGCCAAGCTATGGAACTGTTTCAGTCATATCTTGAAAGAGAAAATAAATGAACCCAAGAGAAAGAATTCTATGCGCATTGAAAGGTCAAAAAACAGATCGTGTTCCGCTTATACCACACGGTTTTATTTACCAATCTCGTAATGATCTGGATAGAATCGGGGACCCTTTTTATCGTGAGATTGCAAAACGTGTTATAAACGAAACTCACTTTGAGGTTGATGTGCCTTCGTATATCAATCGTATGTTAGTGACTCCTCCACAAAGGATTAGAGAGGAGCATACATCCCTGTCAGATGGAAAAAGACGGACATTCGGTATAATTGATACTCCGTTGGGTGAACTTACTTATGTAACAGACTGGGACCCTCACTCAGCAACAAGCTGGCAAGTTAAGTATCCCGTAGAGAACGAAGATGACATCAAGAAAATCGCTTCTATCCCCTGGGAACGACCAGAATCGCTTAAACCACCCAATATGGACGTTCTGCCCGCCGAATTCTATGAAAGGGGCATTATGACTACCCATGTCTCATCACCCTTTGTATGTGTGGCTGGTATGATGGAATATGAAAAGTTCCTTTTTTTATGCGGTATTGACCTTGACCTGATCAAAGAATTAACTGAGATTTGCAGGCAAAGAATACTTGACTGTTTAAGGGTTTTATTCTCAAAACCCGGTATTGAGTACGTCTGGATCGGAGGCAGTGAATGGGTGACACCACCGATGGCGCCGCTTGATATATACGATGCACTCGTGCAGGAACAGGAGAGAGACATCATCCAATACGCTCACGAAAAAGGTAACGCTGTTGTCCATGCCCACTGTCATGGTCGTATCCGTGATGCTCTGCCGAAAATGATAGAGCGTGGTGCAGACTTTACGGAACCAGTAGAGCCGCCACCAGATGGTGATATAACTATGGCAGAAGCAAAGAAAATCGCTTCTGGAAAAATAACTTTGGGTGGTAATATCGAATGTCGAATCCTTTGTAATGAAAATGAAGATTTTGTAGAGAAAACCGTTCGTGATGCTTTTGAAGGAGGAAAAGAGCGTTTCATCTTACAACAGACAGCAGGTCCATCGCCAATAATGAGCAAACAGGAATTCCATAATTACATGAGAATGATTGACGTTTGGGAGGAATTATCGTCCTTAGAGTATGAAGATAATTAACTATATCATAACTGTAATGAGCGATATTGAGAGAAGCAAGAAAGGTGGGTGTTCATCATGAAGAAAAAAGCTTTTGAAGTAACTGACTTTATCTTGTGTATCACGGGTATGATTAATCATTTACGAACTTATATATCCCATCGGACAGGAAGGATCCTGTTCTGTCTGGGGTTATCAGCAGGAATTATCCTTTTTCACATTAGTTCAGTGAATTCTTTTGAGATTCCAGAAAAACCTTCAGCGCGCCTTGGCAAGGGAACTGCCGGAGCCAGGGGACTTTTCAGGCAGGTTGCGTATTCACCTGACGGCGAGGTATTGGCAGTAGCTGTGAGTATTGGCATCTGGCTATATGATGCAAATAACCTGAATGAGATCGGTTTGTTGGTACATAAAGAAGGCGGGGTGATTTCCATAGCCTTCAGTCCTGATGGTAAAACACTGGCTTCTGGTAGCTACGACTATACAATTCGCCTGTGGGATGTTGCTGGTCAGAAGCAGATAGGTCTGTTGCTGGGACATAAAGTTTATGTGAGTTCCTTAGCCTTTAGCCCTGATGGTAAAACGTTGGCTTCTGGTAGCTATGACTATACAATTCGCCTGTGGGATGTTGCTGGTCAAAAGCAGATAGGTCTGTTGCTGGGACATGAAGACGTTGTGCTTTCTGTAGCCTTCAGTCCAGATGGAAAGACGCTGGCTTCAGGTAGTTGGGACGATACAATTCGCCTGTGGGATGTTGCTGGTCAAAAGCAGATGGGTCTGTTGCTGGGACATAAAGACTTTGTGTCTTTCGTTACCTTCAGCCCAGATGGAAAAACGCTGACTTCAGGTAGTTGGGACAACACAATTCGCTTTTGGGATGTTGCCGACCAGATGCAAACAGGTATGTTGGATGGGTATACAAGCCCGGTGAATTCCATAGCTTTCAGTCCAAATGGAAAAATACTGGCTTCGGGTAACGATGACTATACAATTCGCCCGTGGGATGTTGCTGGTCAGAAGCAGATAGGTCTGTTGCTGGGACATAAATTTTATGTGAGTTCCTTAGCCTTTAGCCCTGATGGTAAAACGTTGGCTTCTGGTAGCTATGACTATACAATTCGCCTGTGGGATGTTGCTGGTCAAAAGCAGATAGGTCTGTTGCTGGGACATGAAGACTTTGTGCTTTCTGTAGCCTTCAGTCCAGATGGTAAGACACTGGCTTCGGGTGGTGACGAGACAATTCGTCTGTGGGATGTTGCCGTGCAGAAACAGATAGGTTTGTTGCTAAAACAACCAGGCTGGGAGTATTGTGTAGCCTTCAGTCCTGATGGAAAGATACTGGCTTCAAGTGGCGATGATAATACAGTTTGCCTGTGGGATGTCGCTGGTCAGAAGCAGATAGGTCTGTTGGAAGGACATACAAGCCCGGTGAATTCGGTAGCTTTCAGTCCTGATGGCAAAACGCTGGCTTCGGGTAGCGATGACGATACAATTCGTCTTTGGGATGTTGCTAGTCAGAAGCAGATAGGTCTGTTGGAAGGACATACAAGCCCGGTGAATTCGGTAGCTTTCAGTCCTGATGGCAAAACGCTGGCTTCGGGTAGCGATGACGATACAATTCGCCTGTGGGATATTGCGGGGCTAAAGGAGATAGGTCTGTTGGAGGAACATATAGGTTCGGTGAATTCTGTAGCCTTCAGTCCAGATGGTAAGACGCTGGCTTCTGGAAGTTATGACGGTACTATCCTGCTCTGGGAAGTGAACCTGCCAGCTTCAGACAAATCTGTAGAACCCGAAGGCAAGTATCTGGGAACATGGGGAAATGCGAAAAGGACAACACTCTATCAAAACTACCCGAATCCATTTAATCCTGAAACATGGATCCCCTATAGCCTTTCAGAGTCGAAGCACTTGGAGATCAGGATTTACAGCTCAATGGGTCAGCTCATCCGGACGCTTGATCTGGGTCAGAAGCCAGCAGGAGAATACCTTAGCAAAGAGAATTCTGCACACTGGGATGGAAGGAACGAAGACTGCGAATTGGTAGCCTCTGGAGTTTATTTCTACATTATGTCTGCTGGAGAATTCACAGATTCAAGAAAGATGATCGTGGTTCGGTAAAACATAGTAAATCTATACTTTTGCATTTTAAATGTAAAAATAAAAGCATGGTTCACAATTAAGGTAACACTTTTTAAAACTAGAGGAAGAATTTACCACGGGTTAAACACAGATGAACACGGGTTTTTTAAATTATCCGTGAAAATCTGTGTTTCATCAGTGGCTAATTAAAAAAGGAGTTTTTATCCATGCCAAGTATTACAAAAGAGAACTTCCAGCGTACGACCCATCTCGATGCTCAATGGTTCGGCGATGCAGGATTGGGTCTTTTCATACATTGGGGAATATCAAGCGTTCACGGCGGAATTGATCTTTCGTGGGGTATGATAGACGAAAAGCCATGGGATCCGGGTAATAACCACGTAATCACACCGGAGGAATACTACAAGCTTGCCGAACGTTTCAAACCTGATAGATATGATCCAGATAAATGGCTTCGTTCTGCAAAAGAAGCAGGTTTTCGCTACGCTGTGATGACGACCAAACATCATGATGGTTATGCTATGTTCCCCAGCGACTACGGTAAACTCGGTGTAAAGCAATATTTGCCGGGTGTGGATTTTGTGGATGGATTTGTAAAAGCCTGCCGTAATAATAATCTCAAAGTTGGCTTCTATTACTCACCGCCGGATTGGTATTATAATCGCAATTATATGTCTTTTCACTATGGAAGCGGTGATGAGACAAGGTTCCCCGGACGAAAACACTATAACATGCTCCACGAAGTCATAGATACTATACCACCAAAGCCCGAAGGATTTGATGAAGCTTACAAGGCATATATTCACGGACAGATAATCGAGCTATTAACTCATTATGGCAAAATTGACGTTCTTTGGTTTGATGGCGGTCCTGAAGCTATATCCTTTGATGAAATTCGTAAGCTACAGCCGAGAATTGTGGTAAATCCACGTATGCACGGATATGGAGACTTTCAGACCCCGGAATGTGAGATGCCTGAAAGTCGTCTTGATGGATGGTGGGAATTATGCGACATCTGGCCAAATGGCGGATGGGGATACGATAAGGGTCACGAAAATTATAAATCTTTGGAATGGATGCTCTCCCGATTTACAAAGGTTCGTGAATGGGGTGGTAATTACCTGATCAATGTAGGACCACGCCCAAACGGTGAAATGCCTGACATTTACTATCAGCGAATGAATGAACTTAAAGAATGGATGAAACAAAATGGATCTACTTGAATGTGCATGGCGTGAGCTAAAACGCAGAAAGCTGCGCACCTCAATTAACGTAATCGGTTATATTCTGGCAGTAGCCATCATGGTGGTGTTGATAAGTGCCATCGTGTATTCCAAACAGTCAGCAAATGATATACTGAATGATACAGGCACGCACTTTATTGCATCTATCCCTGCTAATCTGCCAGCCTGTTCGTTATGTTCCTTGAAGTTCTCGACTGAGAAGGACGAAGGTTTCGTTGTATACGGCGTACCTACTAAGCTCATATCTACGAAGTTCATTAACGAAGTCAATCAGATTCCTGCTGTAAAAAGCGCCTCTGCATGTCTTTTTTACCGATTCAAAGATAAAAACAGAGATATTTTTACAGTCGCAGGATTTGATCCACGAAATGACGAAGCGGTTAGTACAACTTGCTGTTCTGCAACAGATGTAATTAGTGGAAGATTTCTTATGCCCGGTGAAAGCGATAGAGTCATGCTGGATGAAGCCTATGCACGGTTGAAACAGTTAAAACCCGGTGATAAGATTATAGTTGCAGGAAGTCCGTTTACCATTGTTGGCATTATAAACCCCGGCATACGTCCTGCTAAGGCTGACGTATATATGCACTTTAGCGAAGCAGAACGACTTATTAATAAAAGTATAAAGCCATCGCCCATACATAATGAAGCTAACCTGATCCTTGTGGAAACGAAAAGCTCTAAACTGCAAGAAAAAGCTATGAGTGATATGAAGAATTTATTACCGGGCTTGATTTTTTCCAGTTATGCCTGCTATAAGCCAGCATCGAAAGTGATGGGCATAAACGAAAGCGCTGTATATTTGCTTATTATAGTAATTGGCATTTTCACAATTGCACTAGCCATCAAATCACAGCTATCATCTGTAATTGAACGACGGCGTGATATTGGCATACTGAAAGCAATCGGCTGGACTGATGGTGACGTTGTATTCCAGATACTCACGGAATCGCTTATTCAAGCTTTGTTGGGTGGTATAATTGGATGTACGATTTCACCTATCATATTAATGCTTATGCCTGTTAAAGCGTTGATAGGTATAGAAGCGCCATTGCGTATTAATACTTCACCGTTAGTATTGATTGCGGGTCTATTATTAGCGATATTTGGCGGTATTATTGCTGGGATATTTCCTTCGTTTGTGGCATCACGCCAACGACCTGCTGACACTTTGCGTAGTATATAGTATATAGTTTTCAGACTAAGCAACTTTAATATAAGATTTTTCACTTTTTTAATAGGAATAGCACGCGGATGACGCGGATTAAACGGATTTTCGCAGATTTCTCTTTATTTATTTTCGATCTGTGTAAATCCGTCAAATCCGCGT
>Ga0315282_10017011_pt1 | contig 10551 bp, 8 predicted proteins | sample YL17G07_20_MG_FD_203693 | JGI IMG/M metagenome (GOLD analysis project Ga0315282, IMG submission 203693) | Sediment microbial communities from Yellowstone Lake, YNP, Wyoming, USA - YL17G07_20 | ecosystem: Environmental > Aquatic > Freshwater > Lake > Sediment | place: USA: Wyoming | collected... | reverse complement strand
TTGACATTGAAAACGTGCGGGTGCGTGAGTTGACGGTGCACCTGTTCGAGGATCTGCAGAGCGTCCTGAAGCTAGAGCAGACTACGGTTTAGCATTGCAGTTCAAGGCGAGGCGTGGTAAAGCCGAGTTGTGCATGGTGGGGTAAAGTGTAGTTTAGTATTGTGAAGGGGAGGTGAAAATAATAATGTATGGAGAAATAGCGGTTGAAATTAAAGGGTTAACTCCGTTGCTGATGGATAAGATTATTAGGAAATAGGAGTCAAATAGTACTTGTGGGAGTGGCAAATTCACGGAGACTTCGAATCGACCGACGGGAATTTACGATCAAAGAAATAGCAAACTCATCTTTCATCCATCATTTAATGAAACATTAGCAGAAATCAAGAAACGAAAAATAGTCTTGCCAACTACTCATGCTGACCAAGAAATTGACTTCAGCGGATTAAGCTACCCGCAGGAAGGAGCTTTGGTGTCTTATATTGAGGACTTTGGCAAATTTGAGCTCGATTCCAAGAAAGGAGAAACCACTTGCAGCTCAGTTCTCTTATGCGCGTATGACGAATCGGTGAACAAATTCGAAGGTTTGGAGGGAGCTGCCTATCTGACGTCGCATTCGTTGATTATTCACGGTTTACAAGATTACATCCCTGTCTGTTTGCTAACATTCTATTTCTACACGAGGTCTTTGTCCATTTCCAAGAACTCGAACTATATTAAATACTCCAAGGAACCGGATGTCGATTCGAAGAAAGACTACATCTACGATAGAAGGAAACTCTTGAGCGAAAATGTTCCTGAAAACTCGATAGTATTGATAGATGGTCCTATAATTGGTGGCAACATGGCCACAGCTACTATTGACCTTAACAAACAATTAAGCTCGAAAGGCGCTGTTCCGATATGTTTCGTTAAGAATAGCAGTAGCAATATGGTAACTGATAATATCGCAGAACTTAGAGGCAGATATAATTCAGATATGCACTGGGCTTACGGGTTTCTCAGACCAGGCGAAAGAACTAACCTTTTCAAATACACAGATGGCGTAAATCCAAATCTAACTAAAGTTTTTTGCTATGTAAAGGCATTTGATGTTAGTCCTCAAAGGATTGAACTTGATCTAACAACCTATAGCAGACACGCAGGTAATATTGATGACCTTTTTGACCTAGTGTATTATCTGTTGCTTGCCCAAGGAGATCTACGGAACCCACAGATCAGGTCTATAGCTATAGCGGAGAAATATGCAAGGGCAACGTTAAAACTAATTAACTTCGAGCAAATGATGATAGACCTTGGAATTACACCGACCATGAATCAAGAGAGGTTTGCGTGGTAGAATGTGGATAGTTCTTGGTGAAGATAGAGGGAGAATAAGGCTGGTTTCTTCGAGCGAGACTTGTGGCCTTCTACCTAAGGGGTCGTTCCTTACGGTTGATGACAATGGCAATAAGTATATCCTACGAATAGCGGACAGTCAACAGATTGAACCCTATTCGCCTGCACCGATGTTAGCAGACATGGATCTCTCTCCGCTCAAGCCAGATCAGAAGTGCCAGAATGTCGTGTATGCTTATAGAGTTGCAGACTTGACAGACCGTCGCGATGGGCTGATAGATTTCATTCGACCGCAATTGACGGCCAGACGTTCGACTCAGGAGGAAATCGACAAAGCCTTAGCGTTCAAGATGGTCGGACCGCGGGTTTTTCTGGCTACTGTGCAAGGTGGGAAAAACCAAGTACTGGTCGATGAGCAAGGAAACCTGATCAAAGTCTCGATTCCGCTTGAAGTATTCTACCACCAGATCTTGATATGCGGCAAAGTCGGAAGCGGCAAGACTGTTGCATCAAAATACCTAGCACAATATTTCGTGGAGGAATTGGAAGGACTGGGAGCTGTATTAGCGGTCAACGTAAAGGATGTTGACCTTTTGATGATGGACAAGCCCTCTTCCACTACCAACGAAGCTGTCTTGAACGAATGGAAAAGCCTTGGCCAAAAAGCTCACGGAATCGATAATTTCACTGTCTACTACCCCGCCAACATTTCTATCGAACCTGGCCAAGGAGTCAATCAAGATATTTGCAAAAGAATTACCCTAAATGTTCAGACGATTGAACCAGAGGCTCTGTCAGGGCTATTAGTAGGAGTTTCGGACATCGCCGCTCAACACCTGCCTAATATTTTCAGATCGTGGCAGAATCGAATGAACAGATCAGAAAAAGGGGGCTTCACCTTCAACGATTTTGTACAGTACTTTGAGAGAGGTGTAGAAGACAAGTATTCGTATGAAACCTTGAATGCTCGAGGAGACTCAGGTACGATAACCATTCCTTGGGGTACATATCATAATATCTTGAGGAATCTTGAATATGCGGTGGAATTTTTCGATAATGAAGAAGCTCAGAACATTAGCGCCAATGACATCCTAGTGCGAGGAAAAATGTCTGTGATCAATGTTGCTGGAGAAAAAGGTATACAATTTGGATCAGTCCTTCTGAGACATTTGCTCAAGAATATCGTGGAGGAAAAACAGACGGGAAGGTCAAAAGTCCCGATTTTGATTATTATCGATGAAGTTCATCAGTTTTGGGATACAACAAGCTCAAAGGAAGCTTTAGGGGAACTAGATTTAATATGTCGCACGGGACGGAGTAAAGAAATAGGCGTGATTTTCTCCTCGCAGAATCCATCCGATATTCCACGTGGACTTTCAAACGTCATCAATACAAAAATTTTCTTCAAATCAGATAGGTCTTCAGCTAGAGACTACGATCTATCCGTAAGCACAGAAGAAATACAGAATTTAGGGAAAGGGTATGCCATAGCTAATATTCATGGTCTAAGTCAAGCAAAAGTTCTAAAGTTTCCATTGGCAATGGCAGGGGTGTTTGAGGAGGCATCTAGCAATTGAGTGAATATACGATTGCAGATTTTCTCGAAGCACTAGCTGACGATGAGTTAGAAAAAAAGATGATAAAACTCATCTCTGAGGGTCTGACTGATGAAGATTTATTGACCAAACTTCTTGGACTTATGGGAAGAAAATCAAATGCTGACATATGATTATACACTAGATAGAATTCAGGGTGAAGGCAAGTCACGGAGATTCGTCCCTGACAAAATCCCGAAGCAGCTTGGCAACGCTGTAATCATCGAAGGACCAAATTCCATAGGTAAAAGCACTCTTCTCAATATTATCGCTCTTGGCTTTCACGGAGCAAGAAATTCCCGAATTAATCCAAAATTACAAAGCAAGATGAACGCGCTCACGGATTCTGATTACCAGAAATTGAAGTTTTCATTTCAGATTACTTCGGAAAATAATGACTTAACAGTTAAGTGCGAAAAGCCTAATTCTGATCGTGATGAAATTATTGTAAAAGAAGGTTCGGCAGGCAATGAACTGAAGGTTATCAGTCCTGAAAATCTCGAAAGAAAATATAATTTAATCTATGATATTCCAGACAATCCAACTGAGAGACTTAACGAATTGCTAAAGGAACTGAAAGATGAACAGCAACAATATGGAAATAAAGTAAAAGATTTCTACTTTTTCTTGGATAGAATAATCGGTCAGATAAACAGTACTCGTGATCCGAAACGCTTGGAGCAAATTCGAGACCAGCTGGCAGACGTCCGTAAAGAAAAGAAAACCATAGAACAAGAGTTACCAAAACTAGAGGCTTTCCTGGATCTGCTAGAAAAAAGAGCGTACATTCAGTACTATTGCGATTACTCAGCCAGGGGCGAAAAGCTGGAGCGTGAGAAGCAGATACTTGAGAAAGTTATCGAGCACTTCGAAAAAAATGGGAAGAAAGCAATAACCAAGTTATCAAAAGACAAAACCAGAATATCCAGCTTGCAGGGTGCGTTCAGGACGAATTATGATAGCGTGACGCCTCTCATTGCGAGCGCTCTTCCAAAGAACGAAAAAGCTCGATTCAGGATATGGAAGGATATCAACCCATATCAGACTGAAAGTGAAGACCTGAATAGAGCAAGGTTTGAGGCAACGCATTATATTAGACTGTTAGGTGCCGAGAAAGAAAGGCTGCGAAAGGATCCTTCTTTTAAGGAGGCCAGTGTGTGGACCAAGGTTTTTGATGCATTAAGAGAGTTCGAGGATTCCGGATTACTAATACCTCAACTGAAAGTATCGTTAGGGGAATTCGTTGAGATACTGAGGGAAGAAACTAAGAAGCACACTATCATAATCCAAAGATACGAAACATTGGAGCGGATAGTTTCACTTCTGGAAGAGCTAAATGGCTTTGTTGATGAGCTCCAAACTGTCCAGAAGCAGTTAAAACAAGAATACGCCAACGGTCGACTATCGAAGGACGTTGTCGACACGTCATCTGATCAGAAAGAAGAGCTCGAGAAGATGAAAGTGGAACAAGGAATCCTAGCAACAAAGTGCAACGATTACTACCAGAGATGCCTTTCAAAAGGTATAGACGAGAACAAGCTTGAAGACGAATCGCTTGAAGAGCTGATCAAGGACATTCCACATAATGATCAACTCGAGGCATACTTGTCTTTGGGCGAAAAGCACGTGATAGAGAAAATCGAGTCACTAAGAAAAGAAATAGTAGGCAAGAGGGGCAGATTGTCGGGGCTTGAAATGTTCGTGACGCAGCTAGCGCCTGAACTTGATCGCCTTGAGAAACAGAAACCTCATAAATTTGAAAGTCACCTGGAACAATTGAACACTCTTCTCAGAAGAACCGACGCCATTAGGCAAAAGCTTCTCTTTGAGTATAATAGTAATCTGAAAAACCTAATGGGAGGAAAGGTGAGCAAGAGTGATCTTTCAAAGGATCCTTCGAGATCAAGCTATTTCAGTGAAGTCTCCAAGTATTTGGCCTATAGAGTCGGTTCATTCAGACACATTGACAAGATTTACAGGGCAAAAGTAGTTGATCTCATTGACAAAATCATAGTTACCGACAATGACGAGACTATTCACATGATTGACATGGGAACTGGGCAAGAACAGTCTACATATATAATGAGTTTGCTTAATATTGACGCCACAAGAGATCCACGAAAGATAATTGCACTCTTTGACGAAATCGCAATGATGGATGAAAAGTCTCTTGAACCTATCTGTTTAAGAATGGAAGAACTCAAGAAGGAGAATCGGCTACTACTTGGGATCCTCGTTCAGAGAAGTAATCAACTCAAAATTCGCGATATAAGTGGTTGACCAACAATGATTGGAGGGGAGACGGATTATCTCAAGAAGTTCTATGATCTTCTACGAGATAATCTCTTGAGAGAAAAAAACATCAAGGATAAGTCCATTCTGATATCCTTCATAGAAACTAGAAGTGCCACAAGATACAGGCTTCTGAGTAACTCCACTCTTTCTTCAAGCCTCATACCTAACGACATCTTAATGGAATTGCTAAGCAAGAAGGACATACAAGTTCAAGGCGAAATAGGCTCTTATGCTATCACAGCCAAAGGCGTTTGGGATCATGAAACAAGCCTAGGACTCATGAATGAAGAAAACCTCTTGTCCTACATAAATGAGAAATTCTTTACTGGTGAGTCCTCTTCTCTAAATGCTAGGGGAAATCTGGATGACCGCGAAGCCGTAATTCTGTTTGCCATGATCGCCGCTAGGGCCTTCTCGGAGAAGTCTACCGTAGACCTAAAAAAGAACGATCTCGTTAAAGGAAAATGGCAAGAAGTTCTCGACAAATCCTATGATTTGCTCCACCGTCTAGAAATTGTGAAGAAGGCGAAAAAGGAGGATTTCCTAGGGAAAACGGGGGGAAACGAGCATATCGTAAGCAGCATTTTTAGGCATAACAACTACTCGGTTCAGAAAACTCGGGGCATTTACTCCTACAAAGGGAATTGCGAGTATTTCTTGGATGTATACAAAAACTCAGAGCTCTCTCTGGAAAATCTGAGCTACCTTTTTTGGAAGATATTTAAAGGAACAATTTCCTCGGATTCCGTTGACACGATAATAGAATTCTGCAAAGATATCTCAAGCAAAGAGAGCATATATCTCTTCGATGTTAAGGAACATATTTTTTCGATGCCAATGTTTGATTCCATGATAAAGACTAGTCTCTTAGACTCGGTCTTGTCAAAGGAAAAATGGGCCAAGGTGTCTTGACAAACGCATAAGCTAAAAAACTCAAAGACACTTACCAAAGACGGATATAACTATTATCGAAACTTCCCTCAGATATCTTGGAGAACAACGCGTGCTAAATCATAAGCGTGTGATTTAGAGAATTCTTTCCAAATCAACACTAAAATGCTTCACGCTACTTGATTGGCCATATTATTCGATTTCTCGGATTGGGAGGATTGCCTTTATGCAATTCCAAGATTCTTTCCATAAGAATCCCTGTATGATGGTTGTTTCCGTAGGGATACCTCCTTCTCCGATCGATCGTATCGTTAACAATTTGGTTGACCTTAAAGCCGATATTCGAAGAACCGTTAACTAAATCAGCGATAAGGTATGCAGTTGGTCTATGTCCTTTCACATCCCCCACCACAAGGAAGCATCTGGAATCCTCCTTAAGAACTGCATACATTCTTTTGAGAGCTTTCTCAATATGGTTGAGATAGTGCTCTTCACAACTCGTCTCGACTAATCTTTGTGCCACTTCCTTATGATCATAGCCAAGAAACCACAGGCGCAGCCAATTGTCCCAAGCATATGTGTGAACATCAAAATATGGAGGAGAAGAAAGTATCAGGTCGACACTTTTGTCAGTGCAAAAATCCGCAGCGTCCAACATAAACGCATTCCCTTTCCTAAAGGATGTCGGGGTAGCATCTTTAAAAACTAAATCCGCCTTTGTCTTCAAGCACTTGACGACGTCCCTTCTCCGGGGCTTGTATTTTTTCGGATTATCAGCAACTTTCTTTCTCACGTACGAAGGCGACATTGCAAAAGAATGTGGTAATGGAAGTGAAAGACTGAATTCTGTGCTTCCATGCAGGATTCCGAGCATCAAGGCCTGAAGAAACATGGCGTTGTTCCTTTTCTCTATCTGACTCTCAAAACTATCAAGATCGGACCTGATTATTTCCTGCACTGATAGAATTTGTTCGAGTGTCTTGCTTTCAAAATATAGACTTACGTTGTCTGGAACCTCCGAGATATCAGCTTTCTTAAGTCTGTCTCTAATCTCTCCAAGATATTGAGCAAAGCAAGATTTGGATGGTGGATTGGTCTTGGCATACGTCAACACAAAAGCGTCTGGGCTTGCATCATTACCTATGCCTTTTCTTCCCAGAAGGCAAGCTTCCAAGGGTGCTGTTCCTTTTCCCGAGTAGACATCCAGCACTGTTTCCCCGACTTCTGAATAGCGTTCGATAAAATAATGTGCAAGTCTCGGTGGAAACGAACCTGTACGCGAGCATATAGTGTGTAGACTATGCCCCCACCTTGGCCGTAATTTTTTCCACGAATCAGTAAGCGTTAGAGCGTCTACTTCTAGATAGGTCATCGTCGTATCATTTGAGCTCTGGGAGATTAAGCCTTTTGGGATAAGCTGTCGAGGCACTGAAGGCGCAAGTGGAAATTCACTAGTCTATTTTGACCTTGTTCTGGAAGGTATCATACAACGATTAATCGGCAGCAACTTGGGAAGCAATGATTCTTTTGAATTCTGAAATCGATGACTTTACGTATTCATCTTTTAGAATCCCGTTGTCGATTCCTGGTCGTAGCTTATTACAATGCATTACGGTCTTGTTGATGACATCTTCCCAATTTTCCACATCTTCTCTCCATGATATGGCGCCAAATAAGAGCTTGTTCAGATTCGGTATTTTTATATTCAATATCTCTTCCATGCTCTGACCAATGGCAAATAGATAAAGCCTCATTCCGCCTCTTTTTTTAGAAGAATTCATACTCTTCCAGTTGAAGGCCAGTCAATTTTTCGAAATTTCTTCGCACTTCATTAATGTTCTCGACTAGAGCCTGCTTCGCATCAGTAATCGTTAAGGCTCGCCCCAGCAGACCACGTATCTGAACAAGCCTGTCAAACAAGTCCTGCTTTCTCAAACTTTTACCTCAACATTTGTCCGCTGCCAGCTGGATTGTCACAGCCGCGGTTTGGAAACGCTAGTCTCTTCTGTGAACCTCTTCAGTAATCAGGCTTATGCTCTTCGCGTACTCTAGGAAGGCCACGCGCATTGTTTCGCTTTCGCTCTGTCCCAGCTTCACGCAGACTTTCAAGCAATTCCTTGTGTTGGCGGCTTAAACCTGCCAAGGCTCACGTGAACAATCTGCAAACGTTGGAACGACGAATTTTTAGAGAAAACGCACTCTTAAAGAAACAGGGAGACGGTTAAATGCGCCGAGTTGGAGCGCATTCCATTAAACATTATTAACGGAACAATCCAGCAAAATTATGTAACGCAAAAAACCAAGCCTGACATTGTTAGAAGCCATTAACTAAGCTTGAACCCTGGCAAACTTAAAATGGGAGTTTAAAACTGTCCCAGTATACTAAAAATTCCCGTTTTGAGTAGAATCCTCGGAATTTACTTTCACCGCACGAATGTCATCATAGTGCAATCGATTCATTAAAGGAAAGGTTACACTTTTAATTCCTTGAGAGCTCTCTCCGTATTTCTATACATAAGTGACATTTGTTAATAAATCGTCGTTCTTGAGGGTGAAAGTTGATTCCTCTCGCATTTTTTGCTAAACCGATTGGCCCCTCTTCAACTAATATTCTGACGATGGGATTTTTTCTCCAATTATATTCATATATTATTCGGCTTAGTGGCTTTTCCTTGGCGTTGCCTATTGCCAAGTTCCAGCAAATGTCCACTTCACCTGAAGGTTCTATAGTGATGCTTTGAGGGTTTGTGAGGTTATTCTCAAGTATCGGGCGCGCCAGCTTGTTGCTAATTCGATTGGTTTGTGTTAATTTCTGCTATGTTGCTAGCATGGTGATGGATCTGGTTTTTTCGGGTCTGTTCAGCCTTAAAGCTATCATTGCCGTTAGAAGCATGGCGATCATGCAGAGCAGCGCGTGTACGGTAATTCGCCCAAGACCCCTGACCCTATGCCTCTCCAGACTCAGCTGGTCCTTCAGCCTAGAATTCACCCGTTCAATCGAAGACCGCAACCTGTAAACCCGCTTCTCATAAATCGGCCCATGGGTTCTAAAATACTTGTCCACTCTCAACAATCCTTTCTGACCTCGCTGCTGATTTGTAGGAAAAGGAATGACAGCCCTAACTCCCTGAGAGGAAGCCTGATCCCTCAGGTTTCTGCTAGAATATTGCGAATCGGCAACAAGCAGTTTCACACGGCCTTCGGTTGCCTTCAAAGCCTTTTCAAGGAGTGCAGGAGCATGTTTCTTCTCATTATCATTAGCTGAAGCGACGATAATTGCTATAGGTAGCTCAGATTTCGCGTCTACTGCAACATGAAGCTTGTAGCCAAGTTCGAAAGTTTTGCCGTTCCTGCCCACCCTGGCTTCAGGGTCTGACTTTCCACGACTGTTCTCGTGCGGGTCTCTTCTACTGTAAGCCTTGACGAAGGTAGCGTCCAACACCACGGTTTCACCGCCAATGGCGCCTCTCTTTAACAGTTCCTTGAGCAGCTTGTTCATGATTCTTTGAAGCCTTCTGGCTCCGACGCGTTTCTTGAACCGCGACAACTGCGATGGATGATAAGGGTTCTGTTCCGCTTCGATGTCGCAGAGCTCCCTCAAGTTATCGTCTTTCCATAACCGCCGACAAAGTTCCCTCTCGCTTGGAATCTGCTGAAGCCTCTTCACGATTAACGCTTTGAATATGCCCATCGGTTTCCTGGGCGGCCTGCCCGGCCCATCTTCTTTATGGTAAGCTTCCTTGACAACTTTCTCGATATCATCCAAGTTCAGCTTAGACAGGATGGCGCATGAGAATTCAGGTTTCTCCATCCTTCACCCTAGATATTCAGACTCAAACATGCTTAAACATTAAAATGTCAACTTTCAGAATTTAGCAACGGGCTGGCGCGCGGCGACCAACAATAGGATGAGTATAAGCTACTCTTAAAGCAACAAGCAAACCTATCCCTAAGGAGTGCCTAGTCCCAAAGCGAAATCAAAGCATAGATAAGAGACTTCTAACGTCTCAAATCTCCCGCAAACCCTCTTTTTTCTAAACGTCACCTCTTTCCGTTCGCACGAATAGTTGAATGTAATTGCTGTTTCTTCCTTTGTATGTCTTGCCGATTTTTCCAAATCCAGTTCTCTCCAGCACCTTGTTCATTGCGACATTACACATCCTGACAGTTGCATAGAAATTCTCGGATCCAGATTCTTTGAGAATTTTTTGAATGAGAGTTGTGCATATGCCTCTATCTCTATGCGTAGGATTTGTGTATGCCCATCCTATCTCTAAACTGTACTTCTCAGCTTCTCCTGAGACTCCAGCGCTCTTGAAAATCCTATTCTTATAATTTTCATTAGGTCTCTTCAAGCCAACTATTCCGATGAGTTCATCTTCCTCGTAGTAAAAGGCAAGACATCTTGCTCTTCTTATTCTATCTTTAAGTCCAT
>Ga0315282_10017010_pt1 | contig 10551 bp, 11 predicted proteins | sample YL17G07_20_MG_FD_203693 | JGI IMG/M metagenome (GOLD analysis project Ga0315282, IMG submission 203693) | Sediment microbial communities from Yellowstone Lake, YNP, Wyoming, USA - YL17G07_20 | ecosystem: Environmental > Aquatic > Freshwater > Lake > Sediment | place: USA: Wyoming | collected... | reverse complement strand
GGCACTCACCATGAGGAACGAAGAACGTCATCCACGAATCCCGACCCGGTCGGGATTCGTGGATGAACCAAACAGCCGCCTCTACTCCGTCTCGGTCTGCGTCTGCGTCTGGTGAGCCAGGATGATGGCTTCGGCCACCTCTTTCATCGGCTTGCGGATGTTCATGCTCATCTTCTGGATCTTGCGAAACGCCTCCGCCTCGCTCAATCCCTGGCTGTCCATCAAGATGCCCTTGGCGCGCTCGACCACCTTGCGCGTTTCGAGCGCCAGCTGCAGATCGGCGACTTCTTTGTGCAGGGCCTGGAACTCTTTGAAGCGAGCCAAGGCCACCTCGATGGCCGGGTCCAGGTCATTTTCCTGGAACGGCTTGACCATGTACCCGATCACGCCGGCCTCTTTGGCGCGCTCCACCAGGTCTTTTTGGCTGTAGGCCGTCAACAGCAGCACCGGTGCGATGCGCTCCTCGGTCAGCAGTTTGGCCGCGTCGATGCCGTCCAAATCGGGCATCTTGATGTCCATGATGACGAGATCCGGCTTCAGCTCGCGGGCCAGGTTCACGGCACTCCGGCCGTCGCTGGCCTCGCCGACCACCAGGTGACCCAGGTTGGCCAACATCTCCCGCAGGTCCATGCGGATGACAGACTCGTCGTCGGCGATGATAATGCGTACGTTTGCCACGTTTACTCACCTCCGAGTATAGATTTTGGGAAAGCGACTATGGCTTCAGCGCCATCACTATCATGTATCTCAATCGTGCCCTTCAAGTCTTCTTGCACCAGGGTCTGCACAATCTGCAGGCCCAGACTCTCAGCGGTTTGAATGTCGAAATCCGCGGGCAGGCCGGTGCCATTATCGCGCACGCGCACCACCACCCGATCCGCCTCGTCCTCCAGAATCAGGTTCACCCGGCCTTCCTGGCGTTCCTTGAAGCCATGTTCCACCGCGTTTTGGAGCAGCTCGTTGATGACCAGGGCGCACGCGGTCGCCTGGCGCGCCGGCAGGTAGATGGGCGGCCCATCCAGCTGGAAGTCGATGTGCTTGTCTGGCCCCAACGTCCCATCGCGCAGTTGGGTCACAATCCGGCTGCTCACATCTTTGATATTGATGACGCGTGAGTCCTGGCCGGACAGGAACTCGTGAATGGCGGCCACGCTCAGAATCCGTCTCACCGCATCCTCGATCGCCAGACGGGATTCCTTGTAGCGCACCCGGCGCGACTGAATGCGCAGCAGTGCCGCGATGGTCTGCAAGTTGTTCTTCACGCGGTGGTGCACTTCCTGGATCAGGGCGGTCTTGACCCGCAGCGCCTGCTCCTGGCGCCGGCTGGCGGTCGTGTCACGCACGATCAGCAGCACGCCGTTGGGAAGGTCGGTCGCGTCGCCCGGCGTCAGCCCGCGCGCCCACCCCGGCCGGGGCAGCCCCAGCAGCGGGATCGCTTTCTTGATCCAATAGCGCCCATCGGCTTCCTCTTCCCGCTCCATGCAAATGCATTGGCTGAGGGCGGTGCGCGCCAGATCGTTGTCCGCGGTGCCCAATTGGCTGAGCGAATACCCGATCAGCCCCACCGGAGTGCCGATGCGCCGATACAGGTTGGTGGCCACTCCACTCGCATAGCGAATCACCCGCTCCCGGTCGGTGACGATCATGCCGTCCGATTCGCCAAACGGACTCAACCGCTCAGCCCCGATCAGCTGCCCGCGTTGGGCCATCCCCTGCAGCTGGCGAACGGCTCGCCGAAAGGCCGGGCTGCGCCGCCGCTGGCGTTCGTGTTCCAGCAGATTGGTATCGATGCGCAGCGCACCGATGACCTGTGGGCGGCCAGGGCGCTGCACCAGGTACGTCTGTTTGACCACCGGCGCCCCTTCGGTAACCGAACTGTGCCCCCTGGGCCACAGCCGGCTGAGGAGGGCGCCCGCCAGCGTCGGCTCCTGGTAGTCCGGTACCGGCTCCCCTACCAGCGCGCGCATATATACTGGCGCTGCCGAGTGAGGTCGGGCGTGCGCCAGAACCACGGGGGTAGGGCTCCCCAATCTGCTATACAGCAAGATGTCTGCCCGGCTCACATCGGCCACAATCGGCAGCTGACCCTCGATCGTCCTCAGAAACATGACGTCATCATCAGTGAGTCCCGTGCATTGCTCGTAGGCTGTATTTGAAGTATAGACCGCGTCGTCCATTGGTATTCCGCCAGTCCAGGGAAACGCCGCTTTACTACCGCTCACTGATTCTCAGTATTCCAAGACGGGTAATTATACACAATAGGCCAACAGATGGCAAGGAGTCAGTCCAGCCGATTGCCGATCCAACCGCGTGCCCCCCGTGCGAAATCCACCGCCGCCATCGGCCGCTTGCCGGCGGGCTGCACCTCGTGCAACAGGAGTAACCCCTGGCCTGTGATCACGGCCGGGCCCTCGGGAAGCGCAACCAGGGTGCCCGGCAGCAGGCCGACCGCCGCCCGGTCCTCGAGGTGCACGAGCTGGAGCCGGTCGTCGGAGCTGGGCACGGCCCGCAGAATTTTCAGCAGGTTGCCCTGCCAGCTCGTGAATGCGCCCGGCCAGGGGTAATATGCGCGCACCTGGCGGGCGATGGCGACGGCATCCGCCTGCCAGTGGATGCGCCCCTCGGCCTTGCTGAGTTGGGGCGCGTAGGTCACTCCCTCCTTGGCCTGGGGTTGTGGGGCCAGCTTTCCAGCTAGCCAATCCGGCAGCGCGGCGCGCAGCAGGTCGGCACCCAGCTGGCTGAGGCGGGCGGTCAGCGACTGCCGGGTGTCGTCGGGGGCGATGCTCAAGGGTGCCTGCCGGATAATGGGGCCGGTGTCCAGCCCGGCATCCATCTTCATCAGCGTCACGCCGGTGGTTTCATCGCCGGCCAGGATAGCGGCCGCCACCGGGGCTGCACCGCGCCAGCGCGGCAACAGGGACGCATGCACGTTGAGGCAGCCGGCCGGCGGTATGTTCAGTACCGCTTCGGGCAGGATCTGGCCGAAGGCGGCGACCACGATCACGTCGGGCTGCCAGGCTTGCAGGGCATCCTGGACCGGCTGCTCCCTGAGCGACGCAGGCGTGAGCACCGGCAAACCATGCTGCGCAGCCAGGGAGTGCACGGGAGAAGGTTGAACCTGGCGACCGCGCCCGGCAGGCCGGTCCGGCTGGGTCACCACGCCGGCTACCGAATAGTCCTCTATCAGAACCTTCAGAATCGGCAGGGCAAATTCAGGGGTGCCCATGAATACGACGCGTGGTGCCATGGCTTCACCCATTCACCAAATCGCTCACCAGCCGGTCCGCCCGCCAGGTGACCGGGTCGACCCGGGGCAGCTGGCCGGTCAGGGTGCGCACCAGGCCGGCCAGCACGTCGGGCCGCCCGCTGCTGAAGAAGCGCGCACATGGCGGGCCGGCGCTCCCCTCGCCGGTGAGAGGTGGCCCGGCCGTCAGGACGCGCTCCACCTGGCGGGCGACGGCCTCGGCCGGGTCGATCACCGCGACGTGCGGCGGCACGATGCGCCGGATGGCGGGCAGCAAGAACGGATAATGCGTGCATCCCAACACAATCTGATCCACCTGTGCGCGCAGCATAGGCTGCAGAACGCTGCGCAGCAGTGCCTCGGTTTCCGGCTGATCGGCCTGGCCCGCCTCAACGCGCTCCACCAGGCCCTCGCCCACCTGCACGTGAACGGTAACGCCCGCGGTATAGCGCGCCGAGGTGGTGCGGAACAGGTCTCCGTCCACGGTACCCTGGGTCGCCAGCACCCCGATGTGCCCGGTCCGGGTCTGGGCAACGGCCGGCTTGATGGCCGGCTCCATTCCCACCACCGGAACGGGCAGCTCGGCCCGCAGCGCGGTCAGGGCCGCGGCAGAGGCGGTGTTGCATGCAACGACCATCAGGTTGGCACCCTGTTCCAGCAGGAAGTGCGCAATACCCCGCGCGAACTGCCGGATTTGTCCGGCTGGGCGGGGGCCGTACGGGCAGTGGGCGCTGTCGGCGACATACAGAGTGGCCAGGTATGGCAGGCGCTCAGTGACCGCATTCCAGACCGACAGCCCGCCCACACCCGAGTCGAAGAGACCCACCACCGGCCGCCCGCGTCCGCCGTTCATGCGGTGGACTCGGCCCGGCGGATGGCGTCGGCATAGACGCCGCGCAGGTCTTCGCGCACCAGGGCCGCGATGCGGCACATCACCTCGTCGCTGCGCGCTTGCAACTGCTGGCCCTTCTGCCGTCCCTCGATGGGATCCAGCCAAAACGGCTCGCCCACCCGCATGATGATGTGCGGCCGGCGCAGCCGTTTCCAGCTGGCGATCAGTTTCTCCTGCCCCGAAATGCCCACCGGCAGGATCGGGACGCCCGCCTTGATCGCGATGTAGGCTATCCCCGGTTTGCCGCGCTGCAAGACGCCCGTCCGGCTGCGGGTTCCTTCCGGTGCCACGCCCAGGATGCCGCCGTCGCGCAGGACGGCCAGGCATTTTTCCAGCGCCACCCGGTCCACTTCGCCCCGATGGACGAAGATGCCGCCCGTGGACTTCAGCATCCAGCTGACCGGCCAAGACTCCGCCCATTTCTCGCCGGCCAGCACGGTGATGTACGGGTAACGCAGTCCGAGCATGACCAGGCAGGGGTCTACCAGGTGTAGATGGTTGGTGGCGATGATGAGTGGGCCCCGGCTGGGCAGGTTAGACGGCAGCTGCGTTTCAAAGCGGCACAGCAAGGTGGTCAGGAGGCGAAAGACGACATACAGGAAGCGGTAAGCGAGGAGGTGTGGTGGGGTTGGCATCAGCGTGCGTCCTTTGTTGGCATGACACGCAGCCCCTGAGCCTGGAACGAGGTGCTCACCACCGGGCTGCCCACCCAGCTGAGCTCTACCTCAAAAGGGACGGCCTCCGCCGGGTGGAGGATGGCCGGCGATATGCCGACCTGGCGCAGCGCCGCCACCCGATTCTGGTCGTCATACCCGGTGGCGAGCAGCCGCACCTGCTCCACATCGCCGGCACCGGTGTTGTGCAGGCTCCCCGACAGGCGAGTGAGCGCACTGCTCGCCGTGAGGCTCCGGGTATCGGTGATGGCCAGCTCCAGATAGTAGCGGGTTTCTGAGGAGGTGAATGCACCGCTCAATACCTCGGCTCGATATTGCGCGAAGGAAGGCGGTGGCTGGGCGAACTGGAGGGCGAACGCGACGCTCCGGCCCGGGGGGATCACGTCGAGCTGCGGTGGCGTTGTCTCTGTCGCCACGACGCTGCCTTGCGCATCCAGCAGTGAGATGCCCACCGTCACCTCCGAAATGGGGGCGGTGCCGGGGTTGAATACCTCGCCCATGGCCCACAGGGTGTCCGGCGGCGTCTTCTCCACCCGCAGGCCGCGCACCGCCAGCGGCGGAGGCGTGGGAGTGGGCGTGGCCGGCTCCTCCGACTCCGGCTCTGGGCTCGGAATGATCAACGGCTGGTCGATCTGAAGACGGCGCGGATCGACCATACCGTTCGCCAGCTGGATCGCCTCGGTCGTTACACCGAAGCGAATCGCGATCGCCAGCAGGGTATCGCCGCGTTTCACGACGTACACAATGGGAGTGCCGGTCGGGGCCGGGGTTGGGCTGGGCAGCGGGGTTACGAGTGCGGGGGTGGCTGCAGCGGGCAGGGTGGGCGCAGGTGGCGCGATGGTGGCGGTTGGGACAATCGTCACCGGCGTCTCCTTCGGCGCAGGCACCGTCGCCTGATCACAGCCAGTCAACATCACCGCAATCGTTAGCATGACCGCCCACAGGTGTCTGATCATACGTGTACGCTCATTATACCACGACCCCTCACCAACGCCCAAGCCGGACCCGGCACCGCCGGTTCACGGCGGTGCGTCGTACGCGCGGCACCGGCCTGAAGAGCCGGTGCCGGAGCCGCCGGTTCACGGCGGTGCACCTGCAGTCAGCATCAACACGCACTTCAATTCAGTGAGCGTACACTTGATTTTATGAAAAGTCGTGGTAAAATAAGTATAGATATCAGTATCGGGCTGTTACTGTTTTTGCCCAATCCGCAGAAGGAGAACACCTATGCGAGATGAAATCCAGCGATTTCTTGATTTCCTGGCGAAGGAAAAGAGTTACGCCGACAACACCATTGCTGCCTATCGGAACGATTTGGCTCAATTCTTGCAGTATCTGGCGGAGCAAGGCATAGACCCCCAGCAGCCCAGTTGGTCCAAGGTTGACAAACAGAGCATCGTCAATTATATCCTGAATCTGAAGGAACGGGAATACACCTCTTCCACGGTGGCGCGCAAAGTCGCTGCGGTCAAGTCGTTTTTCCACTATTTGCTGGCGGAAAGTCTCATCAAAGATGACCCGACCACTACCCTGGACTCTCCCAAGGTCAAGAAACGCCTGCCCAAGGCGATCTCGCGCGGCGACATTGAGCGATTGTTGGCCGCCCCTGCCGATGGTGTCACGGCCAAGTCGCAACGCGACCATGCCCTCCTGGAACTGTTGTATGCGTCGGGCATGCGGGTCACCGAGCTGGTGTCGCTTGACGTGCCAGACATCGACCTGGCCTTGGGCACCGTGCGAGTATCTGGCAAGAAGTCGGTGAGCAAAGAGCGCATCATTGAGATCGGCGAGCAGGCGCTGGACGCCATCCGGGTTTACCTCGGCCGGGGGCGCGACCAGCTGATGCGAGAGCCAGAGGAGCGAGCGCTGTTTCTCAACCATCGTGGCCAGCGGTTAACCCGCCAGGGATTGTGGCTGATCATCAAGCACTACGTAGAGCAGGTGGGCATCGCGGAAGACGTCACCCCGCACACCTTGCGCCATTCGTTTGCCGCGCACAAGCTGAGCCAGGGAAAGTCGCTGCAGGATATCCAGAGGCTGCTGGGGCACGCTAACATTTCTACCACCCAGATCTATCAGCAGGTCAACCAGGAAGCTGATCTGTAACCGCCTGATCGGGAACCACGACATTCCGGGTCGACCAGGGGCGCGCCGTTCAGGCACGCTGCCCCACACCGGGCGTCTGTCGAAAAAGCCGTGGCGTGACCCACCCCGGCGCGGTCGATAGGCAGCCCGCACTTCCTGGGCGACAAGGCTCGAAGCCACAGGTTGTTTGAATCGACTCTCCGCACGCCTTCGCACCCTCCCCCCAAGAAAACGCCTGTTCTGTCAGCCTGAGCGAAGCGAAGGGTCTTTGGCAACTGCCGCCAGATGCTTTGCTGCGCTCAGCATGACATTTTCGTCGGCCATGGGTTTCAGCCGGCCGCGCCTGGCCTGGGCAATTGGACGTTTCTACCAACATCTGGTACCATGGCTTCTTGAACCCCCGTCAGTCAGCATGACCTTGGTCACCGCCAGGAGGGAGCGCATGGGATACATACAAAGTCTGATGGCGAAGAACGAGCAGATCGCTTTTTCCACGCGGCAGCATTGGATTGTCCTGCTGATCCCGGTGCTGGCCTATTTGCTGCCTGCCATTGTGGTCATAGCCGGTCTGTTGTTGTTGTCCTACTTCATTCAGCCTCTCATCTCGTTGGCCCTGGTGCTGCCCCTGTACCTGCTTGGTAAGTTCATCTTCATTCTATTGCGCTGGTTGAATGAGCAGTACATCATCACCAACCGGCGCGTGATCCAGACCCACGGCTTGATCCACAAGCACGTGATCGACTCATCCCTGGAAAAGGTCAACGACGTGGTGTTGGACCAGTCCATTTGGGGACGCTTGATGGGATTCGGCAATGTGGAGATTCTGACGGCGAGCGAAGTTGGGGTCAATCGGCTGGATAAGATCGGCCGGCCGGTGCATTTCAAGACGGCCATGCTCGACCAGAAAGAGGCGTTGAACGTCACTGAGGATTTTGGCGCCAAGGAGGAACGCGTGTTAGAGGCTGCCCCTCCCACGACCGGCGACATCCCGGAATTGATCGCCGAGCTGGACGAGCTGCGCAAGAAGGGCATTCTCTCCGAGGCGGAGTTCGAGGAGAAGAAGCACGCACTGCTGAGTAAGATATGATGCGACACGACTCCCTCACCTTGCGAGAGTTCACGCAGGCGGCTGACCTGATTCGCAGCCGGACGAACCACAAACCACGGGTGGGAATTATCCTGGGATCGGGCCTGAGCGCGTTGGCCGACGAAATCAGTGACCGGGATACCATTGCCTATGCCGACATTCCCCATTTCCCGGTCTCGACCATTGAGGGGCACGCCGGCCAACTGGTGATCGGCGAGCTGGCCGGGCAGACGGTGCTGGTGATGCAGGGCCGGGTGCATTTCTACGAAGGGTATTCCATGCCATGCGTGACGCTGCCGGTTCGGGTGATGCGCGCTTTGGGGATTGATACCCTGTTTGTGACGAATGCTGCCGGAGCCCTCAACCCGGATTTCCGGCCTGGCGATTTGATGCTGATTACGGATCATATCAACCTGGTGGGCATGGTGGGATTCAACCCACTCTACGGTCCCAATCTGGACGAGTTGGGGCCGCGTTTCCTCGACATGTCGCAGGCCTACGATCCGGTCCTGCAGGCCGCCGCCCGCCAGGTGGCCGGCCAGCTGGGGATCAGGCTGCAAGAGGGCGTGTACGTCAGCCTGGCCGGTCCCTCGTTTGAAACCCCGGCCGAAATCCGTTTCCTGCGCGCGGTCGGCGGCGATGCGGTGGGCATGTCTACCGCACCGGAGGTGACCGTTGGCCGCCACAGCGGCTTGCGGGTGCTGGGCATATCCTGCATCAGCAACCAGGCCCACGCTCACCCGGAGTCCGGAGCACAAACCACTCACGCCGAGGTGCTGGAAGCCGGCAAACTGATCGTGCCCCGGTTGGCGGCACTGCTCAAAGGTGTGTTGAGGGAACTCCCGCAGTAGACCAAAAACAGGCTCGATGACCGTACTCGTCAAACTCATCGCCGATTATGCCGCCTGGCTCTATATGTTCCTGGGCATGGTCGCCTTTCTTTTTCTGCGCGCCTACCTGGTCGCCCGCCGCGAGCGCGATAATTCCATTTTCACCCTGGAACGAGAGGCGGCTACAGGGCGCATGGTTCAGGCCACGCTCGGCTTCGTGGTAACCTTGATCGTGATCGGGGGCGTGCTGTATACCTCTCGCATCCTGGTGGGAGAGGTGCCGCTGCCCCAGGTGACCCCGACCCCCACCGTGTTGATTGTGCTGCCGCCCACGTCCACGCCGCCTCCGCTGCTCCCCACGCCCACGTCGACCGCCACGCCGCGCCCTCGGGCCACGGCGCCGTCGCCGAGCACTTTCACTCCATCTCCCACAACGGCGACCCCTGTGCTGGCCACCTGCCCGAATCCGGGCGTGCGCATCTCGCAGCCGGGCACCGGCGTCACCGTGTCGGGTGTGATCCAGCTGGTTGGCTCGGCCAACATCCCCAATTTCGGCTACTACAAGTTCGAGTTTCGGGACAATGGCTTTGGCGACTGGACCTTCATCCAACGCTTTGACCAGGCGATCAACGGCGGAATCCTGGGCGCCTGGGATACGCACTCGGTCCCCTCTGGGGAATACGAGTTTCGGCTGGTCGTGGTGGATGCCACCGGCAACTACCCGCCCCCCTGCGTGCTGCGGTTGACCGTTCAAAACTAATCGAATCTTGGTGCGACTTGACCCCCTAACCCCCTTTTGCTATAATGGCCCTCATGTACAAGAGCCTGGCAATCTGGCTGCCAAGCCAGGGCACGTGCCACCCGGCGCTGATTGGCTGGCAGAGAACGTACCCCATGAGCATTGTCCTGGTCTTGAATGCAAGCTATGAACCGATCAGCGTCGTATCCGTGCGGCGCGCGGTGATTCTGTTACTCAAGGAAAAAGCCGAATTGGTCGAGGCAGCCCAGGCGGAGTTGCGCTCCGAACACGTCACCATGCCACTGCCCCTGGTCATTCGCCTGATCTGTTACGTGCGCATTCCCTATCGCGTCTCGCTGCCCATCACCCGGCGCACCGTCCTGGCGCGCGATCATTACACGTGCCAGTATTGCGGCAAACAGCCGTCCCGCAGAGACCTGACGGTGGATCACATCATGCCCCGCTCTCGCGGGGGGACTACCAGCTGGGAGAACGTGGTCACCGCCTGCCAGCGCTGCAACGCGCGCAAAGGGAACCACACGCCCGACGAAGTCAACATGCACGCACTGACCATGCCGTCCCGGCCTCGCTACGTTGCCCTGGCGATGATCGAGAGCTCCGAAGCTCGTCGCGCCTGGGATAAATACATCCTTCAAGGGGGAGCAGAATAATGACCACCTACCTGTTGGGCATCGACATCGGCACCACTGGCAGCAAGGCTCTGCTGATCGGGGAGGATGGCACCGTCGCGGCCAGCCTCACCAGCGAGTATCCGTTTGCCACCCCCTACCCCTTGTGGGCCGAGCAGAATCCGGGCGATTGGTGGAGCGGCACGGTGGCCAGCGTTCGAGGGGTGATGGAGAAGGCCGGGGTAAAGGCCGATCAAATTGCCGGGGTGGGGCTGACCGGCCAGATGCATGGCCTGGTGCTGCTGGACGCCGGGGGCCAGGTGCTGCGCCCATGCATCATGTGGAACGATCAACGCACGGCGGCTCAATGC
>Ga0315282_10017009_pt1 | contig 10551 bp, 10 predicted proteins | sample YL17G07_20_MG_FD_203693 | JGI IMG/M metagenome (GOLD analysis project Ga0315282, IMG submission 203693) | Sediment microbial communities from Yellowstone Lake, YNP, Wyoming, USA - YL17G07_20 | ecosystem: Environmental > Aquatic > Freshwater > Lake > Sediment | place: USA: Wyoming | collected... | reverse complement strand
TCCCCGCGGACTCAGAGGCGTAGTGCCAAAGTCCTCGTGCGCCCGCGTAACTGCCCGAAATCGCGGGAGTCTACAAACCGAACTGTTGAAAATCAGTCTAAATGGTGTCCGATACCTTTTTCAGGCCCCGAGCCCCTTCCTGGCGCCCTCTGAGGCTTCCTGCCTGCTCAGTCGCACCCCGTGATCCCTGTGAGGGATTCTTGCAACAAATTCGGGAAAGACGCCGAAAAAGTTCTTGACAAAAATGGTATGATGACATTATGAGAGTACCAATTCTCCATGGAGGAACCATGCACCGAGTGGAACGCGAGGGGTTACCGCAGAAGGTGATCGCCCAAGTCCGGCGACTGATCGGCTCGGGTGAGTGGCAGCCAGGGAGCAAGCTACCGCCTGAGCGGGAACTCACGGCCCTCTTCGGCGTAAGCCGCACCGCCCTTCGCGAGGCTCTAAGCATCCTCTCGGCTTACGGGGTCCTCCGAATCCGGCATGGGGGCGGCATCTACCTTGCCGAGGCCTTGGACGAGTCTATCTTCGATCCCCTGACCTTCGTGCTGCCGATTAACCACCACACGCTCCTGGAGCTCATGGCGGTCCGGAAGCTCCTGGAGGTGGGGGCGATCGAGCAGGCGACGAAGCTGGCCACGGAAGAGGATCTTCAAGAGTTGGATCAGGCCGTCGAGGACATCCAGGACCGACGTGCCCCTCTGAGCGACCGCGTCCAGGCGGGAATTCGTTTCCATGTGGGGATCGTGAAGGCGACCCGGAACAAGTTGTTACAACGGTTGATTGCGAACCTCGTGGACCTCTTCGTTGCGAGCCACCGGATCACCCTGAGCGACGAAGAGGGGCAGCTCACAGGACAGTTGGACCACAGGGAGATCCTGGCGGCGATTAAGAGCAGGGACCCCGAACGTGCCAAGGCAGCGATGAGGCGTCATTTGGACGTCACCGAGCAGCAGCTCTTGCGACTAGCCTCCACCGCCGCGGGAAGGAGGAGACCACAACATGCCAGCAAGCGAGCCCCGGGCTCCATGCGGACCTAACCGCTATCCAGATGCAACCGTGGCGTCGCCGCCCGTTTCGTGGCTGGTTCGCGGCTTGCGTGTCGTGGATCGCGTGCGGAACCACCTCATCGTCGTGCTATTTGGCCTGATGACCGTGACCTACTTCACGGTCTTTGCCAGCCGATATATCCCCGTAATAGGTGCGGTCAACTGGGCTGAAGAGCTAACCCGGTATCTCAACGTTTGGCTGCTTTTCCTCGCCTTCGGTTACATCCTGCGGCGGCACCAGCACATCAGCATGGAGGTGGTCGTCAACATCCTCCCGGGAGGCATTCGGCGCGCCCTTCGTTGGGTGAACGACGGGCTCCTCCTCGCGCTCCTTGCGGTATTGCTGGTCTACGGATGGGTCATGGTGGATTTGAATATGACCCAGGAGGCACCGTCGCTGAAGCTGGTCGGCGTGGACTTTCTCATGGGCTGGCCGGTACGGATGGGATGGCCCTATCTGGCGATCCCGGCGGGGGCTGTGGTCACTGCCCTGGACCTGCTGGCGACATATGTCGATCCGGACTTGCGCCGGGGGGACACCGCCCCAGACATGTTGGAAGCTCCACCCCTCTGATAGGACCGGTACAGCGCAGCGGGAAAGGGAACTTCATGGAACTCGGGCTGGTCTTCGGATTCTTCTGCCTTCTGCTGCTCATCGGAACGCCTATCGCCCTGGCAATCGGCCTCTCCGCCCTGACCGGGATGGTGCTGACGAACATCCAGCCGACCCATCTCATCACGAAGATGTTTGGCGGCGTAGACTCCACCGCCCTCCTCGCGGTGCCCTTCTTCATCCTCGCCGGGGAGATCATGAGCCGGTCGGGGATCATCCGGGACCTCGTGGACCTGGTGGACGCCATCGTCGGCCGCGTCCGAGGCGGCTTGGCGTACGTGAACATCATCGCCAGCATGATCTTCTCTGGAGTGTCGGGCTCGACGGTTGCTGATACGTCGGCGATCGGGGCCGTTCTCATTCCCGCAATGACGGCGAAGGGCTTCCACAAGGACTTCAGCGTCTCGGTGACCGTGGCGGCCTCTACCATGGGACCTATCATTCCCCCGAGCATCCTCATGGTGATCTACGCGCACATCGCGAACATCTCCGTGGGACGGATGTTCCTCGGGGGTGTTCTCCCGGGGGTGACCATCGCCGCCATCCTGTCTGTGATGGTCTTCACCGTGTGCCGGCAGCGCGGTTACTACTTCCAGAGCGTGGGGGCAGGAGGCTGGGAGATTCTGCTCCGGTTCGCTCGTTCCATCGGCATCCTGTGCCTCCCCATTCTCATCGTGGGCGGGATTATCTCGGGCCTCTTCACGGCGACAGAGGCGAGCGTCGTAGCGGTTGTCTACTCGCTGCTGCTCTCCGTCCTCGTCCGACGGTCGCTGGGTGTTGGAGAACTTCCCGAACTCCTGCTCCGCTCTGCAGGGACCTCCGCCATCGTGATGATCATCATGTCGGTCGCCGCCCCATTCGGGGACATCCTGAGCCGCCTCCATTTCCAAGATGCGGTGGTCTACCTGCTCTACGGGATCTCGTCACGACCCGGGGTCATCCTGCTTGTGATTCTCCTGTTCCTACTCGTGCTCGGATGCTTCGTCGAGGCTACGGCCATGACGATCATGTTCGCGGGAACCTTTGCGGCCATCGGTCAACAGCTCGGGTATGACCCGGTCCATTTTAGGGTCACCATGATCTTCGCCATGATCATCGGGTCGGTGACACCGCCTGTTGCCATCAGCCTGTATGTGGGAATCGCGATCGCCCGGGTCTCGATGGAAGAGGTAATGCGCATGATCTGGACCTTCATTCCTGCTTTGATCGTGGCGCTACTCCTGACGGCGTATATCCCAAACCTTGTGCTCTTCATTCCCCGGCTTGTCTTTCGCTAAGGGGGAACACCGCGGCGCGGGAGCCTGCCGCGCGCCTGGTGGTGGCGCAGTAAGGCTATGCGTGAGCAGGCAGAGGAGGAGAAACGATGGACGACAGGACGTGCAGCGGGAGGTGGCAAAAGGGCCTCTTGATGGCCGCGATCGCGCTCGGGATGACGTTCGGATATTCATGGGCCGTCTTCGCCGCAACGAAGGCCGAGTTCACCATGCGCTATGGGGGGTACCTCGCCGGCCAGGATCCGACGAACGTCGCGATGATGCGCATGGCCGAGCTGGTCGAGAAGAAGACGGGCGGTCAAGCCAAAATTGACGTGTTCACCGACGGGAAGCTTGGTAACGAGCGGGAGGTGACGGAGAGCGTTCGGCTCGGAAACGTGGAACTGGTCTCGACCCTGGGAACGGGGCTGGCCCAGTACGTCCCGGAGGTCGGCGTGTTGGAGCTCCCCTTCACTTCGACGGACAGTCGGGTGGCCACAAAGATGTTCCTCGATGTGATGCCCGACGTGGCCAAGCTCTCCGTGCTGAAGGGGTTCCGCCCCCTGACAGCCTGGGACATCGGAGTGCGAGGAATCTTGACGAAAAAGCCCGTGCGCAAGCTGGAGGACCTCCAAGGGATGAAGATCCGGGGGCCTGCGCCGCTGTATCTGGGCACCCTCAAAGCGCTCGGGGCCAACCCAGTGTTCTTCGCCTGGACGGACATCTATATGGCCCTCCAGACGGGCGCTGTGGACGGGATGGAGGCCTCTCCGCAGATGATCTACCCCTCGAAGTTCCATGAGGTCGGGAAGTACTTCACGGTGAGCCGACACATTGATCCCGGCTACTATCTCCTGATCAACGAAAGGTACTGGCAGAAGCTCCCGGCTGACATCCAGAAGGCGGTCAAGGAGGCGGCGGACGAGGCCATCTCCTACATCTGGGAGAACGGCGAGAAGATCTGGCAGGAGCACGCAGAGAAGATGAAAAAGGAGGGAGTGGAGTTTATCGAGCTCCAGGACTACCCGAAGTGGGTGAAGGCGGTGGAAGAGTTCCGCATCGATTATGCTAAGAAGCTCGGGCCGGAGGCGCCGCCGCTCTACGAGAAGGTGAAGCAGTCGGTTGCCAAGTGGGAGGTGCATTACGGGATCAAGCGGTAACCCGTCTTGCTCTTCTGGCCTGGGCGGGGAGCCCCGGGTGCCACTCCCGGGGCTTCCGCCCACACATGCGGGGGCAGCAATGTATGAATACGAGGTGGTGGCGAATCCGACGTTCGCGGACATCCCCGAATCGGAATTCCAGGCGCGGGCGGCGAAGCTTCGTGAGGTCATGCGCCGCAGGAACCTCGACTGCCTGTTCATCTTCAGCTCGTACAGCGAGGCGACGTACTCCTTGTATGTCGGCAACTTCCGCCCTTTCACGACCTCGGCCGCCATCTTGCTCCCGCTGGAGGCAGACCCGGTCATCCTGTCCACATGGGGGCAGTTGGAAAGCGTCCGAAACCAGTCGTGGATCCCGCAGATCCGCTGGGTGGGAGGGCTCCTGAGCGATCTGTACGGTGGGAGCACGGCGGAGGCGGAACACGTCTCGAACCTCGCCGAGGTCCTGGGGAAGTACCGGATCGGCCGGATGGGGGTAATCAACGAGGCGAAGATCCCCTGGCCGGTGATGGGGCGCCTCAAGGCGGCGCTGCCGGGGGTGCACTTCGAGGACGCCTCGTCTGATTTACACGAACTGATGGAGGTGAAGAGCGCCGGGGAGATTCGGCTGCTCCGACGGGCCGCCGAGATCGGCGACCGGAGCACCGAGCTGGCCTTTGACCTCATTGCCCGGGAGCGAGACCGCCTGTGCGAGATCGATGTCTGGGCGGCCGTGCAGGCGGAGGTCCTCCGGCGGGGCGCGGAGGTCATGGAGTCCAACTACACCGTGTCGGCCGGGCCCCCGGGGATTCCAGGGCGATGGGCGAGCAGCCGGCGGTTCTGCGAGGGGGACCTGATCCGGCTGGATTTCCACTGCCGTTACAAGGGCTACTTCAACGACTGCGGGCGCATGGTGAGCCTGGGGACCCTGCCCCCGGAGCACTCGGGGATTATGCAAGTCGGGGGCGACGCCATGCGGATCGTCATGGACCACATCCGCCCGGGGATCCCCGCCAAGGAAGTCTACCGGCCGGTCGATGCGTACCTGCGGAACACGCCGTACTACAAGTACTTCTTGAATGACGGCGCTGTGGGGCACAGCATCGGCGTCTTCTTCTTTGGCCACCTGGGGTACGGTGGCTTCCTGCTTGATGCCAACACCGAGACAGTCCTCCAGGCGGACATGGTGCTAGCCGCGCGGCTGGCCCTGTGGAAGTACGAGTACGGCCCCTTCCTGATCGAAACCTCGGTGCGTGTGACGAAAGACGGAGTGGAGCCGCTCAACAAGGTGAAGCTTGAGCCTGTGCAGCTCTGACGGCGCGCAGACGGTCCCGCGGCGGCAGCCTTATCTGGGACCGTGGTGCAGGCGGGGCGGGACTTCCGACTCTGGGCCTTCTCGCCCGGCCGGACCGCGAGAGCGGAGGCGTCCGAGGAGGGGCCCGGTTGGACCAACTGGACGCAGAGACTCCTGCTAGGCAGCGAATATGGTTGTCGAGCAGATCCATCCGGCGGTCTACCGCATCACGACTCCATTCGATCGGACCGGCACCGTTTTCCTCTACCTCCTGAAAGGGGACCGCATCGCCCTGCTTGACACCGGGGCTGCGGATTCCCCGGCGACAGTCCTCCGCCCTGCGCTAGCGCAACTCGGCCTCTCCTTCCGGGAGGTGGCCCTGATCCTGAATACCCACGCCCACCTGGATCATGCGGGGGGAAACAAGGAGCTCCGCAACAACTCCCCGGCCCAGATTTACCTCCATGCAGCGGATCTTCCGATGGCTGAGTCCGTGGAGGCGCAGGTCGAGTTTCACACGGCGCCGCTCCGGACCCTCGGTTTCCCCCCAGAGGCCGTGGCCGAACGGGCGGCGCACGTCCGGAACAACGCCGGTGAACCCGCCGGAGCAAACGTGCTCGTGAGCGAGAGGGATGCGATCGATCTCGGGGCGGGGGTCCGGCTCCGGGTGCTCCACTGCCCGGGCCACACGCCGGGCCACGTGGCCTACTTCTGGGAGGCGGAGGGGATCCTGTTCACAGGGGACGCCGTGCAAGGGCAGGGAGCGCGCCCCGGGAGCTACCCATACTATTTCGATGCGCCGGACTATCGCCGGTCCCTCACAAAGCTGCGCGCGTTGGGGCCCATCACGCTCTGTCTGGGCCACGCCTTCCACGGGGGAACCCCGATCAACACACCTCTCCGGCAGGGGGAGGATGCAGTGGCTTTCCTGGACGTTTCCATCCATGTCGCCGACACACTCGATCGCGTGGTGAAGGAGACGCTCCAGGGCCGACCGCGGGCAAGTAAGCGGGAGATCGCCTACGCGGCGCTGGACGAACTCCTTTACGAAATCCCACAACTCCGCCTCCGCGCGACAGGCATGCCGCTTCTGGCTGGCCCTACGCTGTTGGCACACATCGAGGCGGCGCAAACAGGAGCGTATCCCAAGGCCTGCTGATCCCACCCTCGTCCTCAAGCATACCGTCCTCTTCGGGAACCTGCCTTCCAAGCACTTCTACTCAGGAAAAAGGTACCGGACACCTTTTGAAGGCTAACGCCTTGATTTACTTGGTGCGCGATTTCAATTGTTGGCGACCGGTGCGCCAGGTGGAGAGGCCGTGAAGCCCTGCCGCTTGGTTAATGATCTCGTGCGCTCCGTCCTGCGAGTCGGGATGCCGCGCACGCCGAGGCTGAATGCCCCCGGGGGGACCATGCACCTCGTCGCCCGCTGGGGGACCCAGCGCGCCGTGGGCAGCCCAACCTTCGTGGCGCCCTACGTCCCCCCGGCGGGGAGGCCGAAGAATTGGAACCATGCCCTCGCAGCATCACCAGGTTAGGCCCTAAATAGGTAGAGTAGAGCCTGGGAACCTGGATGTTAGGTCAGGCCTATCTGTTCCCGCCCCTTTCGTCTGGCGGTGCCTCACGAGCCCGGCCATGTCCAAGGCCCAGCACCCCCTCATCGAACCGGACGTGCGGTTCTCCCGCATCCGGCTCTCCGGTCACCTTCACCGCAGAGCATGCGTCGGAGGGGTCCAGGGCGCCCGCGTCGGCAACCGGTAGAGCCCCAGCCGCCCGTAGAGCACGGCGTACGGGAAGGCCTGGTAAGCTCGCGTCCGGTGGCGGTGCTTGCGCCGCAAGTACGTGCGGACCCGTTCCTCGATGAACCATCGGAGGGCGCTGAAGTCGCGCGTGCAGTGTTGGAAGTAGAAGTAACCCGCCCATCCTCGCAGGACGCGGTTGATCGCCGCGATGACGGTCGGCGCCGGCAGCGCCAGGTGGTCGCGGCCGGTGAGGGTCTTCACCTTGTCGCGGAGCCGCTGGCGAGCGTCGGCGGAGGGCCGGATCAGAGGAAACTCCCGCCCGGTCCGTCGGCTCCGCGTCACGCGCACCGTGAACCCCAGGAAGGTGAAGGCCTGTCGGCGCGCGTCCAGGACCCGGGTCTTCGCCGCATTCAGCGTGAGGCCGAGGGCCTCGAGCTGGTCCGCGACGACCACCTGCACCTGGGCCGCCTTGGCCCGACAGAGCACCACGAAGTCATCGGCGTACCGGATGAGCCGGGCCTGCCAGCGGCGCTCCAGCCCGCCCGCTCGCCACGCCGTATCGAAGGCGTGCAGGTACACGTTCGCGAGCAGCGGGGAGATGACCCCACCCTGCGGGGTCCCGCGGCGAGTCCGCCTGCCGCCTCGCAGCTCCCGCCTCCCATCATCCCGCTCGACCACCACTGGGGCGCGGAGCCACTGCGTGAGGAGCCGGAGGATATGCCGGTCCGCCACGCGGCGCGCCACCGCCGCCAGGAGTTGGTCGTGGGGGATGGAGTCGAAGTAGGCCGTGAGGTCGGCGTCGAGCACCTGCGTGTAGCCCCCGGCGAGCGCCTGCGAGATCTCCGCGACCGCCTGGTGAGCGCTCCGCTTCGGGCGGAAGCCGTAGGAGCACGGCTGGAAGTCCGCCTCGAAGATCGGCTCCAACCCCAGGACGGTGGCGGCCTGGACCACCCGGTCCCGCACGGTGGGGATGCCGAGCGGTCGTTTACCGCCCTTCCGCTTGGGGATCAGCACACGCCGGACAGGGTCGGGACGGTAGGTGTGCCCCCGGAGTTCCTCGGCCAGACGCGCGAGGAACGGCTCGACCCCGCCCGCCTCGACGGCGGCGATCGTGACGCCATCCACTCCCGCGGCGCCCCCGTTCGCCCGCACCAAGGCCCAGGCGTGACCCAGGAGGTCCGCTCGGTGGACCTTGTCGTAGAGGAGGTAGAACCGGAAGGTGGGCTCCGACTTGGCCTTGCGGTAGAGCTTCCGCTGGAGGGTCCGCACCTGCTCCGGAGGTTCGAGCCTCACGGCAATCCTCCTCGCGTCCCACCGTAGGAAGCGTGGTGAGAGTGCGGCCCCTTCCCTCGGCGGAGGTTGTGTTGTCCTCCGCCTGCACGCGGTACTATGGGCCGCTCCGACTGCCTGGGCAGCCCGCTGGCGACTTCGGCGTTCACCTTATACGCCGCGGTTGGACTCCTGTGGTCCACTGGCCAGGCTCTCCCGTGGTGCCCCTTGGGGCTGTCCCCGCATGCCATCCCTGCTACCCCGGAGGGCCCCGGGTGACCCGGCAGCGATGGTGGTCACCCGAGCACCGGTCTTCCTCCCCGGACAACGGAGTCGACGCCCTCGCTGAGTTGACGGGGCTACACCTGGGTTCGCTGCACGCTACGGCCTGCGGGGTTGCGCGCTCACCTCGGCGAGCGCTCGTCAGGGAACTCGGTGCTTCCGGTTACCCGTGGCACCTCCCTCAAGCTACCCGGGCGCGCTGCCCGCTCCCGGCGCCGGACTTCCACCGGCGAGTCCCATGGTATCCACGGCATACTGTCCGGTACCTTTTTTGCCTCCACGGGCAGGAACGTTCCGTCCCGCGTAAAGAGGCCCCAGGAGATCAGCAGGTGAATGTGGGGGATGAAATAATTGGAATTGAAAATAGCGCAGCCGTGAACTTCATGACTGCGCTACTTTGTTGTGCGGAGCTCTCCGGATCTACTTCAGATGCTTCTCGAGGAACGCAAGGGTCCTCATCCACGCGTCATCCGCCGCCTGCGGGTCGAAGCGGTCCCGGAGGAAGTCGAAGTCGAACTGGTGCATCGCCCCGGGATAGACCACGAGTTCCACGGACTTGTTCCTCTCGGCCAGTGCCTGGGCCCGCGGCAGGAAGTTTGGGTACTTGTCCTTGTCTCCTTGGAGGACAAGGAGCGGCGCCCGGAACTCGGCCCACGCGGGCGGGATGTCAAACACTCCGTAGTAGATCACCCCAGCCTGGAACTTGCAGTCCTGGGTGCCGCTGAGAAGGAGTGGGACGAAGTAGCCGCCCAGGGAATAGGCCACGACGCCCATGCGGTCCTTGTCCACGCCGGGCTGAGCCTTCAGGGCCTTCGCACTGTCCACGATGAACTGCTCGAGCTTCCGTACCCGCTCTTCGTCCTTGAAGAGCACGGCGCCGTCAACGGGCGGGGTATAGGTCATCGTCATGACGATGTAGCCCTGCTTCGCGAGCTTGGCGGCCACATCCTCTTCGTGTTTGGAGAATCCGCCTGCCGTATGGAGGACCAGAATGCCGGGGACCGGCTTCTTGACCTCTTCCGCTCGGCGGTCAACCGTTGCCACTGCTTGCTGTCGGCCATCTCGGCTCCTCCTTTTGATGGCCGCTATCATATCCGCAAAAACGGCGACAGCCTGTTGTGTAACACAACGCCTCCCTGAGGGCTTGACCCTCGCTGTGTGTGGGAGAGTGGGTGATAGGAACTTAGGTGACAGGAGGTGATAGGAAATTGCTTTTCCGGGGCGCGCGGCGATCACACCTCCTCCGGGCTGCGAGCCTGCCGGAACCGGGTCGCTGGCCCGATCGCGACTTGCCGGGGCTCCCGGCTCGGGTCTGTGGGGTCGGCGTGGAGTATCTGGCGGACCGGCGGCGGGTGTCAAGGGAAACATTGGACGTCTGCGGGCGGACCAGGTCGTAACAATTTGCTCTTGGCGCCCACGGCCAATCCTCCCGGCGGCCAAGGCGCACCAAGTACGGCTGTCAAGGGGCTATACGCAGCCCGGCGGGATCGGCACCGACCGATTCCGGCGGAAAAAGGTACCGGACACCTTTTGAAGGCTAACGCCTTGATTTGCTTGGTGCGCGATTCGAAGTCTTGGCGGTCGGTGCGCCAAGTGGAGATGCCGTGAAGCCCTGCCGCTTGGTTGATGATCTCGTGCGCCCGGTATTGCGGGTCGCGATCCCGCGGACCCCGGCCTGGTTGCGCCGGGACGCACGGTGCATGGTCCGGAACGAATTCGGGGCGTGATCCATCGCTGAACGGAGGCACTCGGGAAGTGGTGCAGGCAGAGAAATAATACTTATAATGCAACGTAGTATATCAGCCATGAAGCAGGCCTCAGCGGACAGACTCCCGCAGCATGACCCCCTTCTGGCGAAAATGGCAGCTTCCAAAAGGGGTTCTTCCTCGGTATCTGTACAGGTGAGT
>Ga0315282_10017008_pt1 | contig 10552 bp, 9 predicted proteins | sample YL17G07_20_MG_FD_203693 | JGI IMG/M metagenome (GOLD analysis project Ga0315282, IMG submission 203693) | Sediment microbial communities from Yellowstone Lake, YNP, Wyoming, USA - YL17G07_20 | ecosystem: Environmental > Aquatic > Freshwater > Lake > Sediment | place: USA: Wyoming | collected... | reverse complement strand
CTTTGAAGGCTAAATTCGTCGTGATGATCACGGAGCGCTGTTCGTAGCGACGACTGATGATCTGAAAGAGCAGGTCGGCGGCGTGTGCGTCGTAGGACAGATAGCCGATCTCGTCGATGGCCAGGACCTGCGGCCGCGTGTACGCCCGCAGGCGCCGCTCCAGCCCGCGGGAGGTGTCCTGGCTATTGAGGTCGAGCAGGAGATCCGACGCGGTGGTAAACAGGGCGGAGTGCCCGGCGAGCACCGCCTGATGCACCAGGTTCTTGCTGATCATGGTCTTGCCCAGGCCCTGGTTGGCGACGAGGACGACGTTCTCCGCTTTGCCGATGAAATCCAGGGTGAAGGCGCGATCCACGGTCGGCCGATGAATCTGTTTGGGCCAGGCCCACTCGTAGTCGGCGATCGGCTTGAAACGACCGAGGCGGGCGGTGCGCAGTCGGCGCTCCAAGCGTCGGCGCCCGCGGTCCTCGAGTTCCGCGTGCGCGAGCGTTTCGAGGAGGACGGTCGGGGGCCAGCCCTTCTGCACCGCGTGGGCGAGGAGATCGTTGAGGGTCTCGGCGGTGTGGGTGAGGCCGAGCCGCTGCAGGTTAGCGGTCAGGGTCGTCGTCGGGGTCGGGTCGGTTGAGCGCATCGTAGGTCTCCAAGCGAGGCGGTGTGAGGTCGAGGTCGGCCACGCCCGGTCGATCGGGCAACGCGACCAGGATGGGGGGCTTGCGTCCGCGTTGACGGCGGCGCATGTCGAGGATGTGCGCGACGGCGCCGGCGCCGAGCGCGTCGCGCTCGAGCGCGAGCGTGATCGCCGCGGTGAGCTCGCCGACGCCGTACTCATCCAGCAGCGTGAGCAAGCGCGTGGCGTGAGGCCGGAGGGATTCCCCGCGTGCGGCCAGGCGCTCGAAGAGGGTCATGCTGAGGGGGACGGCAAGGCGCAGGCGGTCGCGCACCGTGTGCACGTTGGCCTGCCGCGCGGCGTTGATCAGCCCCTCGATGTGGGCGCGATCTTCAATGACGACGCCGGTGTCATAGCTGCGCGCGTGCCGGGCGATCTCCTCGGTGCCATTGACGAGGCGGACGGTGGTCGCGCTGGCGAGCAGCGTCAGCGGCCGGCGCACGTACGGATGCGGAATCGAGTAGCTGTTGCGATCGAAGCGCACGTAGGCCGTCTTGCCGGAGCGGACGGGCCGCATCACCTCCGCGACGAAGGGATGCGCCGGCAGCGGCAAGAGCCGCGGCTGCTCGTCGGCGAAGACGTGCGCCACCGTGCGGTCCCGCTGCTCGGGATGCGGCCGCTGGTGCGCAATCTCATCACGCCAGCGGCGAAACTGCGCGTTCAGATCGTCCACGTCACGAAACTGGCGCGCCGCAAAGAACGCGTCCCGGAGATAGAGGATCTGCCGCTCGACCTTGCCTTTCTGATTCGCCTGGGCGGGCGTGCAGGGGCGGACGGCGAAGTGGTAGTGGCCGGCGAGCTCGAGCAGGCGCGGGTGGAAGCGGATGGCGGCGCCCTGGCGCTCGAGGACGGCGCTCTTCAAATTGTCGTAGACCAGGGTCCTGGCCGATCCGCCAAACGTGTGCAACGCCTCGACGTGCCCCCGCAGGAAGCTCTCGAGTGTTTGGTCCAGCGTGAAGAGCGCAAACACCGCGCGCGAGTACGACAGGACCATGACGAACCCGGAGAGCGAGCGCGTCCCGTGGCCGATGCGCATCGTGCCGAACGAGCCCCAATCGCACTGTGCTTCTTCGGCCGGCAACACGACCAGGCGTCGATACAGGCGCGCGGTGATTTGCGGACGCAGGATCTGCGCGAGCCGGCGGACTTGGACGGCGGAGCCGTCGTAGCCGCGCGAGCGGAGCATCTCGTGCAGCCGCGTCGCGCGCAGGCGCGGGTACTGCTGCAAGGTGTCTCGGACGAAGGGCAGGTAGGGATCGAGTTTCGTCTTGCGGCACGTGCCGCGGTGCAGGTTGCGCGACTCGGCGAGCGCCGCGCGGACCGTGTCATGGTGCACGCCGAGATTCGCGGCGATGGTGCCGACCTTCCAGTGCTCGCCGAAGTACAAGCGGCGAATCTCGGCGTGTTGCTCGGGCGTGATCATCAGGCTCCTTCCTCGACGCGCACGGCCAACGCCCGTCACTCAGCACGACCCAGGCGCTGATACGACCGCAGACGACGCAGCAGAGCGGCGGCGGCGCGGCCGGCACATCGGTGGCAGGCAGTGTGGCGTCTGGAGCAGGAGCGGGGGAAGTGTGATCCGTCACGCACCGGCGCGCGCGATAGCGACGCTGATGATCCCGATGATCCAAGCGCCCTTCACGACTGGCCTGATGACGCGCCTTGGCGGCGGCCACGCTGCGTCGGCGGCCCGCCGCTCGGCAGCGGTCGGAGCAATACGCGTGACCGCGATCGCACGAGGCGCAGATCGCAAACAGGCGGCCGCAGTACCGGCAGGTTCTCTGACGAAGCGGTGCGTCCATGGAGCAGCGAGTGACCGTCGCTGCCACTGGACGCCGGTGCCATTTCGTGGCACAAATAGGGCGGCTGCCTTGGTCGCATGGAGCACGAGGTGGTCACGGGGGCCCGGAGGATCAGTCCGGGTCCCCACCTCTCTGACGGTCGCCTCAGCCTACCTCAACCGCACGCCGCGCTCCAATTTCATCGCCGTTGTTTGTCGAAGGCACTGCCCGATTCAAGGGGGGCGCCTCCGCCTCTGCGAGGCCTCGGCGCTGTCATTCAGAAGACCAAGAGCGGCATCATCGGGGTCGTCGACCGCAGTCCAGATTTCCGCGTTTCTACACGATCACGAACACAAGAAGGCAAGTCGATGGAATCGTTCGTGCGTGATGAATATCGGCTGCCGACCATCGCGGCTGCTATCGAGACCTTGGCCGCGGCAAAAGCTGGATTCATAGGCTTCATCTACTGGCTCACAAGGAACAGCGAGTAGCTCTTGAGTTGCCCCGCACTGCCTGTTGCGCGTGGGTGGGCCTCGTCGTCCTTGACATCGGCGACCCGCTGGTAGCCGCGGCGACCGCCTGCGCTCTGGTGATCTTCGGGATTCTGAATTCTTCGTGCTACATTCCGTTCCCCGCGAGGCCTTATGCAACTGCTCGACCTCGTCGTCCACGCCGTTCCACACGCCCTGCGCCGCCTGGTAAAGGCGCCATCGTTTGCCATCGTCTCGGTTGTGACGCTGGCCCTTGCGATTGGCGCGAACACCGCCGTCTTCACGCTCATCGACCAGCTCCTGCTGCGGCCGCTTCCCGTGAAAGAGCCGGACACGCTCGTCCTGGTCAGCGCGAGCTCGCTTCCGCGGTTCACGCATACCTCCAGCGTGGGCGGTAGCGGCCGCCGCCCGGACGGCAGGAGCACATATTCTGTCAGCTACGAGCTGTTTTCGGCTCTCTCCGAGCGCGTGCCGGCCTTCGCGGAATCGTTCGCGCAGTGCACCCGACCCTGGCCGGTACTCGTCGGTGAGACGCCGAACGATCTCTGGGGCCAGCTCGTGTCGGGCAACTACTTCGCAGTGCTCGGCATCAAGGCGGCGGCCGGCCGGCTGCTCTCGCGCGACGACGACCGGCCGGGCGCGGCCCCTGTCGCCGTCATCAGCCATGGCTACTGGCAGCGCCAGTTTGCCGGCGACCCGTCGGCCATCGGCCGCACGATACGTGTCTCCGGCCACCCGGTCACGATCGTCGGTGTGGCCGCGGCCGGCTTCACGGGCCTCGGCGGGTGGGGGCCACGCTACGACTTCTTCGCTCCGCTCGAGCTCTTCGACGTGCTGAAAGACCCTCGCATGCTGCGGCTCAGGAGCGGGGGGACGAGTGTCCTGGAGATGATTGCGCGCCTGCGGCCGGGGACGACCATCGAGCAGGCGCAGGTGGCTGGGGAGACCGTCTACCAGCAACTGTGGGCTGACGCGGTCGGGGGACACGAGAAAGAGATGGAGGAGAGCAACAAGCGGTTGTCGCGCATCGTGTCGCCGAAGTCCTACGAGAGGATCCTCGCCAGTCGTCACCTGGCGCTGTTTCCGGCCGGCTACGGCCTCAGCAGCCAGTCGTTCGTCAGCCCGCAACTGCTGCGGGCGCTCCAGATGCTCATGGTGATGGCGGTCCTCCTGCTGCTGATTGCCGCCAGCAACGTCACCAACCTCATTGTCGCGAGGGGCGCGGCCGCACGACGCGAGGTGGCGATCTGCCTCGCGCTTGGTGCCAGCCGCACGCGATTGCTCGCGGAACGCCTCGTGGACAACCTGCTCGTGGCCGCTGCCGCCGGCGCCGGCAGCCTGCTCGTGGCCGAGTGGCTGGCCGACGTGCTGCTTCTCATCCTCCCACTCGGATCCGGGCCGGCTTCCGTGACGACGACGCCCGACCGACGGACGATGCTCTTCACCTTCGGTGTCGCGCTCGCCACTGGCCTCTTCGTGTGGCTGGCCTCGTCGCTCCAAGTTACGCGCCGCTCAACGCTTCCGCCGCTGACCGACACCGGCCTCGGAGGCGTCTCCACGCGTCCGTTGAGGCTTCGACGGGGTCTCCTGGCGCTGCAGACGGCGGTGTCGCTGGCGCTGCTGTGCGCGGCTTCGATGTTCGCGCACAGCCTTTTCAACCTCACCAGCATCGACGCCGGCTTTCAGGTCGCGGGCCTGACGACCTTCACACTGCAACCGTCAGCCGCGGCCGCGTCGAAGCAGATCGAGCCCGTCGTGCGCGACACGATGGCCGCGCTGGCGGGAACCGCGGACGTCCAGTCGGTCGCCGCCACTAGCGAGCTGCCGCTGATGAACCGCGGCGGCGTCACGGGCGTGGTGGGCGGCAACGTGCCCGTCACCGCGGAGAAGGGCGTGACTGCCGCCGAAATTTCGATCACGCCAGGCTACTTCCGAACGGTCGGATTGCGCCTCCTGCGCGGACGGGAAATCACGGAACAGGACAGCGCCGGCACCGAGCGCGTGGCCGTCGTCAACGAGTCGCTGGCCCGAGCGCTCTTCGGCGACAGGAACCCCATCGGCGAGCGCATCGGGGGGCAGTACGTGGCGCTCGACACGACCGTCGTCGGAATCGTCAAGGACACGAAGGCCAGCCTGCGACAGCCACCCGAGCCAGCCATGTTCATCCCCCTGGCACAGCAGGCCAGATCCCAGATGACCGTCGTCGTGCGAACGAAGAGCGGCCGGCCGCTCGACATGCCGACCGTGCGCGCGCTGGTGAACCGCATCGACTCGACCGTGCCCGTGACCGACCTGGCGACGATGGAGCAGCGGATTGCCGATACGCTGTCCCGCGATCGGATACTGGCATTGCTGTCGTCTGCCTTCGCCGGTCTTGCGGCGCTCCTGTGCGGCCTGGGTCTGTTCGGGATGATGAACTTCCACGTGGCGACCAGGCAGCGCGAGATGGGCATCAGGATGGCGCTTGGCGCCGAACGACGGTCGATCCAGTGGAGCGTCGTGCGTGAAGCGGTGTTCGTCATCGCGGCCGGCGCGCCGGTCGGCCTGGCTGCTTACCTCGCGTCGAGCCGCGTGATTGGTACGTTCCTGTTCGATCTGTCCCCGACCGACGTGCCGACGGTAGCAGCCTCTGCGTGCATGCTCGCGCTGGTGGCGCTCGCCGCGAGCTTCATCCCCGCAAGGCGCGCGACACGCTTGGATCCCGCGGTCGTCCTCAGGCGGGAGTAGACAGGAGAAGGCTGCTGCTTGCCGTCATCAGTGTTCCTGTCCCTACCGAAAACTCCATCCGCCTCGGCATGACCGCTGGGATGGCGAGGGAGGAGGGGCGCCCGCTCGGATCAGAAGTTTGACCGTTCCGCTCCTGCCACATGCGAGCTGGCGGGTGTCGCGTGTGCACACACCACGCTTCGGGCTCCGGCGTTCTCCGTGGACAGGCGAATCTCGGTCAAGCCGCGCGACGTTCGTAGTGATGGTGGAGGCCGCCGACGTGGGCCACCTCGACGATCGGTCCCAATGCTGGACAACTGGACGGGCCGGCGAATCGGGGCGTCCTTCTCGAGTGAGAGGTGGGCCGGAACCGATGATAGTACGCGACGTACTGGCGCAGGTAGCGGCGCAGGCCACGCTCGTTCCAGACAATCACGTGGTCGAGGCACTCGCGCCGGAGGGTGCCGATCAGGCGTTCAACGAATGGATTCTGCCAGGGCGCGTGGGGCGCCGTGATGACTTCCTCGATGCCGAAGCCACTGACGGTGCAGCGGAAGGCGGGCGCGTAGATGCTGTCGCGGTCCCGGAGGACGAAGCGGGGCGCGGTGTCATCAGGCCAGGCTTCGCGCAGTCGTTGCGCCGTCCAGTCAGCCGCAGGGCGGGCGGTCACGTTGACGTGGACGATGCGGCGGCGGCCGTGCGCCAGGACTACAAAGACGAACAAGACGCGGAAGGTGGCCGTCGGGACGGTGAAGAAATCGATCGACGCCAATTGGGCGACGTGATTACGGAGGAACGTCCGCCAGGTCTGCGAGGGCGGCGTGCTCCGATAGCGGCGCAGGTATTTGGCGACGGTCGTCTGCGCGACCTCGATGCCGAGCTTCCGGAGTTCGCCATGAATCCGCGGCGCGCCCCAGAGCGGGTTTGCCACCTGCATCCGGCGGATGAGCGTTTCGATGTGCGCAGCCACGGGCGGCCGGCCGGGGCGTCGTGGTCGCGACCGCCATCTCCAGTAGAGCGCGAAGCCGCGGCGGTGCCAGCGCATCACGGTGTCGGGTCTCACGATGGCGATGGCCCGTCGCCAGTCTGGCCAGAGGCGCGACAGGAGGACCCAGAGAAGCCGATCGGCCCGACCGAGGCGGAGCCGCTTGGGTGCTTGGCGCTGGAGGACGGCCAGCGTAGGGCAGCCATCGGCACCGAACGGTATCAGCGCCGGGCCCAGATCTGCAACGAGGTCAAGACGTTCGGAATTTGCGGTAGGGACAGGTCACCGCGAGCGGTCAGTTGCTCGTGAGCGGAACGGGATACGACCCGGACGGCGACGTTCGGCAAGACAACGGCGACCCCGTCACCGGGAAGCTGCGAATCGAATTGGAGCGCGCCCTCGCCGTCGCGGACCGAACGAACAACGCGTCGCTGCAGCAGCGGGATGGACACTGGACAGTGCAGGGCGATCCCACCGAGGGGGCGCTCATCATCGCTGCGAGGAAGGCGGGATTGGAGGGCGATCGCCTGACGCGCCGCTTCGCGCGGGTGGGCGAGATCCCGTTCTTGTCCGAACGCAAGGTGATGAGCACCATCCACACCGATGCTGAAACCGACGGGCGCATCCTGTTGTTCACCAAAGGCGCGCCCGACGTGTTGCTGACGCGGTGCACGCGCGAGCTGGTGGGCGAGGAGCAACGCCCGCTGTCGGACGATCGATGCCGCGAGATCACCGCGGCGAACGACGCGCTGGCGGGGCGGGCTCTGCGCACCCTCGGTGTCGCGTTCCGCGTGTCCACTGACGGAACACTCACACCTCCCAACATCGGCGCGCACGAGGAGCGGGATCTCGTGTTCGCCGGACTCATCGGCATGATCGATCCGCCGCGCGAAGAGGCGCGCGAGGCGGTGGCTCGAGCCTGGCAGGCGGGCATCCGCCCGATGATGATCACCGGCGATCACCCGAAGACCGCCGCGGTGATTGCGCAGAAGCTCGGGGTCGTGAGCGCCGGTGGCGCCATCACGGGCGCCGAGCTGGAGCGGCTGTCCGACCGGGCCCTGGACCAGACCGTCGAAGCGGTGTCGGTGTATGCCCGCGTCAATCCCGAACACAAGCTGCGGATCGTGCAGGCATTGCAGCGCCGGGGCGCGGTCGTGGCCATGACCGGCGACGGCGTGAACGATGCCACGGCGCTCAAGACGGCCGACATCGGCGTGGCGATGGGCGTGACGGGGACCGACGTCTCCAAGCAGGCCGCCGACATGGTGCGGGCCGACGACAACTTCGCCACCATCGTGCCGCAGTCGAAGAACGCCGTTCGATCTTCGCGACATCCGGAAGTTCCTGCGCTACCTGCTTTCGTCGAACATCGGCGAAGTCCTGACGATGTTCTTTGGCGTCGTGTTCGCCGGGACAATTTGGCCTCGAGGAACAGGGCGCCGGCCTCGTGCTCCCGCTCGTCGCGACCCAGCTCCTCTGGATCAATCTCGTGACCGCCGGGGCGCCCGCCCTGGCCCTGGGCGTCGATCCGGCCGACCCGGGACTGATGCAGGCGCTGCCGCGGCCCGCCGCCGAACGGGTGATCACCGGCCGGATGTGGCGTGGGATCCTCTTCGTCGGTGCGATCATGGCAGCCGGCACTTTGTACATCCTCGATGCAGCGTTGCCGGGCGGAGTGGTCCCCGGCGCGGGCAGCCTGCGTCACGCGCAGACCCTGGCGTTCACGGCCCTGATGCTGTTTCAGCTGTTCAACCTGTTCAACGCGCGGTCGGACGAGGACAGCGCGTTTGGCGGCCTCTTCAGGAACGGCTGGTTGTGCGCCGCCATGCCTTGTCCGTCGTCCTGCAGTTCGTCGTCGTGTACACGCCGTTTCTTCAGCGGGCGTTTTCGACGGAGGCGTTGACTGCTTCCGATTGGCTGCGGTGCACGGCCCTGACGAGCTCGGTGCTGTGGCTGCGCGAGTTGCAGAAGATGCTGCGTCGACGCGCACGGTAAGCGTCCGATCGCGTCACGGGCGGCTGGGCCCGAACGCGTGAGAGCCCCCGAAGACTGCCGTCGAGACCAGAACAAGGTATAATACCTCAAGCCATCTGAGGTAATATACCGTGAAGCGGCAAGACGCCGACGAACGTCTCTACCACATCGCCGAACAGCAGGGCGGGTTCTTCACCGCACGCCAGGCCAAGGCGGCCGGGTACGCGGACAACACTCATCCCCACCATGTCCGCGCCGGCAACTGGGTCCGCGAGCATCGCGGCATCTACCGGCTGGCTCGCTTTCCCCTGGCAGCTAGGCCCGATCTCATGCTCTGGCAACTCTGGGCGCACAATCGCAGCGGCGAGCCGCAGGGCACCTATAGCCACACCACTGCCCTGACTCTCCACGAACTCTCTGACGCGATGCCTGCGAAGCTCGACATGACCGTCCCTCCGGGCTTCCAGCGCATGGCGCCCATCCCGAGGGCGCTCCGTCTCCACAGTGGCCGCCTCACCGGCGCCGAGATCGAGACCATCGGCGGTGTCCGCGTCACGACGCCGCTCCGTACGCTCGTGGACGTCATCCTCGCGGACCAGATCGCGCGCGAACTGCAGGTCCAGGCGGTTCGAGACGCGGTGCGGCGGGGACTCGTCACCCAGCGACAGCTTAAGGGCGTGCAGACGAGCCGGCGAGCGCGACAACGACTTGATCGGGTACTGAAGCAGGTGTGCGATGGTGATTCCACGCCAGTACGCCACGGCCGGGGCATTTCGGACCGCACTCGAGAGGCGCCTGCTGGAGCGGTCACGGCGCGACGCTGTTGACCTTCAACGCCTGCGCCGACAGGTAGCCTTCGACAGGCTGCTCGCCAGGATGTTCGACCCATCCCTGCCGATTCGGGACTGGTGCGTGCTGAAGGGCGGTTACGCTCTTGAACTGAGGTTTCACGAAGCGCGATCGACCCGTGACCTCGACTTCAGCGTCCGCGGCGGCTCCGACTGGTTCGAGGACGGCGACCGGATCACCGCTCTGCGCGAGCGCCTGCAATCAGCCGCGTTCCTTCGCCTTCCGGACTTCTTCACGTTCATCGTCGGCGAGGCCATGCTCGCGCTCGACCAGGCACCGGAGGGTGGCGCTCGCTTTCCCGTCGACGCCCGGGTCGACGGCCGCACGTTCGTGACCTTCCACGTGGACCTCGGCGTCGGAGACGAAGTCCTCGATCCACTCGATGAACTGGCAGGGGAGGACTGGCTCGGATTTGCCGGCATCGGGCCAAGCGTCGCACCGGCCCTTTCCCCGGAGCAACACTGGGCCGAGAAACTGCACGCTTACACGCTGCCGCGGTCCGGCGCTGCGAACAGCCGCGTGCGCGACTTGATCGACCTCGTCTTTCTGATTGAACGAGCACGGCTCTCGCGTGCCAGGGTCCGAGCGGCCCTGCAAGCCACGTTCGAGCGGAGAAAGACACATCCTCTCCCCGGCCGGATCTCGATGCTGCCGCCCGCTGACTGGGAGAAGCCATTCGCAGCTCTCGCTCACGAATGTAGCCTGACCGAGACACCAGAAACCGCCCACCAACGGGTGCAGGCCTTCTATCTGAGCCTGCGTCTTGGGAGCTAAAGAAGGTGACAACAGTCGCTGGGTTGAGTCGCCGAGACTGACGAGGATGGTGATGTGAGGACAACGTCAACGCGGCAGGGACTCCCTGTACCAGGGATCGTGCTCACCCCGGCCGACGGGGTGCTTCACATCGAATTCAAAGGGAATCTGGCGGCGATGCTGGGGGCGGCCCAAAATGCGAAGAGGTCGCCGGAAACCGGCGACCTCTCGCTGCAAATAGCATTGGTTGCGGGGGCGGGATTTGAACCCGCGACCTTTGGGTTATGAGCCCAACGAGCTACCAGACTGCTCCACCCCGCGACAGAATTGTAGCAGACTAAACAGC
>Ga0315282_10017007_pt1 | contig 10553 bp, 11 predicted proteins | sample YL17G07_20_MG_FD_203693 | JGI IMG/M metagenome (GOLD analysis project Ga0315282, IMG submission 203693) | Sediment microbial communities from Yellowstone Lake, YNP, Wyoming, USA - YL17G07_20 | ecosystem: Environmental > Aquatic > Freshwater > Lake > Sediment | place: USA: Wyoming | collected... | reverse complement strand
GCACCACATTTTTCATCTTTTTTCTGATTGTCAAAGAACAACGCAGCTATTTACAGGGGTTGCACCATTCAACCCTCTACCAACTGTAGAAGAAACGCCTAGCTGAACCTCGCCCTTCTCAAATAAAAATCGCAAAGCGCAGAGCGCATAGAGCATGGTGTTAAAGATCTTACGCTTAGCGCCGTGCCCTATGCTCTATGCGTTATTCTTTTAGGAAAGAAAGGATGGCCTGATTGACTTCCTCTGGAGTCTCCCACATGGGGATGTGACCGCTCTTCTCAATCACCTGAAATTTCGAGCCCCTGATGGCCTGATGGAAGCTTTCTCCAACGGAAGGAGGAAAAATGATGTCTCTTCCTCCCCAGATGAGAAGTGTAGGATGGTCAATACGGGAAAGGAGATCCTTTAACTTTGGAGCGTCTTTGGCATTCTTGAAGGTGGAATAAAGAGCCCATGTGGTCCCTTTGATCCTGGAAAGTTGGTATTGACGGTTTAATACCTCTGGGGTGATGAGTTTGATATTAGAAACGCACTCTTGAAGGATCCACTTTACGGAATTTCTGCTTCGGCTTACGAAGACCAGATAAGGAAGGAAGGGGATGTCCTTGATGGCAACCAGCGTTCTGAATGAATCATTTCTGACCTGGTCTAAGACATCAGGCGGAACACAGTTTATTAATACTAACTTTTCGACCCTCTCCGGAAAGAGCCCCGCCATCCCCCAAGCGATTCCTCCACCCATCGAATTACCAATCAGGGTTGCCCTCTCAATCCCAACCCCGTCCATGAAATCCTTCAAAAATTGGATATAGGCCTCAGGGGAGTAGGCAATCTTTGGTCTGTCTGAAAAACCATGACCAATCAGATCCAAGGCATAGACCCGGTAGGATCGGGAGAGGATTTCGATCTGCTTCTCCCATACCCACATTGCGGCTCCATAACCATGAATCAGTATAAGGGGCTCTCCATCTCCTTTAACAATGTAAAAAATGGTGTGTCCTTTAATCTGCACGGTTTGGGGAGAGAGGGAAGAGTTCCAGTCAATCCGGTCCGGCCGGACCAACGGGATGCTGCACCCCCACAAAAACGGCATCAATAAAAAAGAAACAATCCAACGAATCCGAACCATTCTCTTTATTCTCATCCTATTTTCGATTTGCAATTTACGATCTCCGATTTAGAAAAACTTGAAATCGCAAATCGGAAATCAAAAATCTAAAATCTCTCCGCCGGAGATAGGCCTTCGGGTTTTCGTATTGATATCGAAGGTAAAACCGGGCTCAATGATCCCGGACCGGGTGTATCCTCTATCCTCCCAATATCCACCTTCCATCTGATCGATGAAATCGATTTCTCCCAACCACTTACAACTCTTATATCCCCAGAGGTTCGGGATCACCATTCTCAACGGTCCCCCATACTCGGGTTCGATCGGATCTTCGTTCACACCATAAGCCAAGAGGACCTTTGGATTTTCCAAATCATTTATACCGACGACGGTTGTATAACTTCCACCAACAGTGCTGAACCGGACGTAATTCGCTTCTGAATCAAGAGAGATCTGCCGAAGAAAATCATCCCATTTTATTCCCTCCCAATCCGCTCGAACCGACCAGCCCGACACAGAGATGAGGCGGCTGTTAACCCTGCTCTTCGGCATCGCTAATATATCTTGCCACGAAAACAGCCGTTTCTCTTTTATCAGGCCTCCCGCTGACAGGGCATAAGTCTCAAGGTCAATCGTCGGCATCCCACCTGCCTTGAAAATCGGCACCCCGAGGTCTTTAAGAATGCTCATCTCTTTTTCTCTTTCTTCTTCCTTAGCAGGTCCTCAATCGACTTAAGACCTTCCGGCAATTCTCCAGTCCCTTTCCCAGTACCTTTGAACATGGTTTCGCCGACTCTTTTGATCGGAAGCCCTAAGGCCTCGGCAAGAGAGATAGCAAGCCGATTGAGAAAGGCCTCTTGAAGGCTGAACTGAGGGTCATCGATATCCCCCTTCACACGGAAGTGAACCTTAATCCGATTCTCTTTATCCTTTGATATTGAAACAAGATATTTCGCTGGAATCCAAAAGACCGTTCCCCCTCCTTCTTTGATATGAAGGTCACCCAGTTCCAACTGCCCAGGGGCATCGATCATCCTTTTCCTCACAGCGACCGTCGCATCCATATCGATATGCCCAGTCTCGATCTCTGCAGAAACCCTCTTTCGATAGTAAGGCTCAAAGATCTTTATGTCTATCTCTCGAACCCTAAAGGATGTCTCCGTATCCATGGTCTTAAAGTCTATCCATCCCTTCGTGTATAGGTCACCTTCCTTCGTCTTTCCCTCCATTTTCGCCTTCAATTCAATGGGTGAGCGGGCTGAGATGATTGGATATTGAACGTCTTTCAGGTCCAAATCAAGCTGCCTCAATTTAATTTGTGCTGGAGGTTCTCCCACCTTTCGGTCTTCAAAATCGACGGAGCCTTTCTCGATTCGAATTCGATCGATCTTAATATGAAGGGGCTCTTTCCCCTTCCCTTCTTTGTCAGTGGAGATCCCCTTTTCCTCCCTTCCCTTTTCCATTCCCTCCCAAGGTCCCCAAGGCCCGACTAAGATTCCTTCTCGAGACCGATAGAAGTAAAGCGAGGGCTGCAGGATCGTGAATTCTCTAATGTCTAAAGTTCTCTTTAGGAGGGTGAAAATGTTAGGATAAATTCTCATCTCCTCGATCTGAAATAATTTCTGTTTAGAATCAGGATCTTCATATCGAATTCCCTTGGCCGAGAGGTAAGTGCTCTTCACTTTGATCTCACTGACGGTGAATCCAGGCTCCACCACTTTTTGAAGTTGGGACTGGATGAATTTCACGGCGTAGAACGAAAGGACAAAATAACCTCCGATAATAATGAGAGCAACAATCCCTGCCAGGATGAACCATTTTTTCATAACTCTTAATCCTCCTCCCCCTCCCCAACCCTCCCCCCTTGAGGGGGAGGGAGTGGGTGGGGGGTTACGGTTTAACAATGAGAGAGGGCTCTTTCACCTTCTTCTCATAAGCCTCCGCTAATAGGGTGAAGATCGACTTGACTACCAGTTGAAAGAGAAAAGGATTGGGCTGTATCGGATTCACCGGTTTTTCGAGATCGATAGCGACTGCCAGAGAAGCCTTTGCCTCTTCCTCTCTCCCCAATTTGAATAGAACATAGGCCATCTCTTCCAGCCTCCGTTGATATAGTAACCTTCTTTCCCCCGCGAAGAGGTCAGAGAGCGCTTTTTGATAGATTCCTTGAAATCGGGCTTCCTTTTGGGTCTGATTGAGAACGATCTTTGACTCCTCTGCTTCCCATACCTCATCCGCATAGGGCCGGGTCTGATCTTCTTCAATCCTCCAACCATTGAAAAGATCATCTTTGAGAAGGTCCCCTCCTCTTCTTAAAAACCGGTCGTCTGCGACCACTTCATCCACCTGAAGATACGAATAGATCAGCGGCCTCTCATACCCCTTTCTTATGCGCTCGGTCTCCGCTTTTAGACGGAGGTAGTCCTGGGGAGGACTTTCTTTCCTCTCAAGGGTCAATCGGTAGGCCCGATCGAAAAGGAATCCCACGTAAGAAGGCTCCATTTCGACTAATGGGAACGGACTCTTTCCTTGTATCTCTTCAAAGAATGTCCTAAACCCCTTTCGGGTCATCTCGTCTCCAGAGAAATCGATCAATCCCTCTGTATCACTGATCACGCCTTGCATGACTGTCCATCCCCGCCCCGTATGAGGGATCACCAGTAACAGGAAGCGTTGACCCACAAAATCGAAGCCACCCCCAAATCCTTTGGGTGGCTCTGTTTGTAAAGGACGGAGAATAGACCCTTCTTTGTCCGGCCGAATTTCATCCAGTGCAATTCCTTTGCTTTTCAGCCGATAAAGGGATCGCTTGATCATTTTTCGAACCTTCTTGTCCTTGGAAACCTCGAACATTCGCTGGAGAAGTCTTGCAACCTTCACATGGGGAATCGTTGTCAGTGATTCGAGTACCTGCCCATCCATTTCTGGATTCCCACCAAAAAGAGGAGAGAGGGATTGAAAGATCTCCTCATCCGATTTCCCATCCCGAATATCGGCCTTCACATTTTCAATCAAGGTTTGCACATCTTCCATCTTTATCTCTCCACTTTACCTCCGAATCAATATTACTCCCCTCTCCCCTGGTGGGAGAGGGATAGAGTGAAGGGGAGATACTCCTATCTATCACCCCCACCCCAACCTTCCCCCATCAAGAGACTGTGTCGTAATCAACGAGAAACTACTTCCGTTGCAAGACGGAATAGGCAGTCGGGTGACGAAGCTTTAGAGCGGAAACCTTTCATTGTTCAGCTTCGGGGCTCCAGACCCATGAAAAGAATCCACTTTTTAAGAAGGCTGATTACCCATACCTTTAAACAACCGCATTCTAAAGCTGAGGAGCCTGATCCCGCCACGGCGGGATTCCGCCTGGATCAACCCTCCCTCATGATTGTGACACAGTCTCCAAGGGGGAGGGATCACATGGGGTTCTGGAATGAGCTACAACAATTTACCATAACTACTGACTGTCTGTTGAATCGTTAAAATCATTGTTATTGAAAGGTTGATGAAAAGCGTATTCTGGCATAGAAACTCCAGCCTCTTGGCATTCCGATAATCTCCATGCCAGATTTGCGTAAGGTTCCACAGGATGAGGCTGAGTGGTATTCCCGAGAGAATAAGGACCCAGAGAGAAGGTTGGCCAAAAATCAACAATACCTTCATGAAGGAAAGACCAACCAATATGGAGAGCCCGAGGTAGAGATCTCCCATCCTTTCTTTTCCATACCGGACCACCAAATTCTTTTTTCCGATCACTCGATCCGCCTCTTCATCGGAAAACTCGTTGATCAAGATCACATTGAAGATGGAGAGACCTACTGGAATGGAGAACAGTAAGATCTGGGGGCTGAAGAACCCGGTGAAAAGATAGAATCCAGTAGCGATAGGAAGCCAACCGTAACAGAACCCGATGAGAATTTCTCCTAACCCACGGTATGACCACCGAAAGGGCTTATTTGAATAGAAAAATCCAGAAAAAATGCCGATCCCTCCCAAGAAAAGAGTCCAGGGACCAGTTTTGTATTGCAAGTAGATATAAAGGCCTATGAGGATTGCCCCCACCAAACATCCATATCCCAAAAGAAGTGAAACCCAAAGAGGAAGGATTCCCTGCACCAGAACTCTTGATCCGCCCGAAAACCGGTTAAATTTTTCGTTGAGGCGATCCCCTTCCAGATCGTTCCATTCGCCCAGGTAATAGTTCATCCACATGATGAGAATGACGGCCATCGACGAAAACAGATAGAGTCCCAACGGTCCCCGATAACCCCATCGCCAGGCTAGTACAAATCCTAAGATCAAGGGCAGAATCCCCACTGAGAGGAAAGGGACCCTGGAGAGTTTCCACCATCCAACAAGATAAGAACCCAATTTCATCAATACAAATCCCCATCCTGAATAGAATCAGAATTGAGCAAGCAGTAGGCAGTCACCAGTAAGCAGCAAATCGTAAAAACTATTTTCTTTCTATTGGTTTCTGCCCTCTGCCTTTTGCTTTCTGCTTTCTGCATACTGACTACTGTATCCTTTACCCTAAACTTCCCACGGTAACACCCCGGACTTTCTTTCGGAAGGCTTCGTTTTCTTGGATGAGCATCGACCTATTTCCATCAGTGATTCGGAACATCTTGGGATACCCCTCTGATGGGCCCCCTGCCGATAATGACTCTATCCCTTGCATCAGTTCTTGATCGATTCCAAAGGATGTTAAAGAATCCGGCCTCCATCGGTCCACCATTTCGATCAGGCCCTCCCTTCCACCTTTCTGGAAGACGTCGGCCAAGATAGCGAGGATAAAGGCATGATCGGACAGACACGCGATCTCAGCGGATCGCAAGGCATATCGGTTACCGTTAAAAGAAACGGCCATCCCCCCTCCTCTCCGGACCAGATCAAAGGCTTCCACATCGGTAATGCTATCTCCCACATAGATCACTTCCTTCAAACAATTTCCAGTCTTCTCCAAACTGAGGAGCACTGCATTCGCTTTTTCCCTTCCTCCAATCGGGTTCACTTCAGAAAAGACTCTCCCGATCGACATCTCCTGAATCTCCTCCCAGAAGATTTTGTCCAGCCTCCGAATCACCTTTTGGTCCTGGCCGGAAAGATCCTCCAAAACCTTTGCTCCCTCAGACCAATCGATCATCTCCATCTTCTGGATCTCTTCCGCGAGATGGATGAGTCTTTCCTTCTCTTCATCTTTCAACGGGTACTTATTCAGGCTAATCTGTGTCGAGTAAGTCCGATCCCTCGGAAACTTCACCACATCGCAGAGGGCATCGATGTAAGGCTCGTAACTGGTGCTGATGATAAATGCATCCATCCTCCTACGGATATCGTGCAGAGCTTCTTTGGCCCCAGGTACAAGCAGAATATGCTCCCGGCTAAACTGCCTCATCCCTTCATCCGTAGCACCGAAAGCTTTCAGGAAAGGAAGAATCAGTTTAAGGGTATCACCGGCTTTGTAGCCCGGCCTCCTTTCGATGTCTGCAAGGTAGTCATCATATTTGCTCACGATGGCAAAGAAGCGACGCCCGCTCTGGACATAGAATTCCGAAAGTTCCATGGCGTTGTCATTCTTTGAGATCGGCCCTTCGCAGTCCGTATTAAATTGATAAGCCATCGCTTTTATGCTGCCATGTCAAATGTTAAAGTCCAAGGCTCAAATGAAATCCAAAATTCAAATGTCAAAACCAGTCAAAAAGAATTGTTTTGGCATTAAATCATTTGGTCATTTGTTTGACATTTGGAATTTGACATTTGAGCTTATTGATTATTAAGGTATTCTTCCACTTCCTTATTCAAGCAGAATCCATCGATCTCGTTTCCTTTTTCGTCCAATATCTTACCTCTCTCAACCTTTACTCTCTTCTCGGCGAGTGCCTTCAATGTCATCACAATGAGGGGAAGCTCTCTTCTTACTCCCTGCCTCCGAATCTCTCTAAATAAAGGATTCCCCTCCCCCTCTTCTTTCACCAACTGGTGGAAAGAGTGATACTTCAACGTTCCATCCAGATCCTCCCAGAGTCGATCAAAATGCGCGCCCCGGATGGGAAAGGTGACAAAAGTGATGGGAGGTCCTTCATCCAGATCTTTTGTAACAAGATGCATCATCACACCGGTTTCCGTGGCTCTTTTTTGGATGAGCGCCCAAATCACCTCTTGCCAAGTCCCTTTGGGGCCATTCGGCGCAGCCGGGTGGAGATTGATGATCGGAAAGGCTTCACAGAACGCCGGACTGACAATCAGCATATATCCAGCAAGGACAATGGTATCGACTGGCAAGTCTCGAAGTCGGATCGCGATCTCCTGATGGTACGATGTTCTCCATGCCTCCAGATCCTGCTGACGCAGAGGAGGGCAAAAATCTCTCGAAGAAAGAAGGAGAAGCGGAATTCCCAGCGCCTCTACGAATTGGATAAACCGGTCACTCTCTATGGATTCTCCCCTTTCTCGGTTACAAAAAACATAACGGATTTCAGCGGGAATCGTTCCTCTTGATATATCCTCCACCACAACTCTAAGAAGATCCCTTGCCGCCTCATCACGGCCTGTTGAAAACCATCCTATTTGAAAAACCATCTCACTCCTTTTAGTTGAGAGTTGAGAGTTCAGAGTTCGGACTAGGTAAAGTAATATGAAAAAATCCTTCCAAGTCTTCTTTCGTTGGATATTGATCCCGGCCATACCCGGTGAGGCTCTTTGCTGCAATCTCTGTTGCAAAAAGGGCGCTCTCCTCCAAAGACCTTGCTAAAAGGACGCCAGCCAGAAATCCAGCATTGTAGACGTCCCCAGCTCCAGTATTATCCACTACCTCAACCTGGCTGGCTGGCACTCCAAAGCTCCCTTTTTCTGTAAACACATGGGACCCCTTCTCTCCTTTTTTGCAAACTATGATCGAAGGGCCGACCTCCAATAATCGCCTTGCCCCATCCGGAAGCCCATGACCGGTGAGCAGCCTGACCTCCGTCTCTGTAAGAAAAAGGATATGAGACCGTTTGACAAGAGGATGAATCTTATTCAATCCTTTCTTGGCATAGATCTCGCCGGGGTCCATTGATACCTTCACAGATGAATCGAGATGGTTTAACAGGGCCTTTTGTGCCTCAAATGGAGGTTCTCCGACGAAGGAAGTTAGGTGAACCCAGGAGATATCCTTGACCGCATCAAAATGAATCTCTTCGATCCCCAAAGTATTGTTTGCATTGCCTCGGACGAAAAGAAAGCGGTCCTGTCGACGGTCCAAGACAACCAAACAGAGGCCACTCCGTTGTCCCCTGCATATCCATTCCGTTTGAACCGGCCTCATATTCTCCAAAAGGAACTCCCCTTTTTCATCTTCACCCACTTTTCCAATGAACTTGGTTGGAAATCCCATCCGCGCTAAGGCAAAAATCGTATTGGCTGCCGAGCCCCCTCCGCTTTTTGATCTCAAGGTCCCGAATCGATCCAACTGCTCCAAGAGATGTTGAAAATCCTCATCTGAACCAAAGAGCTCTTTCCCGGGTTCCAATCGAACCCTGTCGGACGAAATCGATTTGAAATCCTCCACCTCAAAAATCAAATCCAGATTGAGGGCACCGAATCCAACAATGCTCTTCATCTCTTTAAATCCAATTTAGAACTGAGGGATTAACGAATTAGGAATTAGGAATTAGGAATTAGGAATTTCCAAATCTGTAATTCCTCAATCCCTAAATCATCATCGTCTAACAAATAGAATATATTGACCTAAAATTCAACACCAAAGTTGTTGAGGATAGAAACTCCAGGGTAAAAAAAAGGCGGTGATCCCGACGGCCGAGATCATCGCCCTTATATGAAAGAAGGAGGTTGGAAATGAAGGGTCAGACGTTTAACCAGATTACTTTAAATCGACGCATAGGGTCTCTATACCCATTGGAACAATCTTGCAAAGAAATAAGAAACGAAGAAAGCATTGGTGAAGATTAATGTCCAGGATGCCACTCTTTCGAGACTAATCTCAACTCTTCTTACCCCTCCTGCTTCGCGAATACCGAGAACTTGATCTTTACTCATTTCTTTCTTCACCCCCAATTTTGTAAAGGTATGTTCAAATTTGTCCTTCTTCTTAAAGCCCTAAGTTTAGTCTTCAAATCGCTTTTTCACGATTCGAATGACGACAAAACCTCCAAGAATAATCAACCAGATCAGGAATAAATTGACAGATGCTAATTCTTTTATCATCAGGTTCATCTAAGGTGTCCTCTGGATTTTCCAGTATGCAGTATGTACAAAAGCAAGTCTTATGCCAATAAGATTGTTAGCGTTTTACAAGTTAACAACCCTTCGAAATTAAAATACAATTTTAAATTGTAATTTTTTTAATTCTTTTTGGCAGGCTGTTGTAACGTGCCAAATTTTGATGGAAACTTTGAACAAAATGTCAGAGGTCTGAAATACTTTAAGGAGCGACAAAAAGTTACAGGTTTCACAAATTATGATTTGGGGGTAATGGTTGGGATTAAAATTTCCGATTTTCGATTTCCAATTTACGACCTTAAAGAAATTCCAAATTGAAAATCATTTTTGTAATCCACTCTCTGATTTCTGTTTTTGTCTTTCCTTTACCACCGACCCTTTTTACTGCCTTCTGCCTTGTACCCTCTATTTTTAACAATTATCCTCATTGCAGCTTCTTTCTATTCCAAATTCCGCATTCCGAACTCCGAACTGAATACTGTTTACTGGCTATTGGTTATTGCTTCCTGCCTTCTGCCTACTGCTTACTGACCACTATCCACTGATCACTGGTTATTTATCCAGCACTTCTCGGACTTTTCTTGCCAATCCTCCCAGGGTAAAGGGCTTCTGGACGTAATTCATATCTTCCGTCAGAATACCGTGACGGACAATCGAATTGTCCGTGTAGCCCGACATATAGAGCACCTTTATCCCCGGCCGGAGGGACGCCAAACTCTCCACCAGCTCGCGGCCGCCCATCTTCGGCATGACCACATCGGTTAATAACAGATGAATTGTACCGTCATGCTCCTTACAGATACGAAAAGCATCAACCCCTTCTGGTGCTTCCAAAACCTTGTATCCTTGACCACGGAGCATCCGCACAGCCACCTTCCGAACCTCAGCCTCATCTTCCGCCACCAGAATCGTCTCATCTCCGCGAGGTACTTCCCCTTTCTCAACCTTCTTTTTCTCTTCTTCCAAAGGCTCATCCACCCTCGGTAGATAAATTTTAAACGTCGTTCCCTTACCCGGCTCACTGTAAACCCAAATATTCCCACCGCTCTGCTTCACAATCCCATAGACTGTCGATAAACCTAAACCCGTCCCCTTATCTTTCTCCTTGGTCGTAAAGAAGGGCTCAAAGACCCGGTCCCTGACCTCAGGGGACATTCCCAACCCAGTATCGCTCACCGAAAGCATCACATAACGACCCGGTGTCACGGCAACATGGGCACGG
>Ga0315282_10017006_pt1 | contig 10554 bp, 8 predicted proteins | sample YL17G07_20_MG_FD_203693 | JGI IMG/M metagenome (GOLD analysis project Ga0315282, IMG submission 203693) | Sediment microbial communities from Yellowstone Lake, YNP, Wyoming, USA - YL17G07_20 | ecosystem: Environmental > Aquatic > Freshwater > Lake > Sediment | place: USA: Wyoming | collected... | reverse complement strand
GTTCAGCGGCGACAGGCGGAATTCCCAAATCGGAAAAATTGAGGATGTCGAAGGAAATGGCTCGAAAGGCTCCGGCTACGGCCCCCCGTTGCATGTAGATATTTCCCCTGAAGCGGCTCAATCCTTTAATTCCAAACGAAAAGTCTAATTCCCACTCCTCCTCAAATTTATGCCGCTGGGCATCGGTCAACACACTATAGCAGAGTCTTTTCGTATCCGGTGCCGTCAGGACAGTGTTTTCGAAACTTACGAGCTTTCCGTCAATCCGAAATTGCGGAGCCGCCCCTGTGGTGACGTGTAAATCGGAGGCCTTTTTCTCGATGACGATCTCAAGCAATCTTTGTAATTCAATCATATCGCTTTTCCTCCCAATTTCCCCCGGTGGATTATCGATCCTCGATGGTTGACCGGAGGACTTCCTCGATGGTTGTGACCCCCTCCTTAATCTTCATAATTCCGCTTTGCCGCAGGGTCTTCATCCCTAAGCGCATGGCTTCTTTTTTAATTTCAGTAGTGGAAGCCCTGGACAAGACAAGTTCTTTGACCTCTTCTTTCATGGGCATCACTTCATAAAGCCCAACCCTACCTTTGTATCCGGTATTATTACAGATGGGACATCCCTTCCCCTTATATACGGGGAAGGATTTCACCTCATCGGCTGGAATTCCCAGGTCGATCAACAGTTGGGGATGGACTTTGATGGGCTCCCGGCAATCCATACAGATTTTGCGGATTAACCGCTGGGCCAGGATCAATATCACGGCCGAGGAGATCAAAAAGGGTTCGATTCCCATGTCAATTAATCGGGTAATCGTCCCCGGGGCGTCGTTGGTGTGAACGGTGCTGAGGACAAGATGCCCGGTGAGAGCTGCCTGGACTCCGATCTGAGCTGTTTCGAAATCCCGAATTTCACCCACCATGATGATATCAGGGTCCTGTCGAAGGAAGGAACGGAGCGCGGAAGCAAAGGTAAACCCGATTTCTTCATGCATCTGGACCTGATTGATCCCCATAAAATTGTATTCGATTGGGTCTTCAGCCGTCATGATGTTATCGGACTCTTTATTTAATTCGGACAAGGCGGAATAGAGAGTCGTCGTCTTTCCACTTCCCGTTGGACCGGTCACCAGGATCATTCCAACGGGCTTGTGGATGGCTGCCTTTAAGTCAGCCAAAGATGATTCTTCAAAACCCAGTTTGGTCATGTCCAGCTGGAGGGCAGACTTGTCCAATAAGCGGAGGACGACCTTTTCCCCAAAAAGTGTGGGGATGGTGGAAACCCGAAAATCCATTTCCCGTCCCTTTCCAAGCCTTAACTTGATCCTGCCATCCTGGGGCAGTCGTTTTTCCGCGATGTCGAGTCTCGCCATGATTTTTAAGCGTGAGGTCATGGCATTTTTGATCTGGATCGGAAGCGCCATATCCCGCCTCAACACGCCGTCAATCCGATATCTGATTCGGAACGTCCTCTCGTAGGGCTCAAAATGGATATCGCTCGCCCCCAGTTTGATCGCTTTGATCAGAATGCCGTTGACGATCTTGATGATCGGGCCTTCCATGTCGATGGATTCTTCCAATGGACTCGGTTGGCCTTCGACCACTTCGACGTTGTCTACTGCTCCATGGACAAGCTTGTCGAAATCATCCACATCAACCACGTCGTCATCAAGAGCGATCCCGTCCAACAGATTATTCTTTCCTTCTTCCAGGTCGTAATCACTGGCCTGGAATGAGAGGCTTCCCAACCCGGCAACATTTCCGCCTCCCCCATAATATTTTTTTATCGCATCGATGATCTCCGTCTCTGAGGCCACAACAGGTTCCACGTTGAAGCCGGTCATAAACTTAATCTCATCGATCACAACGATATTGCTGGGATCGGCCATCGCGAGAGTCAATTTAGAACCGACACGATTGATGGGCATGATGAAATACTTTTTGGAGATGCTGGAGGGAACCAATTTAACCACGGTTGGATTGATTTCCATCTTGGAGATCTTGACCGAGGGGACCCTGTATTGGGCACTGAGAAAGGATAATAACTCATCCTCTTTAACATACCCTAATCTGACCAGGTTCGATTCTAAACGGCCGCCTTTTAATTTCTGTTCGTCCAATGCCTTTTTAAGCTGGTCGGGGGTGATATAATTTCTCTTGATAAGGAGTTCGCCCAAACGCTCTGTCAATTTTTGCTCCTTCTTAAGTTTTCGATATGATTTAGAATATTAAAAAAGATAAATTTTTGTCAATAGTAAAGTGGTTAAGCAAAATAAGTGCCAATTTTTGGCTATTTTCAATCGCTGGAATTTAAAAGGATTTTTAATTTTGCATATTCTTTTACTTACAAAATAGTGCAAAAAAATGGTACAACCTGGTTAATAATTAGCCGATTTTGGAAATTGACTTGGTCGATCCGAAAACGATTCAATGATTCAATTCGGGAGGAGAGAGGGGCAGTCTTACAACAAAGGAGCTTCCTTTTCCTAACTCGCTCTCCACTTCAATCTTACCTTGATGGGCTTCGACAATCCACTTACAAATGCTGAGGCCAAGGCCACTTCCTCCTTGCTCTCTTGAGCGAGCTTTATCCACACGAAAGAATCGATTAAATATTCTTTCCTCATCCTCCTGTGCAATTCCAATTCCAGTATCCGATACAATGATCTTAACAAACTCCCCTTTCTCTCTTTCCACCCGATCGGATTGATCTCTCGTGGGGAGTGGGTATTCTTTTTGCAGAATAATATGGATAGAGCCACCCTCTTCAGTATACTTGATTCCATTTTCTATTAAATTGATAAATAACTCTCTTAGCCGCAAGGCATCCCCGAAAATATGAATGTCCTGATGATGATTTGATGCAGAGAGGTGAAGCTTCTTGGACTTCGCCAGCCTATCCATTTGAGCGATGACTTCGTTCAGGATCTCCGTTAAGCTAATATCTTCCTTATTCAACCTGATCTCTCCAGTATCCGCCTTTGAAAGAGTCAGGAGGTCTTCAACGATTTGTGACATGCGGTTGATCTCCTCCAGGTTGCTCTTCAGGGTCTGTTGATATTCTTGAGAGGTCCGTTCCCTTCGAAGCATGACCTCTACTTCTCCCTTGAGAATGGTCAAGGGTGTTTTTAATTCATGCGAGGCATCGGAGCTGAACTGTTTCATTTGTCGGAAGGATTGATCAAGTCTGGAGATCATCTCATTAAAAGTCTCAATCAATCTGGATATCTCATCTTTCACTTTTGGAGGGTTAATCCTCTGGTTTAAATTTTGGGACGTGATCATCCGAGCCGTCTGCGTAATATTATCAACAGGCTTCAGGGCCTTATGGGCAAGAAATTGCCCCCCGAGGCTCGCCAGGATCAGCGTGGACGGGACAGCGATGATCAAGATGAGGAAAAGTTTGTTGAGGGCATCCTCGACTCCCTCCAAAGAGGAAGCGATTTGAACAATTTTCGTGACGTGGCTGTTCTCGACGACGGGGAAGGTCATAATTCTCAAGGGAGTGTTTCCGACGGTACGATTCGTTTCAAAGGTGATCGAACCTTTGGAGGCATTCTTTAAGGCATTTAAACTGATAGGAAGCTGAACATTTCTCAAATTATCAGATTTTCCGCCTATGTTTCCCGACACATCCAGGACCTGAATGAATTTCCCTATGGGCTTTAGATTCATGGAGGCTTCAAGAGCCTGATCAATCGTTCCGAAGCTAAATTTCGATAGGGGAGACGAGGATTCCGAGGCGATGAGTTCGGCGAGAGACTTCAATTTATTGTCGACATCTCGATAAAGACTCTTGGATAAGGTGAAATATAAGAAGGTACTAAAGGAGATTAATAAAATTCCCAGTATCAAGACATACCAAAGGGTTAATTTAAATCGAAGACTTCTGAGATGCATTCAAACGCTCTTGTCGGCAGACAAGATATAACCGACTCCTCGAATCGTATGGATCAGTTTGGGTTCAAACTCTTTATCGACCTTTCTACGAAGATAATTCACATAAACGTCGACCACATTGGTCATTGAATCGAAATGATAATCCCAGACATGTTCGGAAATCATGGTTCGGGTGAGGACTTTATCCGGATTCCTCATAAAATACTCTAAGAGGGAGTATTCCTTGCCCGTGAGTTCAATCTCTTTGCCCCCACGCATCACTTTATGAGTGACCAGCGATAAGGTCAGATCAGCTATTTTCAAAATGGGTTCCTTATCTATCCTTTCCCGGCGTAGGAGAGCACGGATCCTGGCCAAAAATTCGAGAAATTCGAATGGTTTGGTTAAATAATCATCACAACCGGCATCCAAACCCCTGACAATATCCTCGACGGTGTCCTTGGCGGTCAACACCAATATGGGGACATTGTTTCGGTTCCCTCGAATTCTTTTCAAGACCTCCAACCCATCGATCTTCGGAATCATCAGATCAAGAACGATCAAATCATATTCGTTCACTTCTGCCATGTAAAGGCCCGTCTCCCCATCATAAGCATTGTCGACCGCGTAATGCTCCTCTTCGAGACCTTTCTTAACGAAATTGGCAACTTTCTTCTCGTCTTCAATGACTAAAATTCTCATTCCTTTTTCAAATCCACGTGGAAAAGAATTGGCGGTTCTTGTTTTTGAAATACATGAGAAATAGCAAATACATTATAAATTTATTGGTAGAAAATGCAATAGTGAAATCATCCCCACCTGTTTAAGCAACGTCAATATGTCCCCCTAACTGCAACGCGAAAATGAAATCATCCCCACCTTGACACTTCATCCTAACTTTGTTAGCATTTTCAAAAATTTTATTTACCTATTAGGTTGGCCATAATTAAAGTAACATCGGGCTATAAGTTTTAAACTGCGGCATATCGCACGGATTTTTCATGAAAGTAGCGCATGACCATCGAAGGGTTATCCCGGCGGCAGTTCAGATAACCCCGCAGGTTTCGCATCAACTCCGATTGGGTACGCGCCCGTTTTCGCCCAACTGCATTGGCCTTAATGTCCTGGTTAAGCATCTCGTCCGGGTTCAGATCCGGACTGTAGGCTGGGAGGAAAAACATCTCTATCCGCGCACGATGTCGATCCAGCCAGTTGCGGACCGTTTGGCTCCGGTGCACCGGGTGCCCATCGACAATCAGAAAAACCTTTCGCTCCGTATGCTTGACCAATCGACGCAGAAACCGAACAAACACCCTCGCCGTAAAATGCCTCTTGAACACCATGAACGCCAGATCACCTCGATTGGTAATCGCCGAAAGGACGTTTGCCCCGAAACGGTTGCCTGTCCCGGGTCGTATCGGAGTCTGCCCTCTCGGGGCATACGACCGTCCCGCCTGATGATCCGAACGGGCCCCCATCGCGTCCCCCCAATACAGCTTTGCCTTCTCTACTTTGGAACGCGTCCGGATGACTGGGTACTCTTGATCGAGCCATCGGGTGACAGCCACAGGATCCCGTTCGTAGGCCCGCCGAACCGGCTTTTGCGGGGTAAACCCCCAATTCTGAAGATAGCGCCGGACCGACCGAGCCGAAAGCTTGACACCAAACCTCCTGGCAATCAACCGTTGAACGGCCTCCGACGTCCACAGCACGAAGGGCAGCTTCAACTGTTCCGGGTGATGATCACGGATCAGATTACAGATGGCAGCCGCTTGCCACCCTTTGAGCTTCCCCCCTCCTCCCTTGGGACCCCGCTTCCGAGCGGCCAGACCCAAATCGCCGGACGTCGTATAAGCTGTAAGCCACTGCCAGACAGTCTTACGTGCAATCCCGAAGACTTCAGCCGCTTCAACCTGTCTCATGCCACCATGAATTGCAGCAACCGCACGGCGACGGAGTTCTTCCTGAACAATCGGTTGAAGCTTACGAGCATCACGTTTCATGCTCATAAGCATACACTATTCTGAAATAAAATGCTACTTAATTAATGACCAGATTAGTAAGAAGAAGGAGAATACGTGATAAAATTGGCGGGTATCCAGATATCCTGCTGTGAAGAGAAAGAAAGAAATATCGAAAAAGCGGTTAAATTTGCTCAAATCGCTATAGAAAAAGGGGCCCACCTCATCTGCTTCGAGGAGCTGTTCACGACCCACTGGTTTCCAAGGGAAATGAACAAAGACTATTTCTCCCTGGCTGAAAAGAGAGATGGCCTCACCGTCACGCGAATGCAAAAGCTGGCAGAGGAATGCGACGTCGTGTTGATCTGTCCTATTTTTGAGAGGGAGGAGGGTTCTTTTTACAATTCGGCCATCGTGATCGATGCGGGGGGAGAGATTTTGGGGAGTTATCGAAAGGTTCATGTTCCTCAAATTCCACTTTGGGAAGAGAGATATTATTTTGCTTCCGGAGACCACGGGTTTCCGGTTTTTAAGACGAAATTTGCTCCCATCGGTGTCCAGATCTGCTGGGACAATTTTTTCCCAGAAGGTTCAAGAATATTGGCCCTAAGGGGAGCCAAGATTATCTTTTCTCCTACCGCCGCTGCCTTTGCCTCGCAAAAGAAGTGGGAAACGGTGATCTCGGGCAATGCCATTGCCAATGGAGTCTATGTTTTCAGGGTGAATCGAGTAGGAAGCGAAGAGAAGCAAGATTTTTACGGAAGGTCCTTTTGCATTTCCCCGGAGGGGGAATTATTAGATAAACCAACGGGGATGAAGGATAGCATTGCTTTGGTTGAAATCGACCTAAAAAGTGTCGATAAAGCAAGGAAGGAATGGCCTTTCTTGAAAGATAGGAGACCTGAGCGCTATAAAGAGATCCTTAAAGGTTTGGAGCACGGCGAAGAGGGATAACCCCCCTCTATTCCCCCCTTAGGTTAAGGGGGGGGAGGAGGGGAGGTTAAGAGAAGGGTAAGCCGCAAGAAACCCTGAAGAGCCTTGATAAGCGAGAAACGCTATGCCCCATGCGCTATGCGCTTAGTGATAATTTAGGGAAAGAGGAGACCATGGGGAAGAAAAGATTTATTAAAGAATATTTAGAGCCAATTGTCATCGCGGTATTCATTGCTCTTTTCATCCGAGCGTTTATCGTTCAGGCCTTTAAAATTCCATCCAGCTCAATGGAGCCCACGTTACTGGTGGGTGACCACCTCCTGGTCAATAAATTTATCTATGGAATAAGAATCCCTTATACGGATATCAAGTTGCTTCAATATAAGAAGCCCAAACGGGGCGATATTATCGTCTTCATTTTTCCAAAAGATCGGAGTAAGGATTTTATCAAGAGGGTCATTGGGACGGAAGGGGAGAAGGTGGCAATTGTCCATAACAAGATTTATATCAACGACAAGTTAACCGACGATCCGTGGGGTCGCTTCACCATGCCAAGGGCCTCGATTGAGGATTATGGGCCGGTCAAGGTCCCCGAAAGCTCCCTATTTGTCATGGGAGATAACCGCGACAACAGTCAAGATAGTCGATTTTGGGGGTTCGTCAAACTAAACGAAGTCAAAGGAAAGGCCTTTATTATTTACTTTTCCTGGGATTCGAATGCACAGGATCTCTTGAACAAGATCAGGTGGACCCGATTTGGCAAGTTGATTCGTTAAGCCCCCTTACTTCCGAAACACATTCTCCTGTGCCCACTGGATATCTTTTCGAATCTGATCGACGAGGCGAGCGGCTGAATCGAACCGTACTTCATCACGAATTCTTCTTTTAAAGGCGACTTGTATCTCGTCACCGTAGATGTTCTGGCTAAAATCTAAAATATAGACCTCAAGGGAAATCGGTTTCCCATTCTGGGTCTGTCCAGGCGAGAAAGTGGGATTCAGCCCGACATTGGCAAGACCGTTGAAAAGATGTTCATGCCAGGTCACCTCCACGGCGTAAACCCCGGTCTTTGGATAGAGCTCATCTGAGATTTCCAAATTTGCCGTTGGAAACCCTAAAGTCCCTCCTCTTTTTGCGCCTCTCACCACTTTTCCGATGACGGGATAGTCTCTTCCCAATAATCTTGAGGCCTCTTCAACTTCTCCCCTCCGAATGAGATCCCTAATCTTTGAGCTGCTTACGATTGTTTGACCAACCTTCAATGGTTCCACAACCTCCACTTCGAAATCAAAAACCCTCCCGGCATCTTTAAGGGTTTGAACATTGCCTTCCTGTCGTTTACCAAAATGATAGTTATATCCAATGATGACTTTCCTCACTTTTACCCTTTCAACCAAAATGCTTCGGATAAATTCGGACGGGGAGATCTCTGAAAATGCGGGCGAGAATTCGATGCAGAGCACGGTCTCGATTCCAGATTTCTCGATCAGCATCATTTTTTTTCTAAGAGGGGTGAGCAGGGGTAAGAAGCTCTCGGGGGCGAGCACTTTAAGGGGGTGAGGTTCGAAGGTGATAACCACTGCCTCTCCGTGGAGCTTCGCGGCTTCTTCTTTTACCTTTTTAAAAATCTGCTGATGTCCTAAGTGAACCCCGTCAAAATTCCCCAGGGTGACCACAGGGCTCCTCAAGGATCTTCTCAGATTTTCAATCCCGTTGATGATGTCCATGGTTAGATGTAATCCTTTACTTGACTTTACTCCCCAAAATATAAAATAATGGGTTATCATTTTCAATGAAATCGGCCGAAGTGGCGGAATTGGTAGACGCGCTAGATTCAGGGTCTAGTGAGGAGTAGTCCTTGTGGGGGTTCGAGTCCCCCCTTCGGCACCAAGTAAATTCAAGGAGTTAGTCGAATCTTGGTTAACTCCTTTTTCTTCCTTGTAGCCTGTTTTATTAACGTTTTGGTTAACTTTTTGCCGATATGCCTCAAGTTTTCTGATTCCTTCTCTCAGGTCGCCTAAATCAACGTTGTCACATCGCTCCCTCATTCTCCCCATGCCTAAATTGCCCTTAGCCTATTTGGCCTCCATTGGCGGCCCTCCTAAAATTTCGGGTTTTCGGGGAAAACATCTGGAACTTCTGTGAAAGGCCGGAGATGACTCAACTCGATGCTTCTGAGTAGGATGGAATGGGATTAAGGATAGAGTGTTGGAGTGAGGTCAAGGATGAGAAGGTGATGCTGTGAATAATTCGTTCTGAAAACAACCTATTGGTAAAAAATAGACCACCTACCAGCCTTCCTGCTGTACTACTTTCTTGAAACCCCTATGGCATCTCCTATTGTCAGCTAAATAAATCTTATTTAGTTATAAACAATTACACTGTTCCATGTTATGAATAATACTCGTTTAGACTCTGGCACGGTGTTTGCTCTATTTCTGGATGTTCTCACGTAGTTTATTCAAGGGGTCCGATACCCGTCATGATGGATGATGAGGTAAGAATTTGATCTAATGAATAGAATCTCCCCTGACATAACAAGCCCCAAAGAGCAGCTCCTTTCAGTAGCCACTTCGCGGTCAAAGTTGGGTTATCGCCCGGAACTTGACGGTCTACGTGGGATATCTATCCTGGTTGTTTATATTCATCATTTATATCGCCCACTTATGCCAGCGGGATTCCTTGGTGTAGATATTTTCTTTGTCCTAAGTGGCTTTTTAATCACATCTTTATTAGTGGACGAATGGAACCGGAAGGGTTCAATTAGGCTTAAAGACTTTTATATTCGCCGAGCCTTGCGCCTGATGCCAGCAGTATTCTTACTTATCTTGATCATAGGAGCCTTATCTGTATTCGTCGACAAATGGACAGCCACCGAAATTCGTCGAGGTATTTGGTTGACCCTGGCTTACGTCTCGAATTGGTTCTATGCGCTTGGTTATTACACCCGTGATAACCCCTTATCAATAACATGGTCACTTGCCATCGAGGAACAATTCTATCTCAGTTGGCCCTTATTGCTTGCCCTTGCTCTTAGGCTGAAATTACAGCGCTGGATACCGTATGTCTTAGCCCTAATTATTGCGATCATCCCCATATATCGGGGAATACTTGTAGAACAAGGTGCAGGAGCTCTCCGTCTATATTATGGTTCAGATACTCATGCAGATGGGCTACTAATCGGCTGCCTCGTGGGCCTCTTGGTCTCATGGAATTTGTTGCCCCGCAATAAAAAGCTTGAAATTTGCATGAAATTCCTATCGGTCATGGGCATTATTTTCTTCGGGTATTTGCTAATAAACTATTCATCCTCAGGGGGTAGATTTCTCTTCCAGTATGGTGGTTATACGCTGGTCTTGTTTTCGATAGCACTATGCCTTACCACAGTGGTCCTTTACTCACCTAAATTTGCCCTCTTGGTTTTAAGATTTAAACCGCTGGTATGGATTGGGCGCATTTCCTACGGGCTTTACCTATGGCACTGGACTGTTTATTGGTTTATCTATGCCAAACGAGCATTGTCTAACCCACTTGATCAACTTGTGGCGATGGTGATTCTTTCATTGTTGCTACCAACTCTCTCATATTACTTTGTTGAAAAGCCCTTTCTTCGATGGAAAAAACGATTTGGTTCCATATAAATTAACGAGGCGTCATAGTTCGGTGAATATAATACTCCCCAAAAACTGGACAGGGGTATAAGGTGCATGTTAGCCTGCCATAACCAGAAGGAGGTATGGCGTGGTTCAGAACATGCGGAAGACCCATAACGGCGCTTTCAAGG
>Ga0315282_10017004_pt1 | contig 10555 bp, 5 predicted proteins | sample YL17G07_20_MG_FD_203693 | JGI IMG/M metagenome (GOLD analysis project Ga0315282, IMG submission 203693) | Sediment microbial communities from Yellowstone Lake, YNP, Wyoming, USA - YL17G07_20 | ecosystem: Environmental > Aquatic > Freshwater > Lake > Sediment | place: USA: Wyoming | collected... | reverse complement strand
TGTCCCTTGTTCTTGGAGATCCCGAGCGGGGAGGGATCGCGAGCGCAGTGCAGCACTAGGAAGGAACCGTAAGACCATGGCCACCACGAGCACTGACCTCGTTTCCCAAACCGGGCCCAGAGAAGACACGCCCCCTCGCCGCGTAGGGGCGCAGCATCCTGCGCCCCTACGGGACCCGTCGGTCCGGCTGCCCATCGAGCGCTTCTTCACCAAGCCCGACCCAGACGGGCAGGTCGTCCACCCCTACGACGACGTGGAGTGGGACGTCCGCAGCGCCGCCATAGCCGGTGAGGACGGCAGCCTCATCTTCGAGCAGAAGGACGTGGAGGTGCCCGCCTTCTGGTCGCAGACCGCCACCAACGTCGTCGTCTCCAAGTACTTCCGCGGGCCCCTGGCCGGCCGCGTCATCCACCACGAGAAGGGCGAGATCCGTCGCGAGACCTCCGTTCGCCAGCTCATCGACCGGGTGGTCGGAACCCTGAGGGACTGGGGCCTGAACGACGGCTACTTCGCCGACAAGCAGGAGGCCCACGTCTTCGCCGACGAGCTCACTCACCTCCTCCTCCACCAGAAGGCCTCCTTCAACAGCCCGGTCTGGTTCAACGCGGGGGTGGAGGAGAAGCCCCAGTGCTCTGCCTGCTTCATCCTCTCTGTCGAGGACACCATGGAGTCCATCCTGGACTGGTGCCGCACCGAGGGGATGATCTTCAAGGGGGGCTCCGGCTCCGGTGTCAACCTCTCCCGGCTGCGCTCATCGCAAGAGCCCCTCTCCTCGGGGGGGCTGGCGTCAGGCCCCGTCTCCTTCATGCGCGGCGCCGACGCCATCGCCGGCTCCATAAAGTCGGGCGGCAAGACGCGCCGCGCCGCCAAGATGGTCATCCTCAATGCCGACCACCCCGACATCCACGAGTTCATCCAGTGCAAGGCGAATGAAGAGCGCAAGGCCCACGCCCTGGGCGAGGCCGGCTGGGACATGTCCCTCAACGGCGAGGCCTGGACATCCGTCCAGTTCCAGAACGCCAACAACTCGGTGCGGGCCACCGACGAGTTCATGCGCGCCGCCCTGGAGGACTGCGACTGGCCCCTGCGCGCCGTCACCAGCGGCCAGGTGCTGGAGACGGTGCGCGCCCGCGACCTCCTGCGTCGCATCGCCCAGGCTGCCTGGGAGTGCGGCGACCCCGGCATGCAGTTCGATACCACCATCAACCGCTGGCACACCTGCCCTAACAGCGGCCGCATCAACGCCTCCAACCCCTGCTCTGAGTACATGCACGTGGATGACTCGGCCTGCAACCTGGCCTCCCTCAACCTGATGAGGTTCACTGACGACAAGGGCAGCTTCGATATCGAGGCCTTCCGGCGCGCCGTGGCCGTGGTCATCCTGGCCCAGGAGATCATCGTCGGCAACTCCACCTACCCGACGCCGCGCATCACAGAGAACGCCCGCAACTTCCGCCAGCTCGGCCTGGGCTACGCCAACCTGGGCGCCCTTCTCATGTCCCTGGGCATCCCTTACGACTCCGACGCCGGCCGCGCCTACGCCGCCGCCCTCACCGCCCTCATGACCGGCTATGCCTACGCCACCTCGGCCCGCATCGCCGCCCGCATGGGGCCCTTCGCCAGCTACGAGCAGAACCGGGAGCCCATGCTCCGGGTCATCAGGCACCACCGCGACGCGGCGCGCCAGCTGGCACAACAAGCAACAAGCCACAAGGAACAAAGGGGGGGCAGGGGCCCTTCGCCGGAGGCGAATCCGCCTCTGGCGGAAGTTCCCAGTTCCCAGTTCCCGGTTCCTGGTGACGGTGAGCTCCTGGAAGCAGCCCGGTCGGCCTGGGACGAAGCCCTCTCCCTGGCCGAGGCCCACGGCTACCGCAACGCCCAGGTCACCGTGCTCGCCCCCACCGGCACCATCGCCTTCATGATGGACTGCGACACCACCGGCGTGGAGCCGGACATCGCCCTCGTCAAGTACAAGAAGCTGGTGGGCGGCGGCGTGCTCAAGATGGTCAACCAGACGGTGCCGCGCGCCCTCCACACCCTGGGCTGCACACCGGAGGAGATCGAGGCCATCGTTGCCCACCTGGACGCCACGGGGACCATCGAGGGGGCGCCCGGCCTGCGGGAGGAGCACCTGCCCGTCTTCGACTGCGCCTTCCGGGCCGAGAACGGCTCCCGTTCCATCACCTCCCTGGGCCACATCCGCATGATGGGCACCGTCCAGCCCTTCATCTCCGGCGCCATCTCCAAGACGGTGAACCTGCCCAGCGACGCCACCGTCGAGGACGTGATGGACACTTTTGTCCAGGCGTGGCAGCACGGTCTGAAGGCCATCGCCGTTTACCGCGACGGCTCCAAGCGCACGCAGCCCCTATCGACTTCGGCAGGGGAACGGAAGGCGAGCCTGCCTACCGGTCAGGCAGGCACGAAGCCGGAGCCAGTGCGAAGGCGCCTGCCCGAGACGCGCGACTCCATCACCCACAAGTTCGCCATCGAGGGGCACGAGGGCTACATCACCGTCGGCATGTACGAGGACGGCTCGCCGGGGGAGATCTTCGTGACCATGGCCAAGGAGGGGAGCGCCATCTCCGGGATGATGGACGCCTTCGCCACCTCCATCTCCCTCACCCTCCAGTACGGCGTTCTCCTGGCCGACCTGGTGCACAAGTTCAGCCACATGCGCTTCGAGCCGGCGGGCCGCACGGAGAACCGGGAGATCCCGGTGGCGCAGTCGGTGGTGGACTACATCTTCCGCTGGCTGGCTGCCCGTTTCTTGAGCGATGAAGAGAAGGCGGAGCTGGGCATCCTCTCGGAGGAGGTGCGAGCGCGCCTGGCGGCCGACTACGGCACTCAGGGCCAGTTCCGGATAGAGGTGGACAAAGCCAACGGCGGGACGCCGCGCAACGGCGAGAGCGACGCGCCGCCCTGCATGAACTGCGGCTGGATCATGACCCGCTGCGGATCGTGCTACCGCTGCGAGAACTGCGGGAGCACCAGCGGGTGCTCATGATGCGGCGGAGACAAACCTCGTGGGGGCCAACCTTCAGGTCGGCCCTGGGCGGAGCTTCCGCCTGAGGCGGACCCGCCTGCGGCGGGAAAGCTCCGCCCCTACGGGAGACATGGAGAACTGCGGGAGCACAAGCGGGTGCTCATGACTTTGGCCCTTCGCGACGGGTCCACCCCGCCCCGCCGGCCGATCTCTAGTTCCCCGCCACCAGCCATCGGTCGGCACGGACCCGTCGTGAGAGCAGTGGCGGCGGACTCCCTCTCGGAGCCCGCCGCCACAACGCCTCGACACCTTTAGCACCCGCACGGCGGACAAACGTGCTAAAATAGGGTGCCATGACCGCTACCAGGCGCACCTCCACCCGCTCACCCAGAGGGCCACGCCGCTCCAGGCTGCCTCTCTCGGCCAACGCCCGCGTCGTCCTCGATCGGCGCTACCTGGCCAGGGACGAGAGCGGCCGCCTGATCGAGAAGCCGGAGGACCTCTTCCGGCGCGTGGCCCACAACATCGCGGCGGCCGAGAAGAGCCACGGCGCCTCCAAGGAGCAGGTGGCGGCCTGGGAGGAGCGCTTCTACTCCCTCCTCACCTCTCTGCGCTTCCTGCCCAACTCCCCCACCCTGGGCAACGCCGGCCGGCCCCTCCAGCAGCTATCGGCCTGCTTCGTCCTCCCCGTGGAAGACTCCATGACCGGCATCTTCGACGCCATCAAGCAGACGGCCCTCATCCACCAGAGCGGCGGCGGCACCGGCTTCGCCTTCAGCCGTCTGCGCCCCGCCGGCGACCGCGTCCAGTCCACCGGGGGTATCGCCAGCGGGCCCGTCTCCTTCATGCGCGTCTTCGACGCCGCCACCGAAGCGATCAAGCAGGGCGGCACCCGTCGCGGCGCCAACATGGCCATCCTGGCCGTCGAGCACCCCGACATCGAGGAGTTCATCAACCTCAAGTCGGACATGGTCACCCTCACCAACTTCAACATCTCGGTGGCGGCCAGCGACCAGTTCATGGGCGCCGTGGAGCGCAACGAGGAGTACGAGCTGGTCAACCCCCGCAACGCCCAGGTGGTGCGCCGCCTGAACGCCCGCCACGTCTTCCGCCAGATCGTGGAGAACGCCTGGAAGAACGGCGACCCCGGCCTGGTCTTCCTGGACCACGTCAACCGCGACAACCCAACGCCCCAGTTGGGCCGCATCGAGGCCACCAACCCCTGCGGCGAGCAGCCCCTGCTGCCCTACGAGTCCTGCAACCTGGGCTCCCTTGACATCTCCAGGTTCGTGCGCCAGGAACAGGCAGGAAGCAGCGAGCAACGCAGGGGGCGGCAGGCCCGAGTTCCCAGTTCCCAGTTCCCAGTTCCTGGCGGGGGCGTGGACTGGGAGGGGCTGGCGGAGCTTATCCCCCTTTGCGTGCGCTTCCTCGACGACGTCATCGACATGAACCTCTACCCGATGCCGGAGATCGAGGAGAAAACGAAGCTCACCCGCAAGATCGGCCTCGGGGTCATGGGCTGGGCCGACCTCCTCTTCCGGCTGGGCATCCCCTACGACTCGGAGCAGGCCTTGAGCCTGGGCGAGCGCCTGATGACCTTCATCCAGGAGCACGCCGACCGCGCCTCCGAGGAGCTGGCCCGCGAGCGAGGCGTCTTCCCCGCCTGGAAGGGCTCGATCTACGAGAAGGACGGCCGGCGCCTGCGCAACGCCACCCGCACGACGGTGGCGCCCACCGGCACCCTCTCCATCATCGCCGACTGCTCGGCGGGCATCGAGCCGGTCTTTGCGCTAGCCTTCGTCCGCCAGCACTTCCTGGACCCCAAGGACCCTGGGCGGGTCACCCAGCTTTCGCAGGTGGACAAGTCTTTCGAGGAGGCGGCCCGCCGGGAGGGCTTCCACTCCACGGAGCTGATGGAGGAGCTGGCCCGCGTAGGCAGCCTGAAGGCTCTCTCCTCCAGCCGCCGCCGCTCGATACCGGCCCCGGTGCGGAGGGTCTTCGTCACCGCCCACGACATCTCCCCCGAGTGGCACGTGCGCATGCAGGCCGCCTTCCAGCGCCACACCGACAACGCCGTCAGCAAGACCATCAACTTCCCGGAGACAGCCACGCCCGACGACGTGGAGAAGGCCTACCTCCTCGCGTACCGCGAGGGCTGCAAGGGTATCACCATCTACCGGGACCGCTCGCGGGAGATGCAGGTGCTCTCTCACGCCACCATGCGCGGCCCCGAGCAGGCCGAGGCCGCCGCCGCCGAGGTCGCCATGAGCCTGCCGCCCGGCGTCCTGCCGCCCGCGGGGCGGGCCGCCGTCCCCTACCGTCGCCGCCTCCCCGACGAGCGGCGCTCCCTCACCCACAAGTTCCGCGTGGGGGAGCAGGAGGGCTACCTGACGGTGGGCCTCTTCGAGGACGGCTCGCCGGGCGAGGTGTTCATCACCATTTCGAAGGAGGGCTCCACCATCCGCGGGCTCATGGACTCGCTGGCGGTGATGACGTCGCTGGCCCTCCAGTACGGCGTGCCGATCGAGAACCTGGCCGCGAAGTTCAAGGGCGTCCGCTTCGAGCCCTACGGCTTCAGCAGCAACCCCGAGATCCCCCAGGCCAGCTCGATAGTGGACTACATCTTCCGCTGGCTGGAGCTGAAGTTTGCGAGGAAGGAACCAGGAACCAGGAACCAGGAACCGGGGAGGCGGCGAGGCGCTGGTTCCCGGCCTCTGGTTCCCGGTTCCTCCGACGTCTCCACCGGCCTCCTCTGCCCGGAGTGCGGCGCCATCCTCGTCTTCGCCGAGGGCTGCCTGGTCTGCCGCCGGTGCGGGTACAACAAGTGCGGGTAGCCCACGTTGGTCCGAACCAAGACCGGCACGACATGGCACCCGCGAAAGCTCGGTCAGGATTGACCCACCGCATAGCTCGTCAGCGCGAGGAGGGCAAGGGTATCGATGGGAAGCAGCCGCGCAGTGTTAGGAAGGCCTAGCCAAGCCAGCGCCTCTTCGCGTACCACGCCCCTGCGGTGAGAGCAGCCAGTGCTCCCGCCACGCCGCCAGCCAACACAGCGTAGGCGGAAGCCGACAGGCCAGAAGTGCCAGCAGGCGAGCCAGAGTTGTCGTTCGAGCTTTGGGCCATGGCGGGGAGTTCCGCTATGCCGCCAACCGGGGTAGACGGTGCAACTTTGATGAGCAGCACATCAAGCGGTTGGATTTGGAGTGTGAGCGTCTGAGGCAGATGAGCACCGGTTAGCAGCGTGGATTGGAGGCCGTTCCTGTTCTGGATGACATCGTAGGTGTCTTCGGGTGGCAACAATATGTCCGACGGAGACACAGTAAGTGTGAACGTAACCGGATCGTAGCTGATGTTGGTGAAGATGTACCCGACATCACCAGACGACGCCTTCCAGGTAGTGCCTAGAACCGCTGGGCTGTCAAAGGGTGGATAGTCGTCGAGTGTATAGGGTATCCTTTTCGCTCCATTGATGTAGAAGTCGGGCACGTTCAGTGCTGGGGGTCTTAGCATACGGCCGTACACGAGATAGGGTTGGGCGTAGCCTGTACGAGCTTCGACAATGCGTTTGAGGTAGCCTGCCAGCTCGACCTCTTGCTGCTCGTTCAGTTGAGACATCTTCTCGTCGGCGTACCAAGTAACGGGCATCTCGCCCCAGACTAGCGACAAGGCGAAGCCTCGCACATAGTAGTCACGGTAATTCCCATATCCCTCAGCCCCGGAGGGTGCGTTGCGGCTGAAGAAGGAAACGCCGGATTCTAGGTAGGCGTAGTCATGATAGACAGCATGCCACAAGGGAATCAGTTGAGCTTCTAGTGGATGAGCGAAGGAGTCTCCCAGGCTGTTGGGAGACCAGCCTGTTGTAAACGGGTCCCAGAAACTGTCCAGCAGTGGCATGTAGCTTTCAGCCATCCCCTCCGACGTTAACACAAGGTCCGGATTCGTCTGCCGGGCCGTAGTCTTGAAGTCGCTGAATATCCCCTCATAACTGTCGTGCCACCATGTGCCGCCGCCGTTCGGGTGTCCGTGCCCTGCGTCCACGCATGGCTGAGGGCCAAGAACAGGAAAGCCGTCTAGCTGAATGACGTCCGCGTCCTCTTGCGCGAGCGTAGACAACATGGATTGCAGCGTGTTTTGCCAGTAACTGGTGGCGGGGCACATGCTATGAAAGGTGGCCGTCATCCCACACTCCGAGAAACTGAATGAATTGGAGTAGTTGCCGGATCGATCCCGGCAAGCGTATGGCTCAGCACTGCTCCATGAGGGCGCTGCCGAGGAGTAGGATGTCGTATCTGGAAGGAACAGCACTCGATTTCCCGAGGCGTGGGTGTCGGTGATCGCCTGCCGAAATGCATCCCAGCCTTCCTTGGGTGGAAAGACATCGGGATACTCGACATACCATCCCACATGTTCCCAGCCCATCCAACCCGCGATCGCTGGGTGGCCAATGTAGCTGCCAGTATCACCGACAACCTCGGGGATGATGCTGAATGGGTTCGAATTCGACACGCAGTTGGGGTGAGTCGTAATCCATAGCCTCAGCCCGGCGGAGCCGTACCAGTCAGGGACATCAGAACGTGTCGCCAGCGGCCCCTGTGAGGTCCACGGCTGCCCGAGCGCCCAGGTGCGGTACAACTGGGCGGCTTCATACCAGTCACCGGAAAAGACGCCGACCACGGCTGGATACGTCATCTGATAATCAGCGCCTGCTACGAACTCGGGAATATGTGCCATCTGGGCCACGGCCCATGAAGGACTAGGCTTGCTGAAGTCAAAGAACTTGCTGTTCCCACTCTGGTCATACGAGGCGAGATACAGCCCGGCTGCTGGATCTGGCCCATAGTAAGCCATGAACTGCATCGTGCTGTAGGCGGAAGGATAGTACATTTGCCACCCCCAGCCTCGGCCCTGAGCGAAGTTGCCAAGCGGGTTTTGAAAAAGCATGCCGCTCATGCTGGGATAGACCAGATAGTCCTGCTCGGGGTCTGCGCTGATTTGCCCTAGTCCACTTATCGTCGGGAAGTAAACCGCCTCTATCGTGATGCTCTCATTGTTCGTAATCGCGATCGTCCAGTAGCTTAGAGGCGAACTGTCTTTGACCTCCACCGTAACACCGACTTGTACGTCCAGGGAACCACCGTCAACCGTGAAGGCATTCCAGTAAAGATCCAGCGCCACTCCGTCGGCGACAGTACGCGAACTGTAGCTGAATGACTGGGATAGCCAGCCACCTACGTACTTGGGTTGGTCATCTTTGTAGTATAGGAAATCATATAGTGACCACCAGGCGTTCTTCTCGTGCATGAAGTCGGTGTTAGTTGACTTGTTTTTGATGGCATATAATTCACCGTCTGACCGTTGAAACACTATCTCTAGCTGCTGGTTGCCAATGTACACGTACTGTGCATCCTCGGTGACATAGGCATCGCCAGAGGCAACGGTTCCACCGGCTGGATCACTGGTGCTGTCGACCGTGATCGTGGCGCCGGGGCTAGCTTCTGCCTGTGGCTGGTTGGACGCCGGGAATGCCGCAAGAGCCAGGGCAGTGAGAAGAAGAATGGGCAACGAGAACTGCTTCACGGCTTCGCCCCTTTCCCGAGGCCAACACACGCCGCGCGGCAACACCTTACATCGGTCACAGCGCAGGGGAGATACGCCACCAGGCGAACGGATTATACTTGACAGTGAAGAGTTGTCAACTCGTTCCATTAGACCCTCACATCACTGTTGACAGAATCACGCCCTCCCATTAACCTGCGTACACCGTGCGCCCCGCCAGCAACACCCGCCCCAGCCTAACGCCAGGACGCCGCCCCACGGCGACAGCTCTGGCGCTCCTGATCGCCCTGGCCGTCCTGCTGTCCTCCCTCCCCGGACGGGCCCTCGCGCAAACCGCCGCGTCCTGCTCCGTCATCGTATCGCCCGGCCAGAGCGTGCGGGCCGCCATCGCCTCCACTCCGGCGGGCGGCGTCATCTGCCTGGCGGCCGGCCTCTACCCGGAGACGCCCGTCTTCGACCAGACGACGCCCCCCGGCCTCACCCTGCGCGGCGCCGGACCCGAGGCCACCATCGTGGACGGCCTCGGCAGCCGCGACGGCGTCCTCATCCTCAACACGGACAGCATCACCCTGGAGAACCTGGGCCTGCGCGGCGGCGTCCCCGCCAACGTCTACGTCTTCAACTCCAGGGACATCCGGCTGCGGAACGTGCGCGTGGCCGGGGGCGGCGTCGGCATCCACATCGACGCCGGTAGCAGCGCCGAGGTGCGCAACTCGCTGGTGAACGGCGTCTCGACCGACGGCGTCCTGATCCGCAACGGCTCCACGGCCGCCGTCCTGGGCAGCGAGATACGGGGCAACGGCGGCGTGGGCGTGTCGGCGGTAGGCAACGTTGGCCGCGTCCAGCTAACGGGCAATGAGGTGGCGTCCAACCGCGGGCCGGGCTTCTTCGCTGGCCAGACGCCCTGCCAGCTCCTGCCCCCGGCCACGGTCGAGCCTCCGCCTTGCTTCCTGGCCAACCCCAGCGCCTTCGTGGCCAGCGGCGAATACTACCTGAACGAGAACACCTTCGAGGACAACGACAGCACCGGCCTCGTCTTCTTCCCCGGTACGAAGGCCACCCTCACCAGCAACCGGATCAGCGACAACCGCCTGACGGGGCTCTTCGTGTGGGGCGCCGACGTCTCCGCCCATCTCAACCGCTTTGTGCGCAACCAGGAGCATGCCGCCGAGTACCGCGCCTATCCGGCGCCACACCTGCCCGGCCAGCCCCCCGGAACCATCGTGCTCCGGGCGACGGGCTCCTTCGTGGATAACGTCGTGCAGAGCACCGCTCCCCTGGGCAGCATACTGGGCGGCGGCCTCCTCTCACAGGGCGCCAGGCTCGTCGTGCGCGACAACAGCCTGGTGGAGAACGCCGGCATCGGCATCTCCTTTGTCAACGGCGCCGAGGGAGAGATCACCTCAAACTACATCATGTGGAACAAGGGCTCCGCCATCTGCCTCTTCCACGCCGGCTCCGTGTCCGTGAGCAAGAACACCACCGGGGGCAACCTGATCGACAGAGTCGGCGCCTGCGCCGAGCGGAGACACTGACCACCCTCCCTCGGTCCGCCCCCGGCGGCCCGCCTTGATCGCGGCCTGCCGTCCAGCCTATGCTCTCCACGACGGAGCAGCCTGTGTACCACCAGCAGGAGCCCCAGCAGGAACCCCATGGCTGCCTGGAGGTCTGGGTGCTGACCCGGGCCGCTTTCGGCGTGCTCCTCTGGCCTTTGCTGGCCCTCATCGGCTTCGTCCTAGCGGTGGTGCTGGTCCTCTACCTCTTCACGGTCCACCCGGCGCTGGCCCTCATCCCGGTGGCCGCGATTGCCGTCGCCCTCTACCTCTTCGCCCGCTGGGAGCAGCGGCACTTCCGCCCGCCGGGCATGGGCCCGCCCTAGAGGAGCGACCCCATTTCCTGCCCGGCGGCAGGGGTGCTATGCTCGCCCTGTGGGCATCCCTGAGAACCTGCGGTCCGTCAGAGAGCGAGTGGCGGCGGCCTGCGAGCGGGCCGGCCGCTCCCCAGACGAAGTCA
>Ga0315282_10017003_pt1 | contig 10556 bp, 9 predicted proteins | sample YL17G07_20_MG_FD_203693 | JGI IMG/M metagenome (GOLD analysis project Ga0315282, IMG submission 203693) | Sediment microbial communities from Yellowstone Lake, YNP, Wyoming, USA - YL17G07_20 | ecosystem: Environmental > Aquatic > Freshwater > Lake > Sediment | place: USA: Wyoming | collected... | reverse complement strand
GGGCGGAGGAGGCCTCTTCAGCAATGGCCGGTTCGGCGGCGAAGTTGGTGAGCAACTCGAGCGCCTCAGCGTTCGGGATGGCATGGAGGACGGCGATGGCCAGGCGTTTCTCCTCGGGCCGTTTGATGAGCGGGAGCAGTTCTTTGAGCCGGGCGGTTTTCTCAGCGTTGGGGAGCTTTTTGTCGCCCTGGAGGAACTGCAGGCAGCCGCGCAGGGCCAGCACCTGGTGCGAGGGTTTTTTGCCGGAGCGGGCCAGCGCCAGCAACGGTTCGGCCACCCGGTCATCCTCGGGCCTGGTGTTCGGCCAGGTGGACAAGGTGCGCGCCGCCTCGTCCTGGACGGACTCGTCTTGGTCCTCGAGGGCGGCGCGCACGGCGGCCAGGGCCTCCGGGCCCCCGGCGGCGGCCAGGGCGTGCAGGGCGATGACGCGCAGGGCGGGGTCGCCGTTTTGTGCCAGCGGCAGGAGGTGCTGGACGGAGCTTGCTCCTTGGCGGCCGCTGATGGCCAGGAGGGCGGCCTCGATGTCGGCGCGTTCCTTCGGGGCTTCCGTCCTGGCGAGCAGCCGGGTGAGGTCCGCCAGATGGGTCTCCTGGCCGATGGCGCCGATGGCGCGCACGGCGGCGCTGCGAATGCCCGCATCCGAATCTTCGGCGCACCGCACGATGGCGGGCAGGGCGCCCTCGATTCGCCGCCGGGCGGCCAGTTCGATCAAGACCTGGCGCATTTTCCCCGTGCTTTGCGGCAGGCGGGCGAGCAGGTCCGCGTCCAGTTCGTTGCCCGGCAGCCTGGCCAGCGCGACCAGGGCCGCCGCCGCCAGTTGTGCATCGCCGGCGGCGGCCGTCTCGAGCAGCGCCGGGACGCTCGACGAATTTCCATACCGGTCGAGGATGCCCACGGCCACCAGGCGGAGCCTTTGCGGGCCGCGCTGGGCCGCGTCGAGGACTGTGGGCAGGGCCTGGCTCTCCCCGCGGTCCGCCAGGGCCAGGAGCAAGTACGGCTGCCGTTCCGGGCCAGTCTTCCACAACTCATCGGCCAGCGCCCTGGTCACCTCGGGCCCAGGCAGCTCGCGGGCCGTGCGCAAGCCGATGCCGAACCGGGCCTTGTCCGGCGAGCGCAATTGTTCGAGCAGCAAGGGCAGGCCGTCCGCCTTCCGGGCGAGAATGGCCCCGCGTGTGGCCTCGAGCACTTTTTGCCTGGGCACCTTCGCCTGCCGCACAGTGTCATACAGCCTGGCGGCGTCGGCTGCCTTGCCTTGGCTGAGCAAGCCTTCGGCACACCGAATGCAGCCCTCCGCCACCGCCGGGCGGACCGCTTCGGGCGCCTTGGCCAGGGACTCTTCCAGGGCCTGGGCGGCGCGCTCGCCGCCAATGCGGCCCAGGGCGACGGCGGCGGCCGAGGCCACCTCGGCATCTGCATCCCCCAGCCTGGCCGCCAGGGCGGCGAGGGCCTTTGCGTCGCGACGAACGCCGATCGAGTTGATGGTCCCAACCAGGAGCCGCCCCTGCAACCTGGGCATGGCCTGGCGCAGGGCCTCATCGGCGGCAGGACCGGGAATGGCCTCCAGCGCGATGCGCGCCCAGGAGGCAAGGGCCGGGTCCGACAGCAAGGGCGCCAACGCCGGCACGGCTTCCGCCGTGCCGCAGACAGCCAGCCGTTTGCAGGCCATCGCCTTTTCGCCGGGCGCGGCTGGCGATTGCAGCACGCGGATGGACTCCTGTTGCCTTTCGGCAGCGGACTCGCCGGGCTGGGCAGCCGGCGCCTGGACGGCCGCCAGCAGGCAGGCCATCGCCAGGAGACCGCAGCTCGCAGCCCGGAAATCGCCAGTCGCCTTTCGAGCGTGCCTGCCATCATGCGCGCGTTCAGAGGGGCCGCGGACTCGCCCAAGAAGGCATCCGGGCGCCGATGTTGAGTGCCGGTTCAGGGGAAGCGAATTTTTGAGCATCATAATCATCCTCAGGCGGGTGGGTCGTCAAAGCCTCCAGGGTTCGCGCAGCGCCTCGGAGCGGAGCCGGTTGGCCTCCTCGTCGCCGATGAACTGGTTCATTTGGGGGTCGTATTGGACTTTGCGGCCCAGGAACAAGGCGATGTTGGCGGCATGGCAGGCAATATGGGCGTGGCAGGCGGCGTCGGCGTTGGCCCGCGTCTGGCCCCGCGATTTGACGCAATCAAGGAAATCGCGCACGTGGAAGTCGGCGGGGTAGCCGGAGACTTTGGCGCCCTTGCCGGCCAACAGGGCCGGCGAACTCGAGACGATGTCGCCGTCATCGCCGGTTTCGACCCAACCGGTGTCGCCCTCGAAGCGGACGGGGCAGGAGCCCAGGCCGAGCCAGCCGTCGTCGCGCATAACCAGGTTGACGCCGTTGGCATAGCGGGCATGGAGTTCCTTGCCCTTGGGTTCGTACTCCACCGGCGCCGTGTTGTCGGCATCGTTGGCCCACTGGCAGAGGTCCACGCAGTGCGACCCCCATTCGAGGCAGCCGCCGCCGACCAGGCCGCCGCCTTTTTCGAAGTTGAAGCCATCCGTCCAGCGCTTGTGGAAGGGACGCCAGGCCGCCGGACCGAGGTAGAGGTCCCAGTCGAACTTCTCTCGCGCCGGTTCGGTTTGGGCCTCGTCCCAACCGCTGGTGGCGGTGCCGAGTCCGGCGGGGTGGGCGTGGAGGTTTTGCAGTTTGCCGAGTTTGCCGCGCCGGGCCAAATCAACCACGAAGGCAAAGTTGGGCAGGCTCCGGCGCTGCGTGCCCGCCTGGAAGACGCGCCCGGTGCGGCGGAAGGTCTCGGCCAGGGCGAGGCTTTGAGCAATGTTCTTGGTGCACGGTTTTTCGCAATAGACGTCTTTGCCGGCATTGGCGGCGAGGATGGAGGCGGTGGCGTGCCAGTTGGGGCCTGTGGCGATGAGCACCGCCTCGAGGTCGTCACGGGCCAGCAGGTCGCGCAGGTCGCGGTAGGTGGCGCAATCGTGGTTGCCATACTTGGCGTCGGCCCGGCGCTTGACCGCTTCGCGCCGCTCGGCGCGGACGTCGCAGACAGCGACAAAGCGGACGTCCGGCTCCTGCAGAAAACAGCCCAGGTCGTAGGAGCCGCGGCCGCCGATGCCAATGCCGCCCAGGAGGATCTGCTCGCTGGGGGCTACCCCGCCGTCCCTGCCCAGGACGGCGCCGCGAACGATTTGCGGGGCCGCCAGGAGGGCGCCGGCCTGGAGCGCCGTGCTTAGAAATCGGCGGCGGCTCAGTGGAAGCGTTTCTGCGCGCAGGTTGGGTCTCCGGTTGGGGAACCGTTCGCCGGTTCCAGTGGTCAAATGCTTCATGGCTTATTGCAGGACGAATCCGGGTCCGTCCAAATTCGATTATTGATGTTTGCGCTGGGAAGGCAGCCAGATTTTTGCGCGCCGCGCAAGAGCAATCGTTGCGAGCGCGGCGGCGCCGCAAGCACGTTGAATCGGAGGGCGAGCCGGAAATCGGCCTTCACTTCCGCCGCCAGCAGGGCCAGGAGGCCGGGCAGGCCGCTCAGGTCGGCTGAGGAGGAGACCGGTCTGCCGCCAGTGGAGCAGGGCGGCGGTGGTGTCCCAGGTCTGTCGGCAGAGGGTCTGGACAGGTCCCCAGGGCGGGGGACGCCGCTTCTGCCATCAAGCAGCGGCTGAACTCAGGGCCAGGAATCGGCGCGCCCAAGAGCAGCATGACCACGCCCACAGCCTAGACCCAATGCAGGGCCAGGAGGGCCATCACCCCGGCGGCTGGCTCAGGCGGCGACGGCCTGGAGCTTGTAACTGAGGGTGCCGTAATAGCGGCGTTTGAGGCCGCGTTTCTTGCGTTGCCGCTCGCGGGCCTTGATCAGGTGCTTCAGACACCGCGACCCTTGCACCGCCGGCTCTCCACACTCGGTGCAACGGCTGTCCCGCTGCATCCGCAACTGATACTTCCGCTGCCGGGAGATCGGCAGATGCGTAAACTCATCTTGTATGCGTCTTTTCATTCTTCCACCTTCCCCACTTAGTGCCCGCTTGTTTGACTATCCCGCGCGCCTTGGCACTCAATCTTTGTTTGGAGCCGGGACCGCATTTTGAGTTTTGTTCCGGGCCCAGCATCAATATGATTGGCCATGAAGTATGACTAGAGCCAAGCCGTACCGGGCGGCGCCGGTCCGCCAACGCCTGCCGCGCACCTTTAAGGATTTCACTCCGGCCAGGCACTTCAACCCGCGCACGTTCTTTCGGGAGATGGTATGGAAAGCGTTGCTGACCCGGCGCACCGGGACGCAACGCCTGCCGGCTTTCCCGAAGCTGACCTTCGGCCAGGTGGCGATTACCTGGATTGGCCATGCGTCGTTCCTGGTCCAATTCACCGACCTGAATGTGCTCATCGATCCGAATTTTGCCAACTGGCTGTTTTTGCTCAAACGCATCAAACGCTCCGGCCTGCGGCTCAAAGACCTGCCGCCCATCGACCTGGTCTTGCTGACCCACGCCCACTTTGATCATTTTCACAAGCGGACCCTCCGCCGGTTGCCGCATCCCAAGATCGCCGTCATGCCCTGGGGCATGGGCGACCTGGCCTACAATTTGGGCTTTGGGCGCATCGTCGAACTGGAATGGTGGGAACGCTTCTCGCATCGCGACTGGACGGTGACGCTGACTCCCTGCAAGCATTGGGGGGCCCGGGTGCTGCGGGACCTTCATCGTGGCTACGGGGGGTTCGTCCTGGAACACCAGGGCCGCAGGATTTACCACGCGGGCGACAGCGCCTACTTCGAGGGCTTCAAGGACATCGGCAAGGGCTGCGCGCCGGAGATTGCCCTGCTGCCGATCGGCGCCTACCGCCCCGAGTCGTTTCGCCGCTTACACATGGGGCCGGACGAGGCCATCCGGGTGTTCAAAGACCTGCGGGCGCAATGGCTGGTGCCGATGCATTACGGGGCCTTCCGCCTGTCGTTCGAGGACATGGACGAACCGCCACGGTGGCTGCGGCAACTGGCCGAAGAACAGGGGCTGAGCCGCAAGCTCAGGTTCCTCGAGGAGGGAGTGCCCTCGGTATTTTGAGGTTACATTAGGCTTGACTCCCCAAGGCGTAGTGTGGTACGCTCAAGTCCACTACTATTAGCGGTGGGCTAATATTGTTGATATGCGATGCCCCAAATGCGGCTGCCAGGGCGACCGGGTGGTGGATTCCCGTGCCTCGCGCGAAGGGGCCACCATCCGCCGACGGCGGGAGTGCATTGCCTGTGGCTATCGCTTCACGACCTATGAAGAAATCGAGCGAGCGGGCCTGGTCGTGCTCAAGCGCGACGGACGCCGCGAGGAATTCTCCAAAGAGAAACTGCTCTTGGGGATCAAGAAGGCCTGCCAGAAACGGCCGATCAGCCAGAAGGTGATCGAGGACCTGGTCGAGAAGATTGTCAATGAAGCTACCGACCGATACGAGCGGGAGGTGCCGGCCGAAGAACTGGGGAGGGAGATAATGCAAGGCCTGCGCCAGGTTGACCAGGTGGCTTACGTCCGTTTTGCCAGCGTTTACCGGCGTTTCCAGGAGGCCACCGATTTCGTTCACGAAGTCAGGAAACTGGAGGGCAAACCATGATCGCACTCGCCTCGGATTGTTTGCTGTTCCAATTGGCCAGCGGGGAGAGCGTCCCGCTGTCGGCGGAGATGATTTCGGTGGAGCTGATGGGCGAGACGGTGGAGTGGTATGATGCGGAGTTTGTCCGGCACGTGGCCAACGCGGTTTTTCATTATTTCAGGCAGGACCTGGGCCTCAAGACGGTGACGGTAGGCGAGTTTACGGGGGCGCTGGAGAAGGTGCTGCGGGTATTGAAGCCGCCGCCGCCGCCGGCCGCCCCCACGGCGGCGGCAGCGGCTGAGATGGCATCGGATTTGTGCCGCCTGGCGCACGAATCCGGGGAAGGCCGCGAGTTGTTCTTCTTTCCCCGCCTGCGCGCGGAGTTGCGCCGCCAAATCCAGCAAGCGCCGCGGGTGTTGCGCTTCCGGGGCTTGCGCCGCTGCGTGATGGCCCTGGCCGGGGCGCGCCGCTGGACTGGCCGTTGCCGGAACCTGGAGGAGCAAATCGTGGCCTACCTGCGCGGCTGCCTGACGGCCGAGGCGGGAGCGGCGGAGTTTGCGCTGGTGGTCGAGTGAAACCAAAAGCCGCGCCCGCCAAGGGGACCTTCATCCAGGGCCTGGGCCTGGTGGACTCGACGATGCTGGTGGCCGGCTCGATGGTGGGTTCGGGGATTTTTATCGTCTCGGCCGACATTGCGCGGCAGGTTGGCTCGGCGGGGTGGCTGCTGGCGGCGTGGCTGGTCACGGGCCTGCTCACCCTGAGCGCCGCCCTGAGCTACGGCGAACTGGCGGCGATGATGCCCCGCGCGGGGGGCCAATACGTTTATCTGCGCGAGGCCTACGGCCCGCTCTGGGGATTTCTCTACGGCTGGACGCTCTTCCTGGTGATCCAGACCGGGACCATAGCGGCGGTGGCGGTGGCCTTTTCGCGTTACCTGGGGGTGCTCGTGCCGGCCATCTCGCCGACGGCCTGGCTCATTGCGCCCGTCAATCTCTCGGCCAATTACGCCGTCAGCCTCTCGACCCAGCAACTGGCCGGGATCGTGATGGTCGGATTGCTGACGCTCATCAACCGGCGCGGGCTGGCAATCGGCAAGCTCATCCAGAACGTCTTCACTTCCGCCAAGGTCCTTTCGCTCGTGGCGCTCATCCTGGTGGGCCTGGCGGTCGGGCGCAACGCGGAGGCCATCCGGGCCAACTTCACCAACTTCTGGGCCCCGCGCGGCGTATCGCCCGTCCAGCCCGATTTTTCTTTTATTCCAACGGTGGCAGCCACCGCCGGCGCTTTTGGCCTCTTCGTCGCCTTTTGCGTCGCCCAGGTCGGGTCACTCTTCTCCGCGGACGCGTGGAACAACCTGACCTTCACCGCCGGTGAAGTGAAGAACCCGCGGCGCAACATCCCCTGGTCGCTGGCGGCGGGCACCGGGCTGGTGACCGCCCTCTACGTCCTGGCCAACGTCGCCTACCTGTGCCTCTTGCCGCTCGAAAAGATCCAGCGCGCACCCGACGACCGCGTGGCGACCGCGGCCATCGAAGTGGTGTTCAGCGGGGCGGGGCCGCTCATCATGGCGGTGGCGATTATGGTCTCGACCTTCGGCTGCAACAACGGGCTGATCCTGGCCGGCGCGCGGGTCTATTACGCCATGGCGCGCGACGGCCTGTTCTTCCGCGCCACCGGGAAGCTGAACGAGCGGCACGTGCCGGCGGCCGGGCTGGCGTGGCAGTGCGCCTGGACGGCGCTGCTGATCCTGCCGCGCACCCGGTTGCGGGAGCCGCTCACGCACGCGCCGCGCCTGGATGCCGCCGGCCTGGAGCAGTACGGCAACCTCTATAGCAACCTGCTCGATTACGTCATCTTTGCCGTGTTGATTTTCTACGTGCTGACGATTGCCGGCCTCTTCGTGCTCCGCCGCAAGCGCCCGGAGGCGGAGCGGCCTTATCGCGCCTTCGGCTATCCGGGCGTGCCCGCCCTCTACCTCCTGGCCGCCAGCGCCATCATGGTCGTGTTGCTCCTCTACAAGACCCAGACCACCTGGCCGGGGCTGGTGATGGTGCTGGCGGGCGTGCCGGCGTATTTCCTGTGGAAACGGCGGAGCGCGATTTGAGTTTACGGTGGCCTTCGACCCGGGTAATTTGACTTCATGAGCACAGCCGAACTGGTTTATGAGAAGGTCAGGGCGCGGCCTGGCCCGCGGCAGAGAGAAGCCTTGCAGTTTATCGATTTCCCCGGTTCGCGCCCGGAGGCGGAGGTCCAGGACGCCGAGTGGGCGAAGTTCTCTGCCGACCAGTAGCAATAGGCGGCTGCCGAGGCCAATTACGACCGGGGTTAAGGGGAGGCAACAATCAAATAGCCTGTCGCGCCACCACATCCATGAACTTGCTCCGACGAAAGAGCGTTACCGACCTGCAGGCCGAAGCGCTGGCGGATCGAAGTCTTAGACGGGCCTTAGGGCCATTGAATCTGACCCTGCTTGGCATCGGCGCGATTGTCGGGACTGGGATTTTCGTCCTGACCGGGACCGCGGCGGCTCAGAATGCCGGCCCGGCGGTAGTTCTTTCCTTTGTGCTGGCGGGCGTGGCCTCGGCGTTTGCAGCGCTTTGTTACTCTGAATTCGCCTCCCTCGTCCCGATGTCGGGGAGCGCCTACACCTACGGTTACGTGACACTGGGCGAGGTCTTTGCGTGGATTATCGGGTGGGACCTGGTTCTGGAATATGCGGTGGGGGCGATTACCGTGTCAGTGGGTTGGTCGGGCTATGTGATTTCGTTTTTGAGGGACTTCGGCATCCAGGTTCCTCCGGAGCTGTCCGCCGCGCGGGGCATCCACCTCGTCGAGATTCCCGCGGCCTTGGCGGCTGCCTTGAAAGCGAAGGCCGGGTGGGTGGCGCTCAACGCGGGCCTGGCCGATCAAATCAGGGCGCTGGGCGCCGATCCAGCGAGCCTGCCCCAGGTCACAGCGATTTTTAACCTGCCTGCCGTGGCCATTGTTGCCTTCGTCACGATGATGCTGGTGATCGGGATCAGGGAATCGGCGGGTTTCAACAACGTGATCGTCTTCATCAAGCTTTCGGTCGTGCTCCTCTTTATCGTCGTGGCCATCCGGGCGATCAATCCTGCCAACTGGCATCCCTTTATCCCGCCTAACACCGGGCAGTGGGGTGAATTTGGCTGGTCAGGCGTTCTGCGGGGGGCGAGTCTGGTTTTCTTCGCCTACATCGGATTTGACGCGGTAAGCACCGCCGCCCAGGAGTCGAAGAATCCGCAACGTGACATGCCCATTGGAATCATCGGTTCATTGTTGGTTTGCACGGTGCTCTATATTCTGGTTTCAGGGATCGCCACCGGCGTGGTTCCTTATACGCAACTGGACGTGCCGGAACCCATCGCGCTGGCTGCCGATCAAGCGAGGATGGGATGGATGGCGGGCGTCATTAAAGTGGGCGCCATTGCCGGCCTCTCGTCCGTTATTCTGGTCATGATGCTCGGCCAGACTCGGGTCTTCTGGACGATGTCGAAGGACGGTTTGTTGCCCGGGTTTGTGAGCCACGTGCATCGGCGGTTTCGAACACCGTGGCTGATCACGATTGCCACTGGCATCGCGGTTGCCTTCTTCGGCGCGGTCATGCCCGTTCGGGACGCGGGAAATCTGTGCAACATCGGCACCCTGCTGGCGTTCGTGATCGTGTCCGTGGGCGTGCTGGTTCTCAGGGTTCGCGAGCCCGGCCTTGCTCGGAGGTTCAAAACGCCCTGGGTGTGGTTCGTCGCGCCGGCGGGGGCAATTTCCGCCCTGGTGCTGATGGCGGCGCTGCCTTGGCCGACCTGGGAACGGCTGATTGTCTGGTTTGCCATCGGGATGGAGGTGTACTTCGGATATGCCGTCTATAACTCCAGGCTCAGCCCGGGCGCTCCGCCCGGAGAGACGGGTTGGTCGCGCGCCCTCAAGCTGGCCGGAGTCACTTGGATTGTCTTCGGCACGCTCGGTTCGCTGCTGTGGCTGTTCCGCTACCGGGAGACGTACATGCCGGGGAGCGGCCTCGGCTGGCTCTACGGCGGGATAGCCCTGCTGGTCTGCGTCAGCATCGGAATCCTCTTGCACGTGGTGGGCAGCCTGTCCGATCACGTGCAGGCGAGCGGCGCAGACTAGGCCGTAACGGGGGCGATTATAGGGCCACGCCAGAGTATGCTCAAAGGCCGCGATTCGTGGCTATTGCACTGGAATGAACAAGCTCGCCCCGCCAGGCGTCGATCAGTTGTTTAGCGTATGAAAAAGTCAACGTTAGCCATCGTGGTTTCGGGTGTTGTCGTGGTTGCCTTTCTCGCCGGGTGCGTGGTGCGCCGGGCCTATGTGGCGGGGCCGCCGGTAGTGGTCGCGCCGCCTGCCGCCGAGGTGGTGGTGGGCCAAGCTCCGCCGGCGCCCCCGGCGGAGGTTTACGTGCCGGCGCCCGGGCCGGGCTACATTTGGATGCCGGGCTTTTGGAGTTGGGAGGGGCGGTGGGTCTGGAAGGGCGGCAGTTGGGCGGCTCGTCCGCACCCTCGGGCGGCCTGGGTCCCGGGCCATTGGGGGCGGCGCGGGCGCGGTTACGTGTGGATCGGCGGGTATTGGCGGTAGCCGGGATATGTCTCAGAAAGAATTTGGCTCGCGCCCGGACCAGAATTTTTCCGAGGACGAGGCTTGCATTTCCGCCGGATTCCGGTAGTTTGTCCGGGTCTGCTGGAAGCGAGCGTAGCTCAGCCTGGTAGAGCGTCACCTTGCCAAGGTGAATGTCGAGGGTTCGAATCCCTTCGCTCGCTCCAATCTTCATAATCAACGAGTTGCAGAATGGCAACTCATTCGGCATAACATTCTTGCATAACACATTCAACCCTGTTCAAGCCTGTTCAGGGGAGTAATTTGGTCACTTCCCAGCCCTCTGAATCCAGAACTCCTGACATAGCCTCCACGATTTGCCGCGATTTCCGGGTCCTTTTCGCGTTCTGAGGCGCGGGAAGGTGCGAACCCAAACCTGTC
>Ga0315282_10017002_pt1 | contig 10556 bp, 13 predicted proteins | sample YL17G07_20_MG_FD_203693 | JGI IMG/M metagenome (GOLD analysis project Ga0315282, IMG submission 203693) | Sediment microbial communities from Yellowstone Lake, YNP, Wyoming, USA - YL17G07_20 | ecosystem: Environmental > Aquatic > Freshwater > Lake > Sediment | place: USA: Wyoming | collected... | reverse complement strand
TCGACTTCAAAATGAGTTTGACAGCCCTCTGAATTTGGCCAAGATGTCCTTCATAAGTGGGCTGGTAACCACGGATAAAGACTTTTTCAGGATATTTGAATTCAGTGGAATTGACTAATGTGTCTTTGGGAAGATCAATAAGAACTGGTCCAGGTCTTCCGCTTCGAGCCACATAAAAGGCTTCCTTCAAAATTCGGGCTAAATCTTTAATATCCTTTACGAGGTAGTTATGTTTGGTGCATGGTCTGGTGATACCGATAATATCAGCTTCCTGGAAGGCATCGTTTCCAATCAGAAGAGTAGGGACTTGGCCGGTCATGACAATGATTGGAATAGAATCCATAAAAGCTGTGGCAATCCCTGTGACCGTATTCGTTGCCCCTGGCCCGGAGGTGACCAATACCACTCCTACCTTGCCTGTGGCACGGGCATATCCATCTGCCGCATGAACCGCCGCTTGCTCATGTCTGACTAAGACCTGCCGAAATGGAGCACTTTGTAGTTCATCAAAGAGAGGGAGGATAGCTCCGCCCGGATAATTGAAAATAAGATCCACCCCTTCTTTTTTTAAACATTCAACGATAATTTGTGAACCAGTTTTTTTCATAAAAAATCGAAGGAAAAGCGTTTCACTTGAGGATCGCTTCGCTTGAGGCTCAAGGCAAAAAATATGTTGCCTCCAACCTCAAGTCCAGCTCTGCTGGACGCTCCTCTATCCTCCATCTCTACCGGTATTGCATCAGAATTTTTTCCATCTCGTCTTTAAACGCTAGTTTTTTCTTTTTAATGATTTTTATCTCCACTTCATCCTGAGGAGTGAGAAAAGGCTTTCTTTCCAATTCTTCCAATTGTTTTGCGAGTTGACTATGTGCTTGTTTGACTTGTGAAAATTCTCCATTTTCTCTCATTAGCCTTTCAATTAACTCCTCCTCTTTGGTCGGCATTTTATCCCCCATAATAGAAAACCGTTTGAATAGTTAACAGTTTAACAGAAAAACCTAATATAATCCACTCTTTTTGTCAATCAGGATGTGTCTCTTGCCACTTCATTTCAGCTTCTGAAGGTCGAACATAAATAGGGACAAAAGTTGAAAGGTCCAAACGTTCTCCTTTTTGAAGAAGTTCAAACCCCAATTTTGCCACCATCGATCCATGAGAGACACCGAGGGGAGCAGGTGGAAAGATGGCCAACGAGGGGAGGGAATTTATAAGAAATTCCTTATAGGTTTTCACTCCATCACCTAGAAAGATCGTATGCTCTTTTATCTTTTTGATAAGGTCGTCTGGTCGAATTGCCTGATAACCTGATTGTCGCATGAGTGAACTGCCATCCCCATAACGATAAAAAGCGGTATAGACTTCCTGTTTCTTGGCATCGAGGATCGGGCAGATGAGGTACGAGGTGGGTGCGATCTGAGAGGCCAATACATCAAGGGTGGAGACTCCAGCCACAGGTTTTCCAGTGGCAAAGGCCAGGCCTTTCACAGTGCTCACCCCGATTCTCAATCCTGTAAAAGAGCCTGGGCCAAGGGAGACCGCCCATCCATCTATCTCTCCAATAGGACAGCGAGCTTCCCTGAGAACGAATTCGATTGCACCAAGGAGTCTTTCAGAATGGGTCACTGAAATATTGAGGAGGTAATCAGAGATAACTTCCCCATCATCAATTAATCCTATGCTTCCACACGATGTGGAGGTATCGATTCCCAGAACCTTCATCTCAGAACCCATATCCTCCTGGAAAGAAGATCCTGCGAAGATCGTTGTGAAAGGCATAGATCATCAGGAGAATGAGTAGAATGAGTCCGACCTGCTGGGCGATTTCCATCTTCTTTATACTGACGGGTCTTCCCAGAATCGCTTCCATCACAAGAAAGAGGAGATGTCCTCCATCGAGAATAGGGATAGGGAATAGATTAATGAGTCCAAGGTTGATGCCCAATATGGCGATGAGGCCTAACAAATAGGGCAGCCCCTTTTTCCCCTGCTTACCTGCCTCTTGAGCGATCTGGATTGGACCACCAATTGTTTTAGGAGAGATCTCTCCAGAGATCATCTTCCCCAAAACAACCACCATCAATTTTGTGAGGTACCATGTTTGCAGGACTCCTTCGTAGACCGCTTCCCCAGGGCCCACCCTCTTATAGAGGTATGTCATTTCTTCGAGGGGAGCCATGATGCCGATGACATATACGGTTTTTTCTCCTTCTGCTGTTTTCTCTTTCGAAATCTCGGGACTGATCTTGAATTCGATAATTTCTCCGTTCCGTTTTACTTTAATAGAGAGGTCTTTCCCTTCACTTTTTCGGATAATATTTGAAATATCGTTCCATGTAGTGATGCTTGCATTATCGATGGAAAGAACCACATCTCCCTTTTTCAAGCCAGCCTTTTCTGCGGGAAGGCCCGGGCTGAGCCCACCGATCTTTGGTGGTAGAGGTAATGACCCGTGTGGAATGCCAAAGAGGAGAAAAATAAAACAATAAACGACCAAGGTAAGAAAAATGTTAAAGAAAGGACCGGCGCATATGATCAAGGTGCGCTTCCAGATAGGTTGAAAGGAGAACGACCGTGCCCGATCCTCCTCCTTTAGTTCCTCCCCTCGATCTTCGCCTATGAGTTTAACGTATCCCCCTAAAGGAACGGCTGAGATCTGATACTGAGTCTCCCCGATTTTTCTCCCGATCAGTTTAGGGCCGAAACCAAGAGAGAAAGTGATTACACCGACGCCAAGTTTCTTCGCAAGTAAAAAGTGGCCGAATTCGTGGACAAAGACAAGAATTCCCAGAACGAGGATAAAGTAACCTGCCGAAGCAAGAAAATTGGAATAATTATAAAGAACCGTGGTCAACACGCTTTTCTCCCTTCTAAAAGAGCTTTTGCCCTTTCCCTGGCCCAGTGATCGGCTCTCAAGATATCTTCGATAGTGTGAATGGGTTTCACCTCATGCTCCTCCATTACCCTCTGGAGGAGGAGGGGGATTTGTGTAAATTTGAGAGATCCTTCCAGGAATGCATTCACGGCTACTTCATTAGCCGCATTAAGGATGGCAGGCATGGTCTCCCCGATCTCGATGGATTGATAGGCCAATTTGAGGCAGGGAAATCTTTCTGGATCAGGAAGGGAAAAAGTGAGTCCTTCGCTTTTTAAAAGATCCAGAGGAGGCAAGTGTAGATTGAGTCGTTCTGGGAAGGAAAGGGCATAGGAGATCGGGATCTTCATATCCGTGATCCCCATCTGGGCAACAATAGAACCATCGATAAATTCAACCATCGAATGAACGACGCTCTGCGGATGAATGAGGACAACGATCTTTTCAATTGGGATATTGAAAAGCCAGTGAGCCTCGATGACCTCCAAACCTTTGTTCATCAGTGAGGCAGAATCGATGGTGATCTTTTTCCCCATCTCCCAGTGAGGGTGGTTGAGGGCTTCTTTTACCGTAACATCATGAAGTCTGGAAAAGGGAAGGTTGAGGAAAGGTCCTCCCGATGCAGTGAGGATGAGACGATGGACATCTTCCTTTCGGTGGCCGAGCAATGCTTGGAAAATGGCACTGTGTTCACTGTCCACCGGTAGAATTTGAACATGATTCCGTTTGGCCTCTTCCATCACAATCTTTCCTGCCATGACCAAAGGTTCTTTATTGGCGAGAGCAATGGTCTTTCCGGTCTTGATGGCGGAGAGGATAGGGATGAGACCGACCGCACCCACGATGGCAGAGACGACCTGGTCGACCTCTGGATGGGTGGCTACCCGAATGAGTCCCTCCACCCCATGGACAATTTCCACGGAACCGTTAGGAAGTTCTCTTCGAAGGGCTTCTGACAATTCTTTATTGAGAACCGAGACGATCTCCGGTCGAAACTGAAGGATTTGCTGTTTGAAAAGCTGTGTATTGAGGCCAGCGGAAAGGCTGACCACTTCAAATCGTTCTGGAAATTGATTGACGATATGGAGGGTATTGACACCAATCGAACCTGTTGAACCCAGGATGGATAGACGCTTCATGGGGTCTCCTTCAGGAGATAGAGGAGGGAGTAATGGAGAAAAGGGGCGGAGAAAAGGAAACTATCTAAGCGATCCAACATGCCTCCATGGCCTGGGATGAGAGTCCCTGAATCTTTTACTTGGGCACTTCGCTTCAGCATCGACTCTGTAAAATCTCCCAATTGGCCCAAAATCCCTAAGCCGACGGCCAAGAGAATACAGTGTCCCTTTTTTAAATGGGGAATGAACAACAAAGAGAAAGCTAATGCTACAATGATTGATCCAACAATTGCCCCTCCCAATCCCTCAAAGGTTTTATTCGGACTGATCTTGGGGTAGAGTTTGTGTCTTCCGAAGAAAGAGCCACTTAGCAAGGCAAAGATGTCTCCAGCCCAGATCGTTACCATCAGAAAGAGAACCCATAGCCTTCCATTCGTCATGTTCCAAATCAGTGAGACATAAGCAAGAAGAAATCCGATAAAGAGAATTCCAAAGAGGGCCATTCCCATCTTCGAGATCGTAGATGAAAGATCCTTTGAGGTGACCATGAAGAGGACAGAAAGAATGAGAAGTACCAAGACGAGGAACGGAGAAATTCCTTTTGCATCGCCAAAGGAAATGATGATTGAAAGAATCAACCCTAATCCTATTCCTACTGCGCGTTCAATCCACTTGGAGTGAGGAAGGACAAGGTTGTAATATTCTCGGAGTCCGAAAAAAGTGGTTAAAACTACCATGAGGGGGAGAACCGGAGATGGTCCCAGGGCAATCAAAATGACGATAGGTGGCACCATAATAACCGCCATCCATACTTTCCTCTTTCCTATTTTGGCCATCTCAACCTTTCAGACAGTTCAGTGTATTTAGTTCGTCGTTCGGAGTGTGGGATCTTGAATCTCCGAACTCTCAACTCATTACTTCATTCCTCTCTGCCATTCAATTGTTCACTGGTCAGACCGAACCTTCTCTCTCTTGATTGATAATCAGTGATAGCCTTCAAAAGTTCGTTCCGATCAAAATCTGGCCATAGGGTCTCGGTAACATATAACTCAGTGTAAGCGATCTGCCAAAGGAGGAAGTTGGAGATGCGATATTCACCACTGGTTCGGATGAGGAGGTCTGGGTCGGGTATTCCATGGGTCCAAAGATATTCGGGGAAGCGCGGTATGGTTATCTCCTCCGGTTTGACCTTCCCTTTTTGGAGATCAGAGAGTATTCCTTGAACAGCGTGGAGGATTTCGGAACGACCGCCATAACTTAATGCTAAATTGAGAATCATCCCATCGCAGTGTTCAGTCTTTTTTTTCGTCTCTTGCAAGATAGTCTGGACATCAAGAGGAAGATCTTCGATGCGGCCGATGGCATTGAGTCGGATATTATTCTGGACCATCTCCTCACACTCTTTTTGAAGATATTCCTTCAGCAATCCCATCAAGGCGTTCACCTCCTCCCCTGGCCTCCTCCAATTCTCGATGGAGAAGGCGTAAAGGGTTAATACCTTGATCCCCAATTCCCTGCAAGCCGTGACAACCTCCCTGACGGCATTGACCCCTTTGATATGGCCGCTGATTCGGTTCAGGAACTTCTTTTTGGCCCAGCGACCATTTCCATCCATGATGATCGCGATATGACGGGGAAGTTTTTCCTTATCGATCTGTTCCATGATTTACCGATCCCTTTAAAGACCAAGACAAGAGGTTTTTTCAAAGAAAAGTTCTCAGGTCAATTACCTTTTTAAAGTTACCATATTAGATACTGATTTTCAATCCATGATTCATGGAGAATGATTGGTAGAGAGGAAAGATTTTAGGTGGGGAAAAGGGGAAGAGGTTCAGAAGGATTCCTCTCCCCCACAAGTCCTATTTTTCAACAATTGCTTCAACAGGACATACCTCGGCGCAGCTTCCACATTCAGTACATTTCTCCTCGTTGATCAGATAGGGTTCCCCTTCTTCAATGGCTTCAGCAGGGCATTCTTCTGCACAGGTCCCACAAGCCACGCACTCTTCCGTAATCACATAAGCCACTGGCATCACCCCCTTCAGCATTAAGAAATTTCTAAAATTTCTTTTTCTTTGGCGGTGAGAACACCGTCTACTTTCTCGATATATTGGTCTGTGGATTTTTGCACCTTGTCCATCCACTGGTGAAGTTGGTCCTGAGAAATCTTTTTATTTTTTTCCAATCCCTTCAGCTGATCATTGGCCTCTCTTCGGATGTTTCGGATTGCCACTTTTGCCCCTTCGGCCATCTTTCTGACGACCTTTACCAGTTCCTTCCGACGTTCTTCTGTCAGGCGTGGAATATTGATGCGGATGATCTTCCCATCACTGGCCGGGGTCACTCCAAGTTCTGATTTGAGGATGGCCTTTTCAATTTCCCCGATGATTGAGGTATCCCAAGGTTGAATGGTGATGAGCCTGGGTTCAGGAACGGATAATGTGGCCATCTGGTTAAGGGGAGTGGGTGTTCCATAGTAATCCATGCGGATATCATCGAAGAGGGCCAGGGAGGCTCTTCCTGTCCTGATCTTATTCAAATCCGTTTTGAGGGAGGAGAGGGTTTTTTCCATCTTGGCGACTGACTCTGTATAGGTTTTATCGTCCATAGCTCACCCCCTTACTGTCGTTCCAACCTTTTCTCCCAAAACGACCCGTTTAACATTTCCCTTTTTCTTCAAATTGAAGACAATGATAGGAATCTGGTGGTCCATGCAAAGAGAAATAGCCGTTGCGTCCATGATTTTTAGCCGTTTCTTGAGGACATCGAGATAGGAGAGTTCATCATATTTATGGGCACGCTTATGAAGCAGTGGGTCTGTATTATAAACACCGTCGACCTTCGTGGCCTTGAGAATGACGTCTGCCCCGATTTCCATGGCTCGGAGTGAAGCCGTGGTATCGGTGGTGAAATAAGGATTCCCTGTTCCCCCAGCGAAGATCACCACCCGGCCTTTTTCCAGATGGCGAATCGCCCTTCTTCGAATATAGGGCTCAGCGACCTCACGCATTTCAATCGCTGTTTGGACTCGAGTGTGAACGTTGATTTTCTCTAGGGAATCCTGAAGGGCAATACCATTCATCACAGTGGCCAGCATTCCCATATAATCTGCGGAGGCCCGGTCCATTCCTTTTGCCCTCGCCGCCATTCCCCGAAAGATGTTGCCTCCACCGATGACAATGGCTATCTCCACCCCCAGATTTTTTACCTCTTTGATCTCCCGAGAGATTTTCTGGATCACAGCGGAATCGATTCCATAACCTCCCTCGCCGGTTAATACCTCACCGCTTAACTTCAGGAGGATCCTTTTATATTGGGGTCTTTTCATGGAGGAGTAAACGTTTATATCAATTGGTTCACTTCCCTGCCCAATCCTGATATTTCAAGGAAGGGACCTTCCTCTACTTCATCGAGGCGGAACAGGCAGGTTGGGACTGGGAGGATAACCCTTCACCCAGTTGGAATCTTGTAAACCGACGGATCGTAATGTTTTCCCCGATCTTGGCGATCAAGGCGTCAAGCAATTCCTTGATCGTGAGATCGGAATCCCTGACATAGGTCTGTTCCAAAAGGCAAACCTCAGAATAGAACCTCTCCATTTTTCCTTCGACAATTTTATCGATAACCTTTTGAGGTTTCCCTGCATCGAGGGCTTGAGTTCGATAGATATCCCTTTCTTTTTCCAAAACCTCTTCCAGGACTTCTTCCCTTCTGATGTATTGCGGGTTGGCAGCGGCGATATGCATGGCGATATTTTTCACAAAACTTTGAAAATCTTCTGTCTTGGCCACAAAATCGGTTTCACAGTTGATCTCGACCAGGACTCCCATCTTCCCCCCAGCATGAATGTAAGAGGAAATGAGGCCATCGGTCGCAATTCGACCTGCCTTCTTCGCGGCTGTTGCCAATCCTTTCCTTCGGAGGTAATCGATCGCTGCATCCATATTCCCCTTTGCTTCTTGGAGGGCTTTTTTACAGTCGACCACCCCGGCCCCTGTTCTCTGTCTTAAGTCTTTTACCAATTCAACAGAAATTTCCATTCGATCCTATTCCTCCTCCGCTCCCTCAGCCACTTCTTCTACTTGTATCTCTTTTGGGGGCTCGACTTTTTCTGCCCTCTCTTTTTCTTCTTTGGCCCCCTCCATCTGGAGGTGTTTTTCATAAATCTGTTTTCCCTCAATGGCTGCATCCGCCATTTTAGATGCAAACAGGTTGATCGCGCGGATCGCATCATCATTTCCTGGGATGATGTAATCCAATTCTTCAGGATTGCAATTGGTATCGACAATACCGATGGAGGGGATACCAATTTTTCGAGCTTCCCTCACGGCAATCCTTTCTTTTTTAGGATCCACGACGAAGACAGTCCCAGGAAGTCGATCCATATTTTTGATGCCCCCCAAGGATTTCTCCAACCGATTTCTCTCTTTCTCTAGTTCTAAGACCTCTTTTTTCGGGAGGAGATTGTAAATCTCTTCATTCTTCATCGCCTCAAGTTTATTCAATCGATCAATGGATCGCTTAATTGTCTGGAAATTGGTCAACATTCCTCCCAACCAGCGATGATTCACATAGAACATTCCACAGCGAGTGGCCTGCTCAGAAATCGTTTCCTGGGCCTGTTTTTTTGTCCCAACGAAGAGGATATACTCCCCCTTGGCTACGATATCCCGAACGAATTGATAAGCTTCTTTAAAAAGCTGGACAGTCTTCTGGAGATCAATGATATAGATCCCATTTCTTGCCCCGAAGATATAAGGTTTCATTTTGGGGTCCCAGCGTTTCGTCTCATGGCCGAAATGAACCCCAGCCTCCAGAAGTTCCTTCATCGTTACCGCGGACATCGAGCCCTCCATTTCTTTTCCATTTTTCCTCCTTTGGATAAAAATAACCGAATTAAAATCAGTTAACATATGATTTGGCATTTTGCAAGAGAAAAAACTCACAAAATCCTAATCGACTATGGATGAGGTCTTTGAGTGCCACAAACCAAACTCCGATTCTGTAATTTTGTTTGTAAAAACAATAAGTTAAAGTATTATCGTATAATTTATGAATGATCTTTCTCGTCCGATATGATCATCAAATATTGCCGTTAATTTTAGAGTTCCAAAGAGAGCAAAATCAAACGTGTTTTGACATAAGTCAATGAAATTTTTTTTATATTTTGGGATACTAAATTTTAAAAGGAGATAAAAGATGAAGTGTCCAGGGCAGGATATGAGATTATGGAAGCCAGGAGATATTTTTGACACTCCGTGTCCAAAATGTGGAGGAAGGGTCGAATTCTTCAAAGATGAAGTCAGGCGTAAATGTCGTTGTGGACATGAGATCGTCAATCCCAAATTGGATTTTGGGTGTGCCCATTGGTGTTTGTATGCCGAACAGTGTGTTGGCACAGTGCCCGAAGAGGTTAAAGAAAGGCAAAAAGCAGAACAGAAGGATTTATTAAGGGAAAGAATCTCCCTGGAGATGAAAAAATATTTTGGAACAGATTTTAAACGGGTCAATCATGCCCTAAAGGTTGCCAAGTATGCGGAGCAGATCTTGAAGATGGAGGACGGGCATCCTCTGATCGTTATGGGGGCTGCCTATCTTCATGATATTGGAATCCATGAAGCGGAGAGGAAACATGGGAGCAATTCAGGTCATTATCAGGAGATGGAGGGACCTGCCATTGCCAAGGAGATTTTAGAAAGATTGAATGTGCAAAAGGAGATGATTGAGGAGATCTGTGACATCATTAGTCATCATCACAGCCCAAGAGGGGAGGAGACACTTAATTTTCAGATTCTCTACGAGGCGGACTGGTTGGTCAATATTGAAGAAGAAGAAATTTCAAAAGATCGAAAGAGATTAGGGGAGTTGATTGGGAAAGCTTTTAGGACCGTAACTGGAAAGCAATTGGCAGAGAGATTCTACCTTGCCTAAGCGACAAGGGAGAGAGTCGTGGCAAGGAGGGCAGAGGGTTTCCTAGGGGCCCGAAAATCAATCTCCTCTTCCGGTTTTTTCCATTTCTCTCTGAATTCCCTCCATCTGAAATGGGAGATAAGCTTTCCCCTTTTAAAGAAGAAAATCCTATCCTTTTTTTCATAAATCCACACCGTATTGTTGTCTTCCTCGCTGGGTTCGGTATTTAAGGAGAGTGAATCCAATTCATAGTAACCCTGGAGGCGGTCAAGACTAATCTTAATCTCTGGGATTCCCCAATGATTAAGAAAAACCGTTTGGTTGATGCCAGCCAGCATCAGATGCTGATTGTTCCTCGAGGGTCTGGATGGACCTTTCAAGATATTTGAAATAAGATGGGGGACGAGAGTTAACATCTTTTTTAAGAGTTGAACGCTTTCAAATTCAACTATTTATAATAAATTTCAATTAATTGCAAGCAAAATTTTTTAGGAACGTTTCAATCTTGGGATACCAATTTTTTCAAGGCGAGGGCATTTTTGATAGCAAACCCATAGGCATCGTTATTGAAATAAACGAATACGGTCTTACTCTTTTTTCTCCAATCTTGGATTTTTCCTAGCCATTGTTTTAATTCCTTGTCTGAATAATTAGAA
>Ga0315282_10017001_pt1 | contig 10557 bp, 5 predicted proteins | sample YL17G07_20_MG_FD_203693 | JGI IMG/M metagenome (GOLD analysis project Ga0315282, IMG submission 203693) | Sediment microbial communities from Yellowstone Lake, YNP, Wyoming, USA - YL17G07_20 | ecosystem: Environmental > Aquatic > Freshwater > Lake > Sediment | place: USA: Wyoming | collected... | reverse complement strand
TGCTCGGCCACGCGCCGCGCATCGCCGAAGAGGCCGTGGCGCTGCACCAAGCGGACCAGTGTCCGTCGGGCGTGCGCGACATCATCCTGGGCAGCTCGCAGCTAGGGCTGCAGATCCACGAATCCGTCGGGCATCCCATCGAACTCGACCGCGTGCTGGGGACCGAGGCGAACTTTGCGGGGCTCAGCTTCCTGACGCTCGAAAAGCTCAACACGCTCAAGTATGGGTCCGACATCGTAAACGTCGTTGCGGACGCCACACCGGCGCACGGACCCGGGCTCGGAACGTTCGCTTACGATGACGAGGGCGTGCCCGCGCAGGCCACCCCCATCATCCGCCAGGGGCAGTTCGTCGGCTACCTCTCCTCCCGCGAAACCGCCGCGGAAATCGGCCTGCCGCGCTCGAGCGGCACGATGCGCGCCGAGGGCTGGAATCGCATCCCCCTGATTCGCATGACCAACGTGAGCCTTCTGCCGGGCTCGGACGGCACACTTGACGATCTGATCGCCTCGACCGACGATGGAATCTATTTCGAAACGAACCGGAGCTGGTCGATCGACGACCGCCGATACAACTTCCAGTTCGGAACGGAAATCGCCTGGGAGATCAAGAACGGCAAGGTCGGCCGCATGCTGAAGAATCCTACTTACGCGGGCATCACTACGGAATTCTGGAATTCCTGTGACGCGATCTGCGGGCCGCAAGAGTGGGTCCTTTGGGGAACGCCGAACTGTGGCAAAGGCCAGCCCATGCAGACCATGGGCACCGGACACGGCGCCTCACCGGCGCGCTTCCGTAAGGTGCAAGTGGGAGTTGCGTACTCCGGATGAGAAGGAGTCGGAATTCAGGAGTCAGAAGGCAGAGGGTGGAAGGCAACTGACGACTGATAACTGACAAGTGAGAACTGGTAACTGACACCTGATGCTAACTCGCCAGCGCGCGGAACAGATCTTCAGTAAAGTCCTCAAGTACTCGACGGCGGATGAAACCGAAGCCATCATCGGTTCGACGGCTTACTCGCTCACCCGCTTTGCCAACAACACCATCCATCAGAACGTGGCGGAAGAGGGCCTCAGCGTTTCCGTGCGCGCCGTGGTCGGCCAGCGGACAGCGCGCGCCAGCACCAACAAGCTCGACGAGGCGTCGATTCGCCAGGTCTGCGAGGCGGCGATGGAACTCGCGCGCCTGCAGCCGCCCGACCCGGACCTGCTGCCGATGCCGGGGGCGCAGACTTTCCGCTCCGTCGATCGTTTCTATACAGAGACGGCGGAGCTCACGCCGCAGGCCCGCGCGGCGACTGTGCGCAAGGTCATCGAGCGCGCGGAGAAGGACGGCCTAACAGCCGCCGGCGTCCTTTCGAGTGGCGCGACGGCCTCCGGCCTTCTTAATTCCCGCGGCCTGAGCGCTTTCCACGAAGAGACGGTCTCCGAGTTTTCCGTAACCATGCTCGGCGGCACCAGTTCCGGCTGGGCGAAGAGCACCTCGCCGAACTTCCAGACGCTCGAGCCGGAAGTGCTGGCGGAACGCGCCGCGCGGAAAGCGTGCGAGAGCCGCGAGCCGGACGATATCGAGCCGGGAAAATTCAGCGTGATTCTCGAGCCCGCGGCAGTGCTGGACTTGCTTGGCTTCCTCTTTTTCGACTTCGGCGGCCTGGCGATTCACGAGCAACGCAGTTGTCTGACGGGCCGGCTTGGCCAGAAGCTTTTCGGCGACAACATCAATGTGCGCGACGATGTCTATCATCCTCTCCAGGCCGGCGCGCCCTTCGACGGCGAGGGGCTGCCGCGGCAGCGCGTGACGTTGGTCGAGAACGGCGTTGTGAAGAACGTCGTCTACGCGCGCCAAACCGCGCAGAAGATGGGTGCCGAGCCCACCGGCCACGGCTTCCCGCTCCCCAACGAGTACGGCGAAGCGCCGATGAATATCGTGATGGACGGCGGGCGGGCGAGCGTCGAGGAAATGGTTCGTTCGACCGACCAGGGTCTGCTCGTGACGCGTCTCTGGTACATCCGCGAAGTGGACCCTTACCGGAAGATTCTTACCGGCATGACCCGCGACGGAACGTTCTGGATCGAAAATGGCGAGGTCCGCCACGGCGTGAAGAATCTGCGCTTCAACCAGAGCGTGATCGAAATGCTCTCGAACGTGCAAATGATGGGCCCCGCGCAGCGCACCGCCGGCGAGGAATCGTTCGAGATGGTGGTCCCCGCCATGAAAGTGCGCGACTTCAGTTTTTCCTCACTGACTAAGTTCTAGTCCCTCCGCACCGTTCCCTCGGCTGAATGCAGGTTCCAGCCGAGGTCATGCGAACTTGCCATAACCGCTTGATTTGGAAATTGGAAACTGTCAACTGCCAACTGAGAACTGACAACTGACGACGCACCTCTCCTCCTTGACAGTTCTGCGACCGGAATGCTAGAAAAGCTATATAGCGAATTTGGCGCTATCGTCTAGGGGTTAGGACGTCAGATTCTCAATCTGAAAACCCGGGTTCGATTCCCGGTAGCGCTACCACAAGCATTCCCCTTCATTCCGAAAAAGCACTATCCGCGAATGCCGCGGGGCGGAACAGCTTCATTTCTTCTTGGGACGGTAGAGGTGGGTGCTCTGGCCGAAGAAGACTTCGGCGGCTTCCATGACGGTTTCGGAAAGGGTGGGATGAGGGTGGATGGTGAGCTTCAGATCGGCGGCCTTGGCGGCCATCTCCACGGCGAGGACGCCCTCGGCAATCATCTCGCCGGCGTTGACGCCGGTGATGCCGACGCCGAGGATGCGTTCCGTTGCAGGATCGATCAACAGCTTGGTCACGCCGTCATTGCGATCGATCGTGGTGGCGCGCCCGGAGGCGGCCCAGGGGTAGCGGACCGTTTTGACGGTACGGTTCTCTTTCTCGGCTTGTGTTTCGGTCAGCCCGCACCAGGCGATCTCCGGATCAGTGAAAACGACGGCGGGGATGGCCTGTGGCTCGAAGACGGCCTTGTGACCTGCGATGGCCTCAACGGCGACAAAGCCCTCATGCGAAGCCTTGTGCGCCAGCATCGGTTCTCCGGCCACGTCGCCGATGGCGAAAATCGTGGGCTCCACGGTGCGCCGCTGCCCATCTACTTTGATGAAGCCGCGCGCGTCGGTTTCAGCGCGAGTCTTCTCCAGACCCGGGATCGCGGAGTTCGGCACGCGGCCGACCGAAACGAGGATCGCTTCGTAGACCTGGTCTTCCGCGGGCGCCGCTTCACCCTCGAACTTGACCCGCAGCCCGTCCTTCTCTTCCTTCACCGTGGCGACTTTGGTGTTGAGCATGATGGCGCGGAAGGTTTTTTCGAGCCGTTTGGCGAGCGGAATCACCAAGTCGCGATCGACCCCTGGCAAAAGGCCGGGCATCATTTCCACGACCGACACTTCAGTCCCGAGCGCGGCGTAGACCGTGCCGAGCTCCAGCCCAATGTACCCGCCGCCAACGACCAGCATGGTCTTCGGCACGGATTGCAGTTCGAGGGCACTGGTTGAATCCAGGATGCGTTTTGAGTCCCTCGGGAAGTGGGGAAGCGTCGCCGGGCGAGAACCGGTGGCCAAGATGATGTGCTCGCAAGCGAGCCTCTCTGGCTCAGCGCCGTTTTTCTCAACTCTCAGCGTGCGCGCGTCGAGCAGGCTGGCGTGTCCCTGGATGTAGCGGACCGATCGCGCCTTGGCAAGCTGGCCGAGCCCGCTGGTGTGTTTGCGCACCACGCCATCTTTCCAGGCGCGCAGCTTGTCGATATCGACTTTCGGAGGGGCGAACGTGATTCCCCAGTTGGCGGCGTGACGAGCTTCGTTCAAGACGTAAGCGGCGTGGAGCAAGGCTTTCGAAGGAATGCAGCCGCGATAGAGGCAAATGCCGCCCGGGTTCGGCTCGACGTCAATGAGCGCCACCGGCATGCCCAGGTCGGCCGCGCGAAACGCCGCGGCGTAGCCGCCCGGACCTGCGCCGACCACGGCCAATTGGGTCGAACTGGTTTTTTCGCTCATCACGCTGCTCCGGTGCGCGTTGCTGCAGGAATCAAATCCTCCGATGGTCGGCTTATCCTTCGAAAGGCAGAAGGAAGGGTTGCTCGAGAGCCTGGACGACCCAGCGCAGGAATCGGGCGGCGTCCGCGCCGTCAATCACCCGGTGATCGTAAGAAAGCGAGAGTGGCAGCATCAGCCGCGGCTGAAACAGCCCGTGCATGAAGACCGGCTCCATCCGGCCCCGCGCGACGCCCAGAATGGCGACCTCCGGCGAATTGACAATGGGCGAAAACGCCGTGCCGCCGATTCCCCCCAGGTTGGAGATCGTAAAGACGCCACCTTCCATGTCCTCCAGCGTGGTCTTGCGGTTCCGCGCTTTTTCGGCCAGCCGGGCGAGCTCGACAGAAACCTGCAGGATGTTCTTGTGGTCCACGTCGCGAATCACCGGGACGATCAGGCCGCGGTCGGTATCCACCGCCACGCCGATGTGGACATATTTCTTGTAGACCAATTGCTCGCGCGCCAGGTCGATGCTCGAGGCGAACTGCGGGAATACTTTCAAGGCCGCCGCGATGACTTTCACGGCGATGGCGGTCATGGCGAGCTTGCCGCCGGCGGCATCCGCCTGGGCTTCGTAGTTCTTGCGGAGCTGCTCGAGCTCAGTGATGTCCGCTTTGTCGTGCTGCGTCACGTGCGGAATCGTGGACCACGCGTAAGCCAGGTGCTGCGCGGTCTTGCGGCGCACGCTCTTCATGGGTTGCCGCTCGATCTCTCCCCAGCGTGAAAAATCGGGGAGGGGAAGAGCTGCAAGGGGAGCGCCCGTAGGCGCGGCCTCGGGCCTCGTCAACATCATCTTGACGTAGGCCTTCACGTCGTCTTCGCTGATTCGACCGTCGGGCCCCGAGCCCTGGACTTCGTCGATGTTCACTCCTAGTTCGCGAGCGAGTCGCCGCACGGAGGGCGAGGCGGGCGCGGCCACGCGAGGGACTTCCGGCTCCGGTGGCGGCGCGGGACGGACTTCCGGTCGCGGAAGCGTCGGAGGCGCGGCGGGTCGCTCAACCGCCTTGACTGCGGGCCTGGGCTCTTCCTTTTTCTCTGCGACCGCGGCAGGTGCCTTGCTGTCGGGCTTGGTTTCTCGTTTCGCTTCGACCGGCGGAGGCGCTATCATCACGGGTGACGCCGCCCCGCCCGCTTCGATGGTGAGAATCAGTCCGCCGACTTTCAGTTTCTGGCCGTCTTTGACGTGGAGGGACTTGACAGTGCCGCCGACGGGCGAGGGCACCTCGATGGTAGCCTTATCGGTCTCGAGTTCGAGCACTGGCTGGTCGGCCCTAATTACGTCGCCGACGGCGACGAGCACCCTCAGGACGTCGCCGGCTTCAATGTTTTCTCCCAGTTCCGGTAACCGGAATTCCGTCGCCATGATGTGTGCGTCCTCTAGGTAATCGCGGGGTCGTCTTTTTCAGGATTGATCTCCAGGTCCTTGATGGCCTTCTGGACCAACTCCGGTTTGATTTGCTTTTCTTCCACCAGCGCGCGGAGCGTGGCCACCGTGATGTGCCGGGCATCGACTTCGAAGAAATCGCGCAGGGCGGCACGGGACTCGCTCCTCCCGAAGCCGTCCGTTCCGAGCGAGACCAGGGGCCGCGGGAACCAGCGCGAAATCGAATCCGGCATGACCTTCAGGTAATCGGAAGCCGCCACGAAGACTCCCGGCGCGTCCTTGACGCACTGGGTGACATAAGGGACTTTGGCCGGCTTGTCGGGGTGAAGGCGGTTCCAGCGCTCGCAGGCGTGCCCGTCGCGGTAGAGTTCTTTGTAGCTGGTAACGCTCCAGACGTCCGTGGCGACGCCGTATTTTTCTTCGAGAATCTTCTGCGCCTTCAGCGCCTCGTTGAGGATCGCGCCGCTGCCGAAAAGCTGGGCGCGCAGCTTGGATTGCTTGTTTTCTGAAGCGCTGCAACGGTACACGCCTTTCAGGATCCCGTCCGCGCAGCCTTCGGGCATCGCCGGCATGGGGTAGTTCTCGTTCATGACGGTGAAGTAGTAGAAGATGCTCTCCCCGTCGTCATACATCCGCCGGATGCCTTCCTGGATGATGACGGCGATTTCGTAAGCAAACGCCGGGTCGTAGCAGATGCAGTTGGGCACCGCGTAGGCGAAGACATGGCTGTGGCCGTCCTGGTGCTGCAGGCCCTCGCCGGCGAGGGTGGTGCGGCCCGCCGTCCCGCCCACCAGGAAACCCCGGGTGCGCGAATCCGCGGCGGCCCAGATCAGGTCACCGATGCGCTGGAATCCGAACATCGAGTAGTAAATGAAAAACGGGATCATGTTGATCCCGTACGTCAGGCAGGCCGTGCCAGCAGCGATAAACGACGCCATGGCGCCGGCCTCCGTGATACCTTCTTCAAGGATCTGCCCGTCCTTGGCTTCCTTGTAGTAAAGCAGCGTCTCCTTGTCGACGGGCTCGTAGATCTGGCCGACGTGCGAGTAGATGCCCACCTGGCGGAAGAGCGCTTCCATCCCGAAGGTGCGGGCCTCGTCCGGCACAATGGGCACGATGTATTTGCCGAGCTCCTTGTCCCGAAGTAGTTTGGAGAGCATGCGTACGAAGGCCATGGTGGTGGATGCTTCGCGGCCCTCCGTGCCCTTGTAGAATTCCTGGAAGCTCTCCTCGAGCTCCACTTCCGTGCGCTTGCACTTCAGATCGCGATGCGGCACGTAACCGCCGAGCGCCTTCCGCCGCTCATGGAGGTATTTCATCTCCGGGCTATCGTCCGGCGGGCGGTAGAAGGGCGCCGCCGCAACTTCTTCGTCCGAGATGGGGATGCCGAAGCGGCTGCGGAACTGGCGCAGTTCGTCTTCGTTGAGCTTTTTCTGCTGGTGGGTGATGTTGCGGCCCTCGCCCGCTTCGCCGAGCCCGTAGCCCTTGACGGTGCGCGCCAGGATCACCGTGGGCGAGCCCTTGTGCTCCACGGCGGCCTTGTAAGCGGCGTAAACCTTGTCCGGGTCGTGCCCGCCGCGGCGCATCTTGTTGAGCTGCTCGTCGGAAAGGTGTTTGACCATTTCCAGCAGCCGGGGGTCGACGCCGAAGAAGCGCTCGCGGAAGTATGCGCCCGACTCGACCGAGTATTTCTGATACAAACCGTCCACGGTTTCGCCCATGCGCTTGACGAGCAGGCCGTCGCCATCCTTGGCGAGGAGCGAGTCCCAGTCGCCGCCCCAGAGCACCTTGAGGACGTTCCAGCCGGCGCCACGGAAGATTGCCTCAAGTTCTTGAACGACGCTACCGTTGCCGCGCACGGGGCCGTCCAGCCGTTGCAGGTTGCAGTTGATGACGAAGATTAGGTTGTCGAGCTTCTCGCGAGACGCCAGCGTGATGGCGCCCAGCGTTTCGGGTTCATCCGTTTCGCCGTCGCCCACAAAGGCCCAGACCTTGGCCTCGGAGGGCGACTTGAGCCCGCGGTCTTCCAGGTAGCGGTTGAAGCGGGCCTGGTAGATCGCCATGATGGGGCTCAGCCCCATCGAGACGCTGGGGAATTCCCAGAAGTTGGGCATCAGCCAGGGGTGGGGATAGGAGGAAAGTCCGCCGCCGGGCCGGAGTTCGCGACGGAAGTTCTGGACCTGTTCGAGCGTGAGTCGCCCTTCCAGAAACGCGCGGGCGTAAATTCCCGGTGAGGCATGACCCTGGAAGTAGATGATGTCGCCTTCGCGCCCGTCTTCGCGGCCGCGGAAGAAGTGGTTGAAGCCCACTTCGAAAAGCGTGGCGGCCGACGCGTAAGTGGAAATGTGTCCGCCGATGCCACTTTCCTCGCGATTCGCGCGCACGACCATGGCCATGGCGTTCCAGCGAATCAGGCTCTTGATACGGCGCTCGATTTCGCGGCTGCCCGGGTAGGGCGGCTGCTTGTCGGCGGGAATCGTGTTGATGTAAGGCGTGTTGGCGGTGAACGGAATCTCGACGCCCGCTTTGCGGGCATGCACCTGCAGGTCGCGCAGCAGGCGCGCCGTCCGCTCCGGCCCGCCGTGCTGTAACACGTAGTCGAGTGATTCCCGCCACTCGCGCGTTTCCACCAGTTCCAGGTCGGAGGTTTCTTGGGCCGGGGGCTGAGTCGCCGCGGAGGGCTCCTTCTTTTCCGTCTCGGTGACTTCGGTGGGATGTTCCATTGCCATACATCTCGGCCCCGGGTAACTCGCGGCCAAGCGAGTCTCCGGGCTCTCCTTATTCATTCTTAGTCAAACGGGCTGCCCGACTCTTTAGCATACCACGGGATGCCGCCGGAGAGTGTCGCTGCGATCCAGTCAGTGGGGCGAGATGGAGCAGCAGCACGGTCCCTCCCTTATCGTCTGAATCTGTCGGCGTAGTTGTTGTTTTGGTTGCACCCGACGTGACAGCGGCTTGCAGCCTCGAGGAAAGCAGTCTATACTCAGCTGACGAGCCTTGAGGGCTTCGCGAACGCAATTTGCCATTCCGCGCCCCTCAAGACTTGCTCCAGAACTCAAAGGGCTCCAAAGACTCGTCCCGAAAGCGGGGGGGCGCGGAGTTGCTCTCTAACCCCGCGGCATTTACCCTGCGGACAACAGAAAAGGCGCAGCCTTCGAAAACAAGGCTGCGCCTTCTGCCCTGTCGCTTGGCGGCAGCGATGGGGATTAGCGCTTGCGCCGCAGTCAAGCGCCGGTCGAGCGCGCAAGAAGTCGCCGTTTGGTGGCTACCCGTCGGCCACTCGAAGAACGAACCGCAGAGTTCGAAGAGCACAAACTCTGCGCTTGTATCGCTCCCAGCGATGATAGAAAACCAGCCCGCGGAGGTTAGGAAGAAGAAAGAAGACCGTACAACCGTGAGAGGCGGCGCGGGAGCGGCCTCATCCGGAGTCACGGGTGGAGAGGTTCCCGCGCGAGCGGAGGATTCTTTTTGAGGAGGCAAAATATGAGAGCCCGGTCGAGCCAATTGAAACGGTATGTGGCCATTGCGGCGATCCTAAGCGTGGGTGTCCAACCCCTGGCGGCCTTCGACACGTTTTGGCATTCCGCAGCCACCAGCGCTGCCTGCCGGCAGTTCCAGTTCAGCGCCGACGCCGCGAATATCGTGCAGTTCGGCAACTTCTCCGGCCCGGACTTCTTCGGACCGCTTTACGACGTCGCGCTCGGTGAGAAAGTCGAGAACTGGGAAAAGATGAACGCCTCGGCGCTCGAAAAGGCCAAGCAGTTCATGGTTTTTCGCAACACCAACTCGACCCTGGTGGTGAGAAAGTCCGCCATCTTTATGCATTTCGACAATCTCTACGGCGAGCTGAACACCAACTCCAAGTTCGATTCACTCTTTACACGCTTGCTCAAGAACACCCAGCAGACTATCGACACCATCTACCTCAATCCCAATCTGAACGAGGGCAACAAGAAGATGGGCATCCTGATGGCCCTGGGAGGTTCTTTGCACATGGTTCAGGACTTCTACAGTCACAGCGACTGGATCCACAACGACTTTGCCAAAATGGGCCTACCCCTGGTGCGGATGCCGTGGGGAAAAGACCGGGCACCCACCTGGTTTGAAGTTCGCGCCAAGCTGGGCGATCCTGACCGCTGGCCGTTCAAGGTCCAATCCGGCGTCTACCCGCCGCCTCCAGGCAATTCTCCCAACACGCACACGCACACCCACATGAATCATGACAACTCCCAGTTGTTCTACGAAGGAGCGTCCCAGGTGACGTTCCACAATGCCGGACCCATTCCGGCCACAGCGGAGAGCGATGCCGCCGGCCATCAGCTCCTCGCTGCCAACTCCGCCGCCGGGGCAAGCATGGAGTGGATTCGAATGGTCGAAGAGGATGCGGTAGCGCTCAAAGCCATTCAATTTGCCCAATCGTGGGATCTCAAAAAGTACAACGCAGCCATGCTCCATGATCTCGAGGGCGGTCTGGGCGCAACACTCCTGTTGTCCTGTGTTTTTCATAAATGGGACGGCGACAATCCCTCCGCGAAGAGGGCGGCAGAGTGCTCGGGTATGCTGAAGTACGCGCCCTTTGGGATACCCGCGGGGGCGGTCCTGCCTGGGATGTCCGGCATCATTCCCACCCCATACAACGAGTTTTGGGCCGTGAACACGCGGCAAAACTTAGTGGAGCACCTGACCGCAGGGGTTGGCACTCCAAACGGACACTATAGGTTCTGAAGGAGATGGGGAAGGCCCGGCGGCCCCTTGCGGGGGCCAACTCTTTAGCGGTTTTGATCCACTCCTGAATGATTACCTCCACACATTTGGCCAGCGCCCTCCCGACAGGTCCGGCTGTCGGCGGCGCAGCCTGGCAAACTCGGGCGCCTTGGCGATGAACGCCTGAGCTTCCTCGCTCCCACAAATGATGACACAGATCAAATTGAAAGCCGACGAGGCCCTTTGTCCTGCCGCCGTGTTTCGTTTGCATAGCTGGACATGGCATGGTCGGGGTCGTAAAATGTCGCCTCTCGCTGAAGCTTGGCCGAGAGAGGCGGGCGGAGTTCGCAAAAGCTGACCCTCTCGCGAGGAGAATGAGCATGGCAGAAGGAATCGAGACCCGAGCGCGCCTTTGGCGTCGAGCGTTG
>Ga0315282_10017000_pt1 | contig 10558 bp, 8 predicted proteins | sample YL17G07_20_MG_FD_203693 | JGI IMG/M metagenome (GOLD analysis project Ga0315282, IMG submission 203693) | Sediment microbial communities from Yellowstone Lake, YNP, Wyoming, USA - YL17G07_20 | ecosystem: Environmental > Aquatic > Freshwater > Lake > Sediment | place: USA: Wyoming | collected... | reverse complement strand
CACACGGCAAACCCAAAAAGCTCGCCTTGGTGGCCTGCATGAGAAAACTGCTCACCATCCTTAACGCTATGGCCCGCCACCAACAACCCTGGAAACTTCAACTCCCGGCTTGACTATCAAGACAGTTGCTACCAAGCGTCATGGATTACCGGAAATCGTGCGGGCGTTTAAAACGTTTTCGGCCAGACGCATCAACGAAATGCGGGCCACGCCTGGTGTTCGTTTGTGGCAACGCAATTATTACGAACACGTCATTCGTGACGACGCGGAATGGAACCAGGTCCACGAATACATCGTTTATAATCCCGAACGTTGGGATGAAGATTGGGAAAATCCATTCCGCCAGACCGAAGAACCACAAGGATAACGGTCATGGCCCGGATCGGCCACGCCATGATCGGTAACCCAGGCCTGCCATAGGGGCAATCACGCCTCGGGCGTGACGTCGCGCGCAAAAACGCGGTGGAGAAATGAAGAGGGCGAGGCATGCCTCGCCCCTACGAGCCTTTCGGCATGCTCGATTGCATCGGGGATCAAAAGTCATGTGCGGCATCTGCGGCCAGGTACACGCCGACCCCAAAAGACAGGTGGACCGGGCGGCGCTCGAGAGGATGAACGAGACCCTTCGGCACCGGGGCCCGGACAGCGGCGGCCTCTATTGCCGGGGTCCGGCCGGGCTGGCCATGCGTCGGCTGGCCGTGATCGACCTCGAGACCGGCGACCAGCCCATGAGCAACGAGGACGGCACCCTTTGGGTGGTCCTGAACGGCGAGATTTACAACTATCCCAAACTCAGGCCCTGGCTGGAGGCGGCCGGCCACGTCTTTTCCTCCCAGGCGGACACGGAGGTCCTGCTGCACCTGTACGAGGAACACGGTCCGGGCTGCGTCTCGCGGCTCCGGGGCATGTTCGCCTTCGCCCTTTGGGACGAGCGCCGGCGCCTGCTGCTGCTGGCCCGGGACCGCGTGGGCAAGAAGCCGCTGTACTACAGCCGGTTCAGGGACAGCCTGCTCTTTGGCTCGGAGATCAAGGCCCTGCTGGCTTTCCCCGGCTTTCCCCGAACCGCGAACCTCGAAGCCCTCCACCACTACCTGACCCTCCAGTACGTGCCCGATCCCTTGAGCGCCTTCAAAAACGTGCACAAGCTTCCCCCGGCCCACCGCCTGATTTTCAAGAACGGACGCCTGACCATCGAACGATACTGGGACCTGACCTACGAGCCCAAGTGGCATGGGCCCGCGCCGGAGATCAAGAAACGGCTGCGGCAGGTCGTCACCGAGGCCGTCCGCGTCCGGCTGATTTCCGACGTGCCCCTGGGCGCCCACCTCTCCGGCGGCATCGACTCCACCCTCATCGTGGGCCTCATGGCCCGCCTGACCGCTGCGCCCGTGAAGACGTTTTCCATCGGGTTCAAGGAGGAGACCTTCAGCGAGCTGGCCTTTGCCCGCCTGGCGGCCCGCACCTTCGGCACCGAGCACCACCAGTTCATCCTCGAGCCGGACGTCCTGGCGCTGCTGCCCGCCCTGGTAAGATGCTTTGACGAACCGTTCGCCGACCCGGCCGCGCTGCCGACCTGGCACCTGGCCCGCATGACCCGGCCCCACGTGACCGTGGCCCTGAACGGCGACGGCGGGGACGAGGCCTTTGGCGGGTACCAGCGCTACTACGCCGACGTCCTGGCCGACGCCTACGGCCTGGTGCCGTCGCGCCTGCGGGAGGAGCTCTTCGACCCGATCCTTCAGGCTTTGCCGACCGGCGCGGACCGGCCCATGGAGCGAAACCCGATCATGGCCTTGCGCCAGCTCGCCGCAGCCGCCAGAATGTCCCACGCGGCCAGCGTGGTGCGCTGGGGGGCCTATTTCACCGAGGCGGATAAAGAAGCGCTTTACACGCCGGACATGCAGCGGGCCGCGGGGCAAAGCGACTCGGCGGCTTTTCTGAAAGAATCCTTCGAGCGCGCCTTGGCCGCCACCCGGCTGGACCGCACCCTTTACACCGACGTTAATAACTACCTGCCCGGCGCCCTCCTGCCCAAGGTGGACCGGACCACCATGGCCCACGGCCTGGAAGCGCGCTCGCCGCTTTTGGATCAAGAGGTTTTATCCATGGCCGCCCGGCTGCCCGGCCGATGGAAGGTGCGCCTGAACCAGACCAAGCGGGTGCTTAGGGAGGTCTTCGCCGACCTGGTGCCGAGGCCGATCCTGAAGCGAGGAAAATTCGGATTCAGCGTGCCGCTGGGCCAATGGTTCCGGGGACCTCTCCTCGAACCGGCCACGGACCTCCTGCTCGGCCCCCAGGCCAGGTTGCTCTCCCTGTTCAGGCGCGAACCCGTGGCCCGGCTGCTGGACGAAAACCGCCTCGGGCTCGAGGACCATGGCAAGCGCATCTTCGCCCTGCTCTTCCTGGAGGTGTGGCTGCGGGAGTACTCCCCCAGCCTGGACCTCTGATCCCCAATCCAGACCATGGCCCGAACCGAAAAGTCGGCCGTATGCTGGCCGCTTGGTGGCCGGATGGTGGCCGTATGCTGGCCGGATGGTGGCTGGGGTGGTGACTGGGGTGGTGGCCGGGGTGGTGACTGGGGTGGTGGCCGTAAGCTGAATGAAAAACGGCCATGAACTGGCCATGACGCCATCCAAAAAGAGTGCTCCTGAGTTACCATGGCTTCACTCTTGGGACATCATTCGGTCACCGCGGATACATGCTGCCAGGTTCGGGTCGGGAGGCGCGGCAATCGAATTGACATCCTTAAAGAGCGCGGGCTAAGATACAAAGTCCGCTTAGCCGGGGGAGGGCGGGCTTTTCGGGGGATGTCCCGGCAAGTTCGCGAGATTGAAGGAGAACGCCAAGTTATGAGAATCGACGATCTCCTCGAGATCAGCCTGCGTCAGATGGTGCGCCAGGGCCGCCGCAACGCGGGGGTGGTGCTCGCCATCGCTTTGGGCACGGCCGGTCTGATCACGATCATGACCATGGGGAATGACCTCAAGGAAAATTTTAATCGTGATCTCGAGCTGTTAGGAGGTGCCACGCGGATCAAGGCACAATTGGTCAGCCCTGACGAAGACCCGGAGGTGATGCGGGCCGGGTGGTTCCACGAAGACACGGTCCAGGCCCTGCGGCGCATACCCGGTGTGATTGACGGCACCCTGGTGGCCAAAAAAGCCTATCAGGCCCAGTCCAGCCGACGGGACCGCAAGTATGCTTTCACCCTCATCGCCGTGGACGAACACTTTTGGGCGGTGAACAGCTTCGAGGCCCGCACCGGGCGCCTGATCGGGCCTGAAGACGTGAAGAATCGGCGGCGCGTGTGCGTGCTGGGCGCCGACTTGGCCCAGAAGATTTTCGGACATTTGGACATCCAGGGTCAGATTCTGCCTATTGACGATGAACTATATGAGATCATTGGAGTTCTCGGCGGATTGGGCGTCAGCGACAGGACCGCTTGGGCCTTCCTGCCCTTGACCACGGCCCAGGATCGCGTTGCCCGTTTGGATATTCCCGGCCTCATGTATCTGCGCTGCCGCACCTGGGACCAAGTGGCCGAGGTCGCCACCGCCATCCCGGGCGTGATCCGCGCGCGGCAAAACGCAGACGGCCTGAAGATCGAGGTGGCCTGGGAACGGCTCAGGAAAGTGCAGCGCACCTTCTGGTGGATTCAATTTTTCGTGTATATCGCCATCGGGGCCACGCTCATTCTGGGAGGTTTCGGCATTTGGAACATCATGATGGTCGGGGTCCGCGCCCGCACCCGGGAGATCGGGCTGAAAAAGGCCATGGGCGCAGAAGATGGTGATATTTTTTCACAATTTTTAACAGAGGCCTTGTGTCTCAGCCTGAGTTCAACCCTGATTGGCATCGCTTTGGGAAGACTGGCCGTGGTCTTCCTTTCGGCCGTGCTCGACAGTCACCCACTCGAGGACCTTTTCCTTGCCTGCTCCGGCCTGAGCGTTCTATTCGCTCTGGTTCTCGGGGTGGTCGCCGGCCTGGCCCCTTCCATTCAGGCCAGCCGGATGGAAGTGGTGTCCGCGGTGCAATATGAGTGACCCGTTCTTTGCCGAGACCGCCGGCCGGGCACTCATCTGTGCCGAAGGTCTCGGGAAAACCTACATCAGCGGCCCGCATCGAATCGATGTTCTCCGGAACGTGGACTTAAAGGTGTACCCAGGCGAGATCGTGGGTGTAATGGGACCGTCCGGGTCTGGGAAGACCACCCTGCTGAATATATTGGGTTTATTTCTGGCCCCTTCCTGTGGGACCTACCTGTTTGGCGGCCGGGACGTCTTGAGTTTGGACCGCTCCGCTCAGGCGTCTTTTCGACGGCATGAGGTTGGTTTTGTCTTTCAGAATTCGGATTTGCTGGAGCATTCCACGGTGCATGAAAACCTTGAATTTCCGTTGATTTATGCGCGGGTCCGGCGGCGGGAACGACGCGCCCTGATTTTGACGGCGCTGACCCTGGTCAATCTGGGGCACCGCATTCATCACAAGACCAACCTCCTGTCCGGCGGGGAACGCCAGCGCGTGGCCGTGGCCAGGGCCCTGGTCAACCGGCCCCGCGTCATACTGGCCGATGAACCGACCGGCCATCTGGACCGGGTGAACTCGAACGTTATCCTGGATTATTTTCAGGAAATTGCACGGCAGGCCTCCACCGCCATTGTTCTAATCACGCACGATACCGAGGTTGCGGGGTTTTGCCACCGAACCTATTTCCTGGAGAACGGGGTCCTGATTGCGCGGAAGCCGATTCCTCATCCTCGACGTGAGGTATCCCCGTGAACAGGTTTAAATTTTTAGCTTTTTTTATAGCGATCCTGGCCCTGCTGCTCGCCTCGCCCTTGGCCCTCGGCGTGGATTCGAACTCCGGACTACCAGCGGACAAAATCGAAAGCCGGGCCTCGGCCCAGGGGTCTCCTTTGGATCTGGACAACGCCATTCGGCTCGCGCTTGAAAAGTCGCCCTATTTCGTGCAAAGCGCCTTGGAAATCGACGTCCGCCGCCTCGACGAGTCGGACAGCCGTTACGCCTTCATCCCCACCTTCGCCGTGCAGACGCGATATTACATCAGCCCTCCCTTCCAGTCCGGCAACGGCTTCACGGGAGCGGTCCTGGAGTTCAGAACCGGCGACTATAACCCGGCTGAAGCGTACTTTTCCCTGAAAATACGGAAACTTCTCACCCAATTGGCCATCCTGGCCCATAAGGAAACCATCGATGCCGGGATTCTCCAACTGGCTCAGACTTTCATCAAGCTGGGCACCCTGGAACGGCTTGAGGAAAACCTGAACCAAATCGCTGAGCTCATGCGGCAAAAAACCGCGCTGGCTAAGGAGCGTCTGGCCCTGGGTACGGCTTCCCCGGCCGAACTGAAACTTGCCGCCCAGGAAGAAGCCCTGGTCAAAGCCGAATCCGATCACTTGACCGGTTTGAAAACCTCCACTGTCGAAACATTAAAGGTGTATCTAGGACTGACACCGGATGAACCCGTGGACGTCCTCAGCCAAGCAGGAAGCCAACAGGCCCTGGGCGAATTTAAGCCGGAAACCGCGTCCGAGGACCGCTTCCTGTCCCACGCCTTCGCTTTACAGATGCAGGCCATCAAGGAAAAGCTTCAGGAGTGGCAGATCATCCTGGCTTACGCCAGCTTCGCCCCAACGCTCACCTTCGGCCTTAGAAACCCGGTCCTGGAAGAAAATCGGAGTTATTACATCGAGATGGTGTTGACCCTGCCCATCTGGGAGGGCAACAAACGGCTCCATGAAATTTCCCGGGAGAAAATCCGGAAACGGCAGCTTCTGGCCGAAACACGTCTGAAAAAGGACGACCTGAAGTTGGAGTGGCAGGCGGCCGTGAACCGACTCCAGGAGGCTGCTTCGGCCTTGGATCTGGCGCGTCGGGCAGAGGAACTCGCCGAGCTCAAGGTGGCCGAAGAGGCGGTGCTGTACCAATCGAAAGGCAACCTCTCGCCGCTGATCGAAGCCCGCGTCGCCCTGCTGAGAGCCGGCCAAAAACAGGAAAATCTTCTCCAAGATTACTACTTAGCCGCCCTCGAAATCCGTCACCTGACCGGTGATCTTTTCGATCATTACGTCAGCGTGGCCAACCGGCAGGAGTGAATCATGCCTAAACGTATCTTTGTCATTCTTCTCGCCTGCGTGGTGTTGATCCCAGCCCTGGTACTGGCCCAGAGGGAGGCTGAGCCCAAGAAGAAGAAAGCCCGGGCAGAAACATCGGCGGACATGATGGTGACCGGCAAGCTGTATTATCCGGTGACGCACTCGGTGGTCATACCCTATGATGGCGTTTTGACGACGCTTTCCGTTCAACCCGGCAGCCGCGTGAAGAAAGGGGAAGTCCTGGCGCGCTACCGCCTCACCCCCGAATCGACAACCAAGCTCAGCCGGCGGATCTTTCCCGCCGAGATTCTGAAACTGGAGGCGGACCGGATTGAGCTGAAGCAAAAACAGTACGGCCTCGATGAAAAAAGACTGGAACTCGAAGGACTTGCCAAACAGAACCTCGCCCCGGCCCAGGCCCTGGAGCGTGTTCGGCGCGAAAGCAATCTGCTCGACCAGCAGCGGGTCCTGTTAGAAAAAAAACTTGATCAGGAAAAAAAGATGCAGGCGGCCGAACTGTCCTTGATCGACGAACGAATGGGCATCAAAGTCACGGCCGACCAAATGCCCACACATGCCGCCTTGCTCTCCCCGATCGACGGCCATGTAAGCTGGCTGAGTCCCGAACTTCAGGTGGGTGGCGCGCTCAAAGCTGGGCAGATTTACGCCGAGGTATCGGTGATGGACCCGATCATTCTGCGTGCCCTGGTCCATGAAATCGAGGTCATGCAACTAACCATCGGGGATGAGGTCGAATTCACCCTTGAATCCATCCCTAATCGAACCTTCCAGGCAAAGGTTGGCCGTATATCCTTGACGCCGGATAAACCCCAGCCCAAAGAGCCTTCCTATTACGAAGTGGAATTCACCGTGCCCAACCCAAATCTTCTTTTGCGGGAAGGCCTTAGAGGGCGAATCACCTTCAAGGATCTTCGCTAGGCTGCCCCGACCCCGCCGGGCTTCGCCCTTTTTCTAGCGGCGACCGACAAGCATGACCACTCCAAAGCCTGCTTCGAGCATCCTTAAACGGTTCGCCCATCTCCTTTCGGCCCAGGGCGCAGAAGGACTGCTCAGCGCGCTGTTCTTTCTCTACCTGGCTTGGCTGGACGCCGCGACTTACGGCCAGGTCATGATCGCCCTGGCAGCCGGCAGCATGGTCATGAAGGCCATCCAGTTCGGGCTGTACTACCCGTTGGTGTCTCGACTGGGGAAGGCGAAACCGGAGCAGGTGGCGGGACTTCTCAACCAGGCCAACCTCATCAAATTGGTCCTGCTGCTGCCGACAGCGGCCGCGCTCGCTGGGCTGGTTGTTTACCGGGGTTATGCCTCGGGGTTGGCCTTTATACTTTTTCTCGTGAGTTTGGGGTTCGCCCTGGAGGCCATGGCCGAGACCTTCTTTGCCGAACTCCGAGTGCGCGGGCGTCAGGACATGGAAGCACGCGCAAAAATCATCGCTTCGGTCGCCTCTTATGGATATGGCTTTTGCACGGCGGCCCTCGGCTTTCATCCTATGGCCATCGGCCTCTTCAAGCTTGTCTCCGGGCTGATCCTGCTCGGCTTTGGTTCCGGACCATACTTTCGAAGCTGCCTCGGGCACCTGAAAAGCAGCCTTGAACCGGGTCCGGTGCGGGACCTTTTTCGAGCCGCCTCAGTCTTTGCCGCCATCGAGATTTTAGGCACGTTCTACAATAAAACCAATCTGTTCTTTCTTGAAGGCGCGGTCGGTTCCCGGGGGGTGGCCTTTTACAGCGCCACCTGGAACGTGGTCGATCCCATTTCCATCCTGGCCTCGAACCATTTCCTGGGCTGGGTCATTTTTCCCCTCTTGGCCACCTTATGGATTCCGGACCGGGCCGGAGCCTCACGCCTGATACGCGCCAACGCTCTCTGGCTGATGGCCGTTGCCTTTCCAATCATGTTCCTGCTCTACACGGAAAGCGACGTTCTGATCGGTCTCCTGTACCGGAACGAATATAAAGATGCCGTCTGGATGCAGCGCTATCTCGTCTGGACCATCCTCCTTTCCTTTGAAAGCAACCTCTTTTCCTACGTGATGATGGTCGCCGGCGCGGCCCGTACCCTGCTCTTCTTCGCCGTTTTCGCCACGGTGCTGAACCTGGGCCTGAACGTCGTGCTGGTCAATTCCCAAGGCCTCTTGGGTGGCTGCCTGGTCATCCTGCTGACCAAGCTGGCTATGACCCTCCTGACCGGGGCGTACTGCCAGCTCCGCTTCGGCCTCTTTTGGCTTAAGGACTTTTTCTTTCCACTCTCCCTGGCCGGCGGCGGGTTGATCTTGTTTCTTGCCCTCGAACCGCTGATCGCACGCCATGGCGCGGCCGGCCTCGCTCTCGGGGTATATATCCTGGTTCTATGGAAGGCGGGCGTCCGGTTTTTGGGTGCATCTCTTGCCGGGAAGGAAACCGTCGATTAAGGCCCGTCAGAAAGCGAGGCCTAGCCCGCCAGCCCAGTCTCCCGGGCCACCGCCAGCAACACGGCCTCGGTCCGGCGAACCATCTCTTGAGGGGCGTGATACGCGGCTGCGCGTTCTCTGGCCCGCTCTCCCATATCCCGGCGTAGGACTTCGTCTTCGAGCACCCGGACCAGAGCAGCGGCCAGGGCCTGCGGATCCCGTGGCGGGACGAGCAGACCCGTCCCTGCCGGCCCTTCGACCACCAGTTCCGGGATACCGCCGACCCGGGTGGCCACCACAGGCAGGCCGGCTGCCATGGCCTCGATGATGACGTGAGGCGAGGCTTCGCGGATGGAAGGCAGGACCAGGACCCAGGCCTGGTGGAGGTACGGCCTGATGTCCGACGCGCCGGGGATGAGGGTGGTGCGTGCTTCGAGGTGATGGTCCTTGAGATAGGCCGCCACCTTTGGAGCGAAGGGGCCGCGGCCCACCATGAAGAAACGGGCCCGGGGAGCCCGCGCGGCCACCTGCTTCAGACCGGCCAGAAGGGTCATGGGGTCCTTGTCCTTCACCAACCGGCCGATAAAAAGGATGGTAGGCTCAGCCGCTCGAAGCGCCGGGCAGGGGAAAAACGCCCTGGCGTCCACCGCATTCGGGATGACCGCGATCCGGCGCGCGGGAACGCGATGTTGACGGACCATGATTTCCTCGAGCGCCCGGGCGTTGCAGATGATGCGCCGGCTGAGCGGCCAGAGCCAGCGGTCGTATTGCCCCGGATATAGGCTGCGATAACCCGAAATGACCGCCGGCGTCCCGGCCAGCCGGCCCAAGATCCGTCCCCAGATGTTGGGCACGATGGTCAAGGTGTACAAAATGGCGGGCGGAGCCTCTCGCAGTCGCCGATAGAGATGAAACAAGGCCCCAGGAAGAACCCGATGGGACCTAGACAGCCACACCGGCTCCACGCCGGCCTCCCGAACGAGCGGAGCCATATCCGCGCCGCCCCGCAGGACCCATAACCGCGGGTGAAACCGCTGCCGGTCCAGATGCCGGAGAAGCTGAACGGCGTAGCGCTGCGTTCCGCCGAACTCGAGGTCCTGCAGCAGCAGGATAAGTTCAATCTTTGGGACAGCCATGCTCGGCCTGCGTCGTCCGGCCCGGTCCGGTGGGAAAGTAGCGGCGGTACAGTTCGAATACGGCTCGATAATTGGCTTCCGGACTGAAAGTCGTCATCACTCGATCTCGCCCTGCCTCGGCCATGCTTAGCGAGGTTTCCCGGTCCCGGCAGAGCCGCGTCACTGCCGCGGCAAGGGCTGTGGGGTTCTTTTGAGGGACGAGCAGGCCCGTGACCCCGTCTTCGATCAATTCCGGAATGCCTGAGACCGCGGTGGCCACGACCGGCACGCGATGCATTAAGGCCTCCATGAGGACCAACGGGATTCCGTCGCGATCGCCTGAGGCTGCGACCACGCTGGGCATGATGAAAATGTCCGCCTCCTGGAACAGGTCGGGCACGAGATCATAGGTGACAAAGCCGGGGAAACGCACCTTGGACGTCAAGCGCAGGCGTCGGGTCAGTCGCTCCAGCCGGCGTCGCCTGGGGCCGTCTCCCGCCAGCGTCAGGGTGAAGTCAAGGCCGGCTTGCACAAGAAGCTGGCAAGCGCAAAGCAGGTCGTCAAAGCCTTTTTTAGCCACGAACCGGCCCAGGGCCAGGAGGCGGTAAGGAGGTTTCATGGGCACCGGCGCATCCTGGTGGTGTTCCAAGGGCACGCCGTTGTAGGTCAAATGGAATTTGCTCGGATCGCAACGATACCGCGCGGTGAGCTGGATGATGTTGTAAGCGGTTTCGCTTCGAACCAGCACGGCGTCCTCGATTTTTTCCCCGAGGGCGCCGTCCGGTGGGTAGATGTCCCAGGCCCGGGTGTTGAAACTGAAGGGGATGCCGGTGAGCCGGGAGACGACCCAGGCGGCCGTGGCCGGTCCCGAGGCCCAGGGGGCGTGGATATGCTCTATCCCTTCCTCTGCGAAGCGG
>Ga0315282_10016999_pt1 | contig 10558 bp, 10 predicted proteins | sample YL17G07_20_MG_FD_203693 | JGI IMG/M metagenome (GOLD analysis project Ga0315282, IMG submission 203693) | Sediment microbial communities from Yellowstone Lake, YNP, Wyoming, USA - YL17G07_20 | ecosystem: Environmental > Aquatic > Freshwater > Lake > Sediment | place: USA: Wyoming | collected... | reverse complement strand
ATTCTCCTCTTGACCCGACTTGGCACTAGACATTTCCCCCCTTACGCTTCCAGTTGGCTAAGTCACAATTTGAACCCAGCCGACGCATAGGGAATCCAATCAAGCATGTGTCCGATTGGTTTGAAAAGTACCTAGCGGCTTCGCAGCCTAAAAAATGGGGTTTTCCGCTATGACTAGGGCATCAACAGTAACGAAGCTTCTTGAGAAAGGACGAATCCAAAGAAAGTTTCCGCGTCTGCAAGTTCAGACAATCGATGTAAAGTACATTGGAGAAGTCAGCGGCCACGGATCCGGATTGTATATTCGCATCCCGAAAGAGATTGTTGACTATTATGGAATTGTTGCAGGAGATCGAATCAAGATAGCTTTGCTTCAACGAAAGAACTGGCGTGACTTTGAGGAAACGGTAGAACAATCGGGGTAATTCAAGTCATGCGTGATGAGACGATGTTGACGCGTCAACGGTTTCAAGTTGGAAGGTAGGCAACGCAGCCGCAATTACCTTGACTGCAAGCATCGTTACCCCAGCGACTACGCTGCCCACCTTAAGAGAAAAATAAGATCTTGCTGGCTGTTATGAGTCATAGCTTAGGCTAGAGAATTCAAACCGACATGGTGGAATAGCTCGCACTCTTACTATTGGTTCCTCTAGGTTCAAAGAACAATTAGCGCAGAGAAATCGATGTTGGTTGTTCTCGCAATACTTTCCGTTGCTCTCGCAGTGCCTCAACGGCTTTGTCAAGTGCCATTTCCATGCCAGGCAGTCCCTCATGAAGCTCATGAATCGCATACTTGAAATCAATGAGCATTTGTTCAACCTCTGGGTCTGTAGTATAGAATTGGTAAAACTGTTTCCATTCCTTATCTGTAACATCCAGCCGTTTCATGTTGTCGGTCACTTTCTTGACGCTGTCTCGTCGGTCACCATCTTGAGGCCATGTTTTCAGCATTGCTTGGAGAAGGCTAGCGTACAATAGCTCTCTGACCTCATCATGTGAAGCGATTTCAAAGTCGAGAATTAGTGTCTTCCGCAGAGCTTGACTGAGAAAATGCCCCCACAGTTTCTTTGTGATTCCACGGTCTATCATCAGATTGATGAACTTCAGTCCGTCAAGTCGAAGGTTTTCCTCAGAGTCCCTCCATCGGAGAAAGTCACTCATCTTATTCTGTACGTAACTTATTGTGAGGGCGACAACGGAACCCTTCACTGTCAAATCGTAAACTTTCGAGTTCTTCGGACCTGTATGCAACCCTTTCCTTTCTTCCGCTTTTAGATACTGACGTTTGTGAAGATCTTGAATTCTTCGATAGAATGTGGATTCTTCGGATGGTACATTAACCAAAGGCAACTTGGCATCTTTCGCGATTCTTGCTGCTCGTGTATGAATCTCAAAAGGCCAAGCTGGTCCCTCTAATGCGATAGCGGTAATGATCGCCGCGTTTGTCATTGCACTCCGTGAGTCACCTCCGAAGAGACGGAGATCCATTCCCAGTTTGCCGATGAACATCTCTGCAACTTTCTTACGTTCTTTCATGGTTAAGTCCTTCTTGCAAATCGACCCTTAATCTTGCATAGTTCTGCAACCTTTATATTACCTTTACTGTTCAAGGTTGCAAAGTAAGGGCAAGTTGTCTGGAGAGAGCACGCACGGAAAATAATAGTGAAGTCATAGCACCGGACGATCTTGATTCTAAGGTTCTCAAGGATCATGTAATCGCAACAAAGGTATCCTATGAGATACTTCAGGATGTTTTGACCATTGCGCGAAGACAGGGCTTGCGACCCTCGGAGTATCTGCGAAAACTGATTTTAGCCGACTTGGACAAACGCGCGGAACAAAACGCCCTGCTCATCGCGAAGGAACTGAACAGGCAACAAGCGGCGATTCAGGCATGACCGAGAAAAAGGAGGAGAGAGGCCGAGTGACCTACCCCGCGTCAGCGACCTTCTCCTGGTCGAACTCAACCCGGTGGAGCTGGTGGAAGAGTTCAATCCAATAGTAAAATCAACCAGAAACCAAGTTGCGAGTGTTCTTTCCACTTCTGGATCTACCCCAGAATCGAATGTCACATGGAAGACAGGTTTCCTCAGATTTATCGCAGGGTCGCCCCAGGATCCTCAACCCGTCGATAACGACCTCTCGAAACGGTTTGCGCGTTGTCTTGACTGCAACCGAATCATTCACTTTAGCCGCGCTGTCAAGAAATGGGTGTACGACGATGGCACGTTTCACACGGGGCATCTAATCGAGTTTCCACTTCGTTGGTTGCCGTCCAACCGTGCAAGTGAGGCAAATCAGCAATGACTGAGATTGAGAAGGTACTCGTGGAGAGATTTGAAGCACCAGACGGTAGCTGTATCTTCAGGGCTAATGGCAAAGTATTTGGTCCAATAAGTCGCGATGACCTAGAGAAAATTGAAACAGCTCCCCGCATTGCAGCCGAACTCGGTGTCCCACTACTAGAGATAGATACAAGTGAGTGGCGATCAAAGAAACTGAATGTTCAAGACGATGACGAAAACGCAACAATAGAGGAATCGGACTCAATTATCTTTGACGAATCAGCTGCACCTCATCTAATCGTTCGTTCCATTCTGGCTTCGAAATGCATAGTGACATTATCAGATACTGGGGAAATGTTCGATTACGACACCAGAAAAGGAGTCTTTAGATCTAGAACTGAAACCCGCATAGCACGAGCGCTAGAGCACACATTCAGACGATTAGAGGCAGAGAAGGCGTTAAGAATTAGTGTAATGCGCGAGATCCAAGAACGCCTCAAACGGAGAACCTACAAGAAACGCGAGGAAATGAACAAAGACCCATTCCTATTCAATCTGAAGAACGGCATGTTCGACCTGAGAACATTCGAGCTATTACCTCATGACCCAAAGTATCTATCCACAGTGCAGTTGCCAATCGAATTTCACCCTAACGCGACATGCCCCAACATAATGAAGTTCTTCGAAGAGGTCTTGTACAAAGAAGACCTAGCAGTAATCCAAGAGTTGCTGGGTTATCTGCTGTGGAAGGGACTACCCGCACATAAGGCTTGGATGCTCGTAGGCAGCGGAAGTAATGGAAAATCCACCTTCATTGAACTGATAAAGAAACTTCTGGGGGAGAGCAATATTTCCTCCCGTGGACTCGTAGATATAGAACTCAATAGGTTCGCGGTTGCCGACCTGTACGATAAACGCGCCAATGTTCACGCCGATGTCGTTCTCAAGAGTCTAAGACTTCTCTTCGCCCAACTGAAACTTCGCGGAGACATGTCTGGGAAAAAGCATGACGATGTTTTCACGGAAAAGAGAGGTTGAACTGAGAAGTTGACGAAAAAAAGGTGGGTCGGGGTTCTAACCCCCGTCGCCCACTGGAGACTCGCATGGCTTGTTCCTGAATCTCTCCCTAAAGCTGAAGCCGAAAACCTAGAGGTTGGTCTAGATGTTCGAGCCTCAATGGACAAATAGAGACATGCTTTCTAATCATTACGCTTGCGGGTTAAAGAACGCAGATCCACACTCTGCCCAGACGACTCAGTCTCTTTGCACCCACGTTGAACTCTACCGATCACTCGGTTTGAACACCTTCCCGCTACCGTTTGGAACTAAGAAGCCTAGGCTTTCTTGGGCCTTTCTGGAGAAACGGTTAGCGACAGCGGATGAACTCGGAACTTGGTTTTGGAACGAAAGAGTCAATGTTGCGATTGTTTGCGGCGCGATTTCCGGTGGGCTGCTCGTAGAAGACTTTGAGCACTACGACGATTACGCAGTTTTCTATGACCCGCCCAAAATCGAAGCTGCAACAATAGTCGTAGAGACGCCGCATGGCGGGATCCATGTCTATTCGCGAACCCAACCCCAAGTTCGACGATCGATCAGAATCTGCGAAACACACCCCATTGACCTACTTGGGGAAGGCGGTTACACTGTAGCTGCTCCCAGCATAATTGATCATGCCCAATGCGACAAGGCGAAATGCAATAGACTAGGATTCGGTAATTATCAGATCATAAGCCAAGCACGCACGATTCAAGAAGTCAAGGATCCGCTTCAAGCAATTGAGTTACGCTGTAGGGAGCTGGGGTGGAAGATGCGGTCTCCCTCCGTGTCGCTCACAGCAGGCAATGAAATTCTGGGTGGGTCAATCAAACTAAACCGCGCAATGACAGGAAAGGAGAGAGCGCGAATTGTAAAGGCTCTAGTGCGTTTTTGGCAACCTGGCAAACGCCATGAATTAACAATCTGCCTTGTCGCCTTCCTCATCAAAAGAGGAATCGTGGAAAGTGAAACGCACCAAATCGTGAAGGCCATCTGCCAAGCCACTGCTGATGAGGAAATCAACGAACGCCTAAGTCAGGTTTCCTACCACTACAAGACGCGGCTATCGCTTCTTCCAAAACTCAAAGGACTCTCGGGTTTGCGTGAAATTCTAAGAGTGGAATCCGAATTTGAGTGATGCTAGCGAAGCGATAGAAGAGATCCAAGAAGCGGCTAGCGATGCTCAACAGGTTTTCCCTCTCGGCAACTTCAGACTCGTCATCAAAGGCGACAAGGTCTTTCTGCTTAATGGCGAAGACAAGGCGGAGTGGTCGTGCAATGTGCCCTCGCTCGATAGCCATCAAAATAAGAAGCAACTATCGGAGCGGACACAGCAGTCTGACGCAGAAGTTGACAAGGTAAGTGCGCAACTCCTGTTCTCACTGGAGCAGGAGCATGAAGATCAAGAGAGTCGCCAAATACGCGCTGAGCTAAACTCCGTTGGGCAGGACCTCAGTCTCTCCGAAGAGGAACTGAACCGAAAAGGCTTGGAATTCCTCAAGAGCGGAGATCTCCTCTACAAGGTTAAGAAAATCAACGATGAAGGAGTGCTTCTCGGTTCAAAATACCGTTTCGTATTAGGGGAAGACGACACAAAACTTCAAACCTTTGAGAATTGTGTTTCCTGCGCAAGCCGTTGGCCACAGAACGAATTTGTTTCAGGAACCTCCGGTTTTGGCAAATCGAATATGGTTCTTGTTGCTTTGTGCCTGCTGCCCCAGAGCTGGGTTAAAATTCTCACATACGTGACGCCCGCTGCGCTCCGGTATTCGCCAAACCAAAGTTACAAGCTACTCTTCATTCGCGAGCATAGACGAACAGGTGAACAAGATATCCGCCTCATCAAGGCCGAGGATGGCGGCTACACATACGAGATAGCAATTCGTGACCCAGAAACTGGTCAAATGACAACTCAGACTGGTAAGATCGACATCAAGTCTGTCATTACAACTTCAACAAGCATGGAATCACTCGAAAACCTACGCCGCGACTGGTTGATGTCTGTCGATGAGAGTCCAGAGCTGACACGTGAAATTAATCATCGGAAAGCGGAATATGCTGCCGGGAGAATTGAACCAGTAGCAAACGAAGAACTCGCGGTCATTCAACACGCGGTAGCACAGCTAGATCCGAAATTGGATGTCATAATTCCGTACGCCGACTGTCTTGAGGACCTCACTGCCTGGGATCGTTCACGATTTGAAGATCTACTCGAGGCGATCTCAATCACTGCGTGGATTCATCAGAAGCAACGGCCACTCGATCATCAAGGTCGCGTAATCGCAACGGCAGCCGACCTATACCTGACACTCAGAACGGCAGTGGGCACGTTGCTGCAATCTCTACGGAGGTTACCCCTCCGCTTGGAGAAGTGCCTCGACGTTATTCCCGACACCTCAGAGTCAAGTGGTATCACAGCAAAGGAAGCTGCACTAAAACGCGGAGTCGGTCAGTCAACAATTCGAGGATATCTAGCGGATTTAGAAAACATAGGTTACGTAGTCTCGGACGCAAAGCAGGGCACTAGGGAACGGCAGTACTGGCGCGTCCCGAGTCCCACCATAGGAACTGCTGAAGTTCTGCTGAAGAAGGTGTTTCAGCAGTCAAAGTGGCCAAAAATAGTTGATTCCGTCAAAAAAGCATTGAATTCCGCTGATCCACTAACTGCTGAACTGCTGAATGGGGTCTGGACTGTTGTTGATCCATTGGCTGGGACAGTTGTTCGACTTGATGGGGAACATGTGGAGATACCGCGTTCAGCACTTCAGCAGATGAAGAAAGACACTGATTCAAGTCCTTCCAGCGAAAAGGAGTCTGGAATGAACGATTTACCTGCTGAATCCGCAGTTCAGCAGGAAATCAGCAGTTACGCCAAGGATGACCATTTTGACTTATCCGTTGAAGTCTTGGAACATTACCGAGACAGCCACTGGCCTCAGCTTGACTATTACGCCGAAGACTACGCCGAAGCCAACGATGTAACCAAAGACGAAGCGATGGAACTGTTCAGAAGGGCAGTCCAAGCTGGCGTAATGGGACAAGGCGACGACGGTCTCTTCCACGTATTGCTGAAGCAGGATGACCTCAAGGCAAGGCTAGGCGTGGGTGCTGATTCAAAGGAAGAATCTGCTGGAGGCGCGAAGTAATGACATTCACAACCAGTGCTGGCGAGCTACGATCAAAAAAAGGAGGCGGCAAAGCAGGGAAGAATACAAGTAACTCACGATTCCAAGACGCGGTTCTTAATTGGAGTGACAAAACCTGCCCCAATGATGGGAACAGGCTAGGTTACACACCGGTACCGAACAGTGAAGGCCTGAAAGAACTCGGCTGTCCGCTATGTGGACACACCGAAAGTTTAGGACCACAATTAGTTCAAGTTGGCGTAGAGTTCGATGGTCACGCTTCAGTTGAAGCCGTCATAATGGACGACAACAAAGGTACGAGTCCTGGTCCAGAACGAGCCAGGGAAGTGATGAGTGCCCTTAACCAAGATAAGAAGACAGGGCCGAAAGGACTTGACTTTCACGTAGCGAAACTTGATGTTCTCACGTTATGGTCGATGAGCAGTAACCGAACAGATCGAGCAGTAAGTGAAATCCTGAAGGCAACAATCAAGAAGATAGAGAGCAAACGCAACTTCAAGATCAACCCCGCGCGAGTTGACGCAATCGCAAGAGTGTGCAAGAATGGAGTCAGTAAAGCGGAACTGAAGAGACGCTTAGCGCGCTGGGAAATGGAGGGAGCAATTCAATCTGTTTTCACAAAAGAAGGATTGTGGCCACCATGAGTGAGATAATTCGCGAAACCGAGAAGGCCATCGGAAAAGATCTTGCCTACCTTCTCTCGCCTGTCTTAGTAAATGAGAGGGGTGAAGTAGTTGATGGAGATCATCGACTGCGTCTTGATGAAAGTTGGGCTAAGAGAACGGTTCCGCTAAGTGACTTTGACACACACCGCGCTAGGCTCATATTGAATACCGCACGTAGACAATCCGACACACTGGAAACTGATTATAACGGATTCGCGGAATACCTGCAACATAACGAACCGGGAACTAAGCCTTGGCTAGTCAACTCTGGGCAAACAATCGCCGAGAGAATCAGCACATCAACTGGCATACCGAAGGACACAGTGCTAGAATACCTCGATAAGAGATACAAAGGCCCAACAGGTCCAACTGGTGACACACCAATTGGTAAGGGAGAACAGGTTCGCATACCAAAAGAACTTGCACCTGAAATCCGGGCTTTGGTAACACAAGTCAAGACAGCGGCAGACGAAGCACCAGGAATAACACGCGAACTCATCCGTACTACTAAGGCCCGTTTGAGAGAACAACGCAAAGAACTCAATGCAGCCGCTAAACTGCCCGTAGAATTGCGAAGCCTAGTTGAGACAGGGAAACTCCAGCTTGAAATTGCTCAGCTTCTTGAAAGCAAGGTGCCAAAGAAGTTTCTTGAAGCCGAAGCAAAACACGTCATTGAGGAGCGCTTGAACCTTGAAGAAACAGAATCATACTTGACCGTTCAGGAAACAATCTACAGGCTACATGAACACGGCGACAAAACGGAAAGAGGCAAGACACCAACTCACAAGATTGAATTCGTTAAATTGAATGAATGGAGAATCAGGGGCAGAACTGGACCTAACATCAATCTCACAAATCTTGAACTAACAACAGTCTCAGGGAAACGCGTTCACTTGTTCGAGGAAATTCAACATGCCTTACGGAAAGTTTTGCCTAGTGACGACGTGGAAGTTCACGTCATAGTCTGGGCCAAACCGAGAACAATCGAGGCTACATGACATGCCCAGAATTCTTTGCACCTGTCAGGATTGCGGTCAGCAGTTCCGCGACCTTGACCTGTATTATGCGCATAGAAATTCATGCGAAAAAAAGAAGGTGACGAATGAATGAGTCAGGAAAGGCAGCCGCCAAGAATCACGGTGTACCAGTCAGTAACAAGGAAGATCCAGGATGACTTTGAGAAAACAGCCTTCCAAGCTGAAACGGAGCTAGCATCAGGTTTCACCATTGAAGAAGGATTACGTGATCTGCACGCTACTGTCCAGAAAGCGCTTCTCAATACAGTCAAAGGACAAAGTGACAGGGAAAGCGGGAAGATTGAACACCCAGAAGTCCCGAAAGAGAGTAAGCTAACTTTCCCTCAAGAGACAGTGAAAGTAGCATCTGGGATATCGCCAGCGACTCATGTCCCAAGTCGCGAAATGCAACAGCCCATCAACAAAGAGCAAGGTCAACCGAAGACTCCAACGAAGCAGACCTCGCTTTCCGTTGAACCAGAGTGGACGCTCCCCTTAGAGATGGAAGCAATCACAGGAGACACGACTCGGATAAAATTAACATGGAGTGAGAAAGAGAAAGGGGATGAGATTTCAGTCGGCCTAGTGATCATAAAGCACATGGAAGCTATCGCCATTCCAGCGAGACCATTTAACGTGAGGGATCCAGCTCTTACAGGCTTCCTAGTTAGAGACGTCTTGGAGAGAAAGGTGGAAGAAGCTAAGAAAGATCATAGAGAGTTCGCGTATCAGCTTGTTACTGAGAATGGCCTCTTCAAAGCCGTGCGTGCTCGTCCTCTAGACAACGATGAGCGTGTCAAGAAATTTGTGAATAGCGTAAGGTGGACTTTCGGCAAAGCATTGACTCGGAACATGCCCGATCGCTCACAAGTAGGGAGTCCAATAAGATGAATGACATTTCTCCTATGGATAGGAGTAAACAAACATACCATCTGGCCTGCTTTGCGTGGGCTACTTCCCGTCAAGCGCGAACAAAGGGGCCTCCTATCCGTCCTTCAATGCCATTTTTCTTCTGCGTTGGGAGGGAAAAACTAATTGGCCGACAAGATTCTTCCAAGCGTCAGGGCATGTTTGTACTCGCATGTTCGACGCTTGTTCTCTCCTGCGCTATCCCAATGGTGAATGATGAATGAAGAAGGAAGGTTTGATTCAACCCATAATACCACTGAACGCATTGCCGAAATGGGTAAGAATCTTGAACGCGTTGGTTGAGGAAGCTAGGGCTGGACAGTAACCTTCTTGTCAGTAAACTGATTCAGACCTAGGCTTTTGAGCTTCATTAGAAGATAGGTTCTGAATTCTGGGTCATCAAACAGCTTGTTCATGATATCGTCTGCTTGGCTTCTTTGCTGTTCAACTTCTAGAACCGCTTCCAGTCTAAGAGGTAAACCACATTTGGCACAGAACTTGTTGGTCGAAAGGTTGACTTGTTCGCATCTCACGCATTTGATCGTGGTGAGTTTGGGTTTCTCAACTTGATCCTCGTTTCTCTTTAGACCATGAACTCTTAGTAGGGCATCGTCAACATCGCGACCGCTTAGGTGAACGTATCTTCCTGGCATCTTCGAGCTTGGGGTCCATCCGAACATTTCCTTTAGCTGCGATTCTGTCAAGTGGTTTGCTAGCTGAGTTGCTCGTGAATGCCTGAAGATCTGAGGATTCAGATGCTTATTGATGTGAGCTCGTTTACCAAGTCGCATTAGCAGCTTTCTAGCGCTGTAGTAGTCTACTGCCACTATCCCCGTTTCGTGGCATCCTTGGCTACTATGAATCCAGAGGGGAGCACTTGGTCTCTTGTCTGGGTGATCACTCAACCATTGAGCTACGAATGGCACACTGAGTATCAGGCGAACCCGCCTCTGCCCCGTCTTACCGTCAACTACTGCAACGGCACCGAGCTGATCAAAGGATATGTTCTGACGCTGTAACGAGAGGATTTCTCCAATTCTTCCTCCTAGATCATAGAGCATTGAGACAAAGGCTTTATCTCGAGACCAATCAGCAGCCGCTACTAGGTTAGCGATATCGTCCTCAGTTAGCAGTTGGTCAGGCAAAATGTTGTGATTGTTCTTTCCAGTTGTCTTGATCCATTTGACTTCACTTGGATATTCTTCGTCATCTGGATCCTTTAACCAACGATAGAAACGCTTAGTCATAACTTTGAAGAGAACTTTAGTGTCTTCCGCAAGTTTCAGTCTCCCATGCTGCAAAATCACGGATTCGATATCGCTTCTGGTCGCCTCTTTGAAATCCTTTGAACCAAGCATTGCTGCTAGTTTGGTTAGATTCTGGAGATAGCGAATGCGTCTAGGCAGGCTGATGGCTTGTGTCTCGAGGTAATCCAGAAAGCCTAGAATCTTCGTTCTGTTGTGAGGGCTGACTTGCTTGTTTTCGTTGAGTTTCGCAACT
>Ga0315282_10016998_pt1 | contig 10559 bp, 12 predicted proteins | sample YL17G07_20_MG_FD_203693 | JGI IMG/M metagenome (GOLD analysis project Ga0315282, IMG submission 203693) | Sediment microbial communities from Yellowstone Lake, YNP, Wyoming, USA - YL17G07_20 | ecosystem: Environmental > Aquatic > Freshwater > Lake > Sediment | place: USA: Wyoming | collected... | reverse complement strand
GAGTATGCGCTCGACATAATGAAGCTCGCGAAAAAGGAAGGATTGTATAACGTGTGGGTCTCGAACGGCTATACGAATTCCGGGCCGATCAAGACTATGGCAAGGTATCTGGATGCGGTTAATGTTGATCTGAAGGGAAACGATGAATTCTACAGAAAGATATGCGGCGGGCTTGGAATAAAGCCCGTTTTCGATGCGCTCAGGGCTTACGTAAAAAACGGGGTGTGGGTGGAGGTCACGAACCTGATAATACCCGGCTGCAACGACGCACCCGCTGCAATAAAGAAGCTTTCCGTGTGGGTGGCGGAAAATCTCGGCGAAAGCGTCCCCCTGCATTTTTCCGCGTTCTACCCGCAGTACAGGCTGACCAGCGCGAAGCCAACGCCTGCCGCTACGCTGGAGAAAGCCGTCGCCATAGCGAGAAAGGCCGGCCTGAGATGGGTCTACGCCGGTAACGTTTTCGGGAACAAATACGAATCCACGTACTGCTGGAAGTGCGGCGCGAAGGCGATCGAGAGGACAGGCTTCTCCGTCCTCTCGCTGGAGGAGAAATGCCCCAGATGCGGGACGAAAATCGACCTGAAGGGAATGGCATGGAGCAGGAAGGCAAAACGTTTTAAATAGCAGTGGTGACAAAAGAACTATATTGTGATTGCATGGCGGAAAAGGCGATACTCGACAAAAAGAAGGAAGAGGAGTCGAAGAGGCGCGTGAAGAACGGCTGGATACGCGTGGGCATGATGATAGAAGCGCTGGCGATATCCAAGGAAACAGCTGATTCCGCCCTGAGGAAACATCTGGAAAAAATGGAGCATGAAAAGAACATCCTGATTTACAAAAAAGATTTCAGGGGACTTGAGGAAGTCGACACCCCGCTGCCCAACGTGCCGAAGGGATATTCGCAGGTGGTCGACCTGGAGATGGTCGCCGAGAACTTCGACAAGCTTGTGTACATCGTGATGAACTACGGGCCTTCAGCGATTGAAATAATCGAGCCGAGAAGCATAAAGATAGATTTCGGCGAGGCGCAGGGCATACTAAACTCTCTCGCGTCGCTGATACACACCTACGCCGCGATGGGAGCCGGCGGCATGCTGGTCTCTACATAAAAAGCAGATTATTCTAGTCACTAGTTCTGATAAAAAGCGTAAATAAAATTTAAATGGAAGGCTTTACTCTTTCTTCGCTTTCTTGGCACGCGTTTTCTTAGGCTTTGCTTCCTTGTGCTCGGCCTTGTGCTCGTGTTCTTCATGTTTGTGCTCTTTCTTCTCTTCCTTGTGTTCATGCACGTGCTCAGGCTTCTCTTCCTTGTGCTCTTTCGCTTCCGCGTGCTTCTCTTCCGCTTTTTCTTCCTTGCGCTGCCTTTCGACAGGCACCTCGCCCGGCTTCAGAATCCTGAGCTTTGAATAGATGTCTTCCTTTTCATAGGCTTCAAGAATGTGCTCGTCTGGCGCGTTCTCCTTTATCTCTATCTTCAAAGGCGTAGGCTCAAGGTGATTGATGTTGCACTTCCTTCTCCTCACCTTTGTCGCTGCCTTCGGCCCGGTGATCAAAAGGAACTCTTTGTCTTTTTCCTTCGCCACTACCACGCAATACCTGCCGGCTTCCCTGCCGGCAGTCTTCATGCATATCCTTCCTATATCGAACATAAACCTTACCTCCTAATAGTCGCCTATTGGACTGACTCGAAGAGTCTCTTCTTGATTTCCCTGCGCGAGCATGACGGACACAGATGTCCTCCGAACGGCCGTTCAGGGCGTCGTTCGGACTTCGAGAGTTTCGCTATGTCCGAATCCCTTCCGATGGGAACGCCTGACAAAGGCTTCTTGCACACGGCGCATTTCGCGAAGGCGTTTTTCTTCTCGCCGTAATGCATGACCGTTCTTCCACCAGGTGTCCTTACCTTGATTTTCCTGAACGTCCTTGATCTCCTGCTTCTCGTTGGCATAGTATCTAATTATTCATATATACTATTTAAAAGTTATTTACCGCTGTTTCGCTTGACCGCAAAAGGAGAAATAAGCATCTAGGCCTTGTATTCCTTGTTGCTGCACATCACAGAGAAACCCTTGTTGGTAGCACGCGCATCGTATTCTATCGTAACCTCTTCTTTCGGCCCCAGCTCAAGGATTTCCCAGGTGAGGACGACGTTCGCCGGGTCTAAGGGCTCAACCTTCGGCATAAGCCTGCTGCCAAGGAACGCGCCGTTGGGGACGGAATCGCGAACCGTTATGTCCTGCAGCTTCTTCTTGGTCTTGTTGGCCAGCGTGAGCATCACGCGGTTGCCGCTCATCGTTTTCTCAAGCTTGAGCGGCCCTCCGCCGAGCCCGCCGAGAGAAACGCCGCCCTTCTTTATGAACTTCAGCGCTATTACAGCTATGCCTGCCACAGCGCCTATGAGGACTATTATCTCAATCACGAAAAGCCAGTTCATGGGTTCGGGGATTTCGGCGTTAGAAAGGCCTATGAAATATTTCGCCTTGCGGGCAACGAAATTGACCCTGCCCCAGTATTTTATCGGGATCTCTGCCTTGCCGTTCACATCGGTGTAATAAGTCTCTATTATGGGCGGGTCGGCGTCAGGGTATTTGACGTCGATGCCCACGTTGGTGACGGGATTGTCGTCCTGGTCCACGACCAGTACGGTGATGTTTTCCCCGTAAACCAGGGTCTCGGTAATCCTGAAGGAAAGCGTCCTTTCCACACATGCGTGGTCCTCGCAGGTCTCGTTTTCCTCGCAAAGGAAGTCGTTGCAGCAGTAACCGGAAGGGATGCTGCACTGGTGATTCGCTATTTTTTCAGGGCATTCGCAGGAGACTGCGGCGCATTCATGTTCTGTCAGGCTACAGGTCTGGTTGCCGGTGCAGTCGCTGTCCTTGCAGCACCCGTAATCTATGCAAGCATGATTAGCCGCGTAGCCGCAGCCGCATTCGAGGTCTACGCACATGTAAAGGAGGCATCTCTGGTCGCTGCCGCATTCGCTGTCGTCGGCGCATTCGTACGCCGGGTAGACTGAGAAATACGCCTCCGTCGAATTCGTTATACCGCCGACAGAGCTGCAGACAAAGCCGACCAAGTACGCGCCTTCGAAAGCGCTGACATTTACGTAGGCGCGGAAATCTTGCGGGTCCGTCTTGGCAAGTTCGGCTGAAGCGTTGCCGAACGTATAATTGCACCAGCTCATGTTCTTTTCGCTGCTGACCGACAACAGCAGCATGCCGCCCGTCGTAAGGTTGCGCTTCGTGTACGTGTCGTTAATAGGCGAGATGACTGTGAAGTTGAAGGTTTCGTTTTCCGGCGGAGGCGGAACCGGGGTGATTATCATCACAAGCGAGAGGTCGCTTGTCAGGTTGAAGACGGTCGAGTTTCCGTAATATCCGGTCTTAGTCGCATTGGCAGAGTAGGGCGTGTAGCTGAAAATGCCTGACTCGTTCTGCGTTATTTCGTTGAGGATCTGCTGGCTTATCCTTCCCTGCGAATCGGTCACCCCGCTGAAGGGAATGACGTTGAAATTGTTCCTGATTATGACGTTCGCGCTCGAGACAGCGGTGTTGTTGTAAAGCACGCGCAGGTCCAGCCTCCATTTCCTTGTCAGCCTTGTGTAGTTGTTGTTGACGAAATTGTTGTTCGCGGCAGATAGCAGGTATACGTCCACGACGTTGCTCCTGTTGATGACGTTGCCTGTCATCACCGTGTTTTTGGTGCGGTATAAATACACCCCGTAATTGTTGTCCAGCAGCGTGTTGCCGGTGAATCTTATGTTCTCCGAATCCTGCACGTAAAGTGCCGTGCTGTTGATGAGGCTGAAGGTGTTGCCCGTCACGTTGTCGTTAATCCCCCTGAAGCTGACGCCTTCCTCGTTGTTTGAGAAGCGGTTGCCGCTTATGAGCGAGTTGTTAAGCTGTAGCTGTGCGTAATCATACATGGAGCTGTTCTCGATTATGTTGTTTTCCAGCAGGGCGTTTTCGCCGGAAATGTAAAAGGGCTGGTCGACATTGCCGCTGATGACATTGGCGCTAATCAGGTTGCCGGAGCCTCTCACGTCAAGGCCGAACATGTTCGATGTTATGCGATTGCCAGAAACGTTATTATTGCTCGAATAGACCATGAGGGCCTTTTGGTTCTGCGCGAAAGTCGTGTTGGTTATGTTCGCCCCGTCAGACTTTACGTAGACCCCCATTATTTTGTTGTCCGTGCTGCCGTAACCGCAGTGGTGAATAGCTGAATCGCGTATTTCGACTCTTGCTCCGGGATTTGAAACGAACGTATACGCTTTGCCGGTCTCGGAGCTGTTCTCGATGGTGGAGCGGATTACGTAAAACGAGCCGTTAACCTCTATGCCGAACTCGCCGTCCGTGCTCGAGTTTAACTGCAGGACAGAATCTTCCAGGGTAATGTTGCCGGATTCGTTCACAAGCAGGCTGCCGTTGAGGACTATGGTCCCCTCACCCGAACAGACAACCGTTTCATTGACGAGCCAGCTGCCAGAAGCCGGCGGTTCGCATGTCTGGGCGCCAACAACGTTTGAGAACGCCAAAAATAATATCGCCAACGCTAAGGAGAAAACCCATGCCCTCATAACTAAATGTTGAGCGAGCTATCTTATATTGGTTAATTTATGCGTGACTTGCTTGCAAATAAATAGGACCTGCAGGAAAATTTCTAGCCGGCTATCGGCCTTTGCGTGCCTATCTTTCCGGCAGGCGTGGTCTTCCTCGGCTTCCTGGTTACGGCTTTCCTTTCCTCCGGCTTTCCGGCCTCTTCTTGCCTTCGTTCTTTACTTACTTCTATATACTGCACGTTCGTTGGCGGCGTTTTGGCAGCTTCCGCTTTTGCCGCTGGCAGGGGCTTCGCTTCGGCTTTTGGTTTTTCATCCGCTTTCGCCTTTTCCGCTTCCATCGACTGGCGCAGCATCTCCTTTATCTTCGCGCGCTCGAGGCCGAAATAGCGCTCGAATTCCTTTGTGACCATGAGGTTCGCTGTCCTGCCTTCTTTTTCGGATTTTATCAGGCCCTTCCTGCGCAGGAACTTTATGTAAGCGTACGCTTTGTTGCCCTGGATATGAACGACGTCACTCTGCTTGACCGGCTCCTTGTACGCGACCAGCGCGAGCGTGCGCTTGTGGCCGTCCTTCAGGTCGGAATAGGGCGTGAGATGCGCGACCTTGGGCAGCAGCTCAGGCTTGACTCTCATATACCATCCCTCGGGGCCGCGGATGATTTCGACGCCCTTTTCAGCGTACTCTTTCTGCAGCTGGGTCAGATGCTTCTCCAGGCTCCTGACCGGGACGCCAGTTATCTTGGCGATTTCCTCGGGCGTCATAGGCCTCGATGACATGAAGAGCGCGGCTTCGATCAGTTTTTTCGACATGTTATAATATTGTGCGGCCAAATTTTATATTTGAAACTTCGCAAGCGCCACGCAGGGAATGCAGATTATTAAGCGTGCTCGGGGAATAGATAAACATGGAATTCCCGCTGAGAATCATAATCATATTGCTGCTCGGAATGATTAGCCTCGTGGTGATATTGACGCTTTCCGGCGCATGGTCGGGGAGATCAAGCGATATAGTAGAAGGCATATTCGGCTTCATAAAAAGTCTCGGCGGACCGGTGAGCTGACCGTAAATTCCAGAGGCGATAAACGAAAAATAAAGGCAGCCGCAGCAAAAACCAAACTTTATAAATGACCTTAATCAAACTATAAATATTGAGGGGTAGGGGTGTTTTATGCCGAGGATGTCGCTTGAGCTTGTGGTTACTGCGATAGTGATTCTGGTTGTTGCGTTGGTGATGCTGACTATTTTTGGAACAGGTATGATAGGAGTCGCGGACTTGGGTACGGCAAGAAGCCAGTGCGCCAACGAGGGCGGCGGTTCATGCAGGGCAACCGGGCAGCTGCCGGCGACGTGGGCCGTCAAGACCAAGAGCGTGAGGGCAACAGGTTCGAATGACGTGCAACTAAAATCTTGCCAGGAACTGATAGGCGGAGGCTGCGGCACCACATGCCAGAGCTGCCTTTTCGCCGTGCCAGCCATGCCATAAGCCGTAAACTAGAAATCTTTTATTTAGCTTTTTACAATTATTTAACATGGAGATGCCGTTGCAGATTCTGGTCACCGCAATCATACTGATGGTTGCTGCTGTTTTAGTCATTGTTTTCTTCGGCGACCAGCTTTTCAAATTCACGGGCATAACGAATGAGGAAACCATGTGCATAAACGAGTTCGTGACCATATGCCAGTCATCCGGCAAGCCTCCCGTCGACTGGACCGTCCCCAAATACAGGGATTCAAAGACAGGGGAAAGGGTCAGCTGCGCCAATATAATGTCCCCCCGCGGCGGATGCCAATGCACAGAGGACAAAACAAAAAAGATATTCGTGTCCAACTGCCCTGCTAACAAGTGACGTCTTCTGCCGGTTTTCTGATAAAAGCGCTTGACACAGGCCAACGGGTATTTTGAGGCCAAATGCCGTTTTTAAAACCATCCGGCCAAGATTTTAATGTGAGGGTCAGCCGAGGCTATGCCCTCCGTCCAGAGGTGATGTTATGTCAGACCAAATTAATGAATTGTACGCAGAGAATGTCCCGCTTGTTCCGGCTGAACCGGCAAGAGACAGAAAAACAATGGACAGAAGGAATTTTCTGAGAACGGTTTTGGGAAGTATCGGCGCGGGGGCAGGACTGGCAACATTAAACGCGGTTTCACCAATTAAACTGTTCGCGCAGGATGGCGGAGGCTATGCGTCCGATGTCGGAAGGGTTTTTAACATAGACGGCGTGCCTGACCCCTCGTATTCCCTGAGGACGCCGGGAGAATGTACCTATGCATTCCTTGACCTCATGGAATCCCTGAGAACGAACCCAAACAACTTTGAAAAACTTTCAGGCATGTTATGGAATGGAGCTTATGGAAGGTTATCCAAGCCAGTTCCTCCCTTAAGTTTCATGAAGGAAGTTGCACTCGAGAAGGTAAGAAATGATTATCCCGTCTTGAGACAGGTGCAAATTTTAAGAGTTAGTGAATCGAGTGAAGCAGACCCGGGCAGCTTCAGAGTAAGAGCATCTGTAAATTATAATCCTGACAATTGGCATGCTTATCTCGTTCACAGAAATGGTGATGGAACTTTCCATATGGCCGGCACTTTCATATATACAGATGCCAGACTTCAGGAGTTTTTGAAATAAATATTTTATTCAGCACTTTTGTGATACATGAACAAATTCCAAAAGATCGCTAATCCCGGGTATACTGTCTAAAAGGAACACGCCATGGCAAGGCCATGGTGCCAGCCCCAAGAATCCTGTGCCAAGCGGGCCGCCGACAGAATAGCAGAAATTGGAATCAACCTGGTCTTCATATTTCTTGAGATCCTTCGCCTCCACCAGTATGCACGGCGCACTGCCGCTTCTGCATGTGCCCTTATCATCGCCTTTCCAGACCCTGAGGTCCGACATGCACGGGCTTGCCAGATAGAAGCGCGTGTCTGCCTGAAAAGCGCTGGATTTCCTGAGCTTCACGTAACCCAGGTATTTGCTCGGATTATTGAACTTCATTTTGCTCCCCTCTTTTTTATTTTGTTCCTTGAAAATCAAGCTCCTTTGGCCAGTGTTCACGTCCAGGTATTTCTGGCCGAAAGCTTCGTCTATGGTCTCCTCTGTGCCCGACAGAGACTGGTCTATCAGGATGTATTTTGGGGCGAACATGAAGACTTTGTCCCTGAATTGCGGGCTGATCATTCTCTGCATGGCCTCAAGTTCTTCGAGAGTGATAGGCGACACCTTTGCAACTTTCATTTCATTGGTCAGCTGCCCCTTGAAAAATTCAACTACATTGTCTGCATCTATTTGAGTGGCAGAGCTCTCGACTATTTTTTTAAGCTCGGATGATATTGCCTTTTCCTCTTCTTCCTTCAGGACGGTGATTAATGCCTTGTTCTTCAGAATGTTCTTAGTTGCAAGATACTCTGCAGCCTCTTTTGTTATGTAACCGGCCTCTTGAGCAGCCTCAACCCATGACCTTGCAAAAAAATTGGAAAAATGCCCGAAGCCTTTAGCCTCGGAAAGTCTCGTGAGATACGACAACGAATAGAACTTAATCTTCTTGAATGCCCCTCCCGTGACTGTCTGGGTCTCGACCTCCTTGACGGCTGCATCTTCCAGGCCTTCCTTTACGAAAACGACGAGGCTCCCGTCCGCGGCTTTGACGCTTCCCTCGATTACGTATTTTTCCGCTTCCGCTAGGCCGAACTTCTTTGCAAATTCCTTTGCAGCGAGTTCGGGAACTTCGTGTTGAATGCCTGTTTTTGCTATTTCCAGTATAACATTTCTGGCATCTGAGGCACTTTTCTCTGATATCTTTTCTATTATGGCTGCACCTTCCTTACCGATTTTTTCTCCAAGGAATTTGAAAAGCTTGGACCCACCTTTCGAAACGAATTTAACTAGTTTGGCGCCGCCAATAATCGGGCTCAATACGAATTTGCCTACCATCTGTAATGGTTTCAAAACCCATTTGGCTGGCACGATTGTCAGGATGACATTGACAGCAGCCCACGTGTTCCATGACTGGTCCTCTCCTTCTGGGAACTGTTCGTAATACACCAGATACCGCGGGTCGCCTCCCAAACCAGCAGATAACTTGGTTGCCGTGGTTATTTTCTGCTGCAGCTCGAACGCCGTCACCGCGCATTCAAAGCCATCATTGCCGGTTTTGCACGAGAACGTCGCCTGCGTGGCCTTTATTATCTTGCCCTCGTTGTCCCTCGTCCCCATCGGCGGGGCTGTGCTTTCCAGATATTTTGAGCAAAACCCGGACTTGTCCTCCGCTCCCAGGGAGACCGAGTTTATGGCGCACCACAGCGCTTCAGTTGACTCGTTTGCTATCTGGTCGTAGAGCGTTTCCTTGTTCTGCTGGCAGATGGGAAGATATGTGCAGACCCAGCTCTGGAAACCTTCGGATTTGGAAACGTTCTGAACTATCATCATGGCGGCAAAAACAATTGCAACAATACCGACTAAAAGCTCCACAAGCAATTGCGTGTTGCCCTCTATGATGCCCTTCATAATTTTATATTGTGGCGTCCCGCTTAAATTCATGAAATTATCTGCGTCCGGCGAGGCTCGTAAATAAATATATTCTGCGCGAAACAATAATTATGAAAGGTGACTTGGATACCTTCATCGAGGAGTCAGGCCTTTATCTTCTCACAGTCCTCGTGCTGATAGTGATAATACTGCTGGTATGGGCCGTATGGAAATGGTGACGTTATGAAAAGAGTAGGGTTTACTGCGGGCATGTGGGAGCTGTTACTCACACTGATACTGGTCGGGCTGGCGATAGCATTGCTTTTTCCCATATTCACAGGCCAGGGCAACTTTCTTACACAGATTCTACACATACCCACGAAGTGATTTTTAAGTTTCCAAAAATAAATACTGTTTATGAAGGGAGCCAGAACGGTAAACGTAGTTGTGATCTTTGCCATCGTGACGATAGCCTTCGTTGGCCTGGCACTGATTTACTTTTACCTGGCAATTACGTCTTTTTCATACGGCAGCTGCGGGACGGCCGTCATCAATGACATTGCCGGCGACGACGGGCTGGTAATTCAGCTCGCAAAGGACAAACCTGCCGGCTATATATTCAGCAAAACCGTGACCGTTGGCGAATGCGTTAACAAGCTGATATTGACCAATAACTACGTGGCGGCAAGAAGGACTTTCAGCGGCGACCCGAATTGCGACAGGACGAAGCCCGCGCACATAATAATATATTATGATTTGTCCTTCCCGAAAAATGTGATTGCGGAGAACCCGCAATGCATCGGAGTGCCATACAAGTTCGATTTTGACCAGCTTAACCCCCCGACCCACATCGACACCCTAGTCCTAGAGGGTGGGAAGGCTAAACTGTTCTGTTTCAATTTCAAGAAAACAACAGACAGCAAAGGGGTGACCAACATATTGCTGTTCAGGCCAAGGGACAGCAATGATGTGGTAAAATCCTCTGCAGAATGCGTATAGATGAGGAATCCCATGAATCCGCAGACCGTAATAGTGATGGTGATAGGCAGTCTTCTTGTAGGCGGGGCCATGATGATAGCCGTCTTCAAGCAGACGATACCAACCCTTGAGACATCGCCGGAGGCGAGGGTCGCGCTCCTCGACCACGAGCTTGCCATATACCTTTCCTTCCTTTCATCCGTGGATAGCTGCACCATAACAAAGGACCTTAACGGGACTTTCGACATTGAGGTGGACAATTATTCCTGGCTCACGAAGCTCGTGAAACCCGGCCGCCTGGGGAATTACTATATCAGACTGACGTATTACAACAAGAACGGCGATAAGGAAAGGGGTGATAAAATCCCTTTCGTGGGCAGCGTCGAGGTTGACCCGGCGAGCGGCGAACTCCTGCTGAAGCAAGTAAAGGTGATAAGAATAAGCAAAAAGCCTGGGGAAGCGATAAAGCTGGAAAAGTTCGACTCGTTTTCGCAGGCAGGCAGCTGCATGTCCACCGATTACAAAGACATCATAAACGACGTCGTCTACAACA
>Ga0315282_10016997_pt1 | contig 10560 bp, 11 predicted proteins | sample YL17G07_20_MG_FD_203693 | JGI IMG/M metagenome (GOLD analysis project Ga0315282, IMG submission 203693) | Sediment microbial communities from Yellowstone Lake, YNP, Wyoming, USA - YL17G07_20 | ecosystem: Environmental > Aquatic > Freshwater > Lake > Sediment | place: USA: Wyoming | collected... | reverse complement strand
CTGGCGCTGCTGCTCGCTCATGAGGTGCGGGCCAGCGCCGGCTCGCCCGAGCCGGAACGAAGCGACGTCGAGCGGGTGGTGGCCGAGGTGGCCAGGAGCGCGGGCGACCTGGCCCACGCCTACCGCGGGCTCACGGAGCGGCACGGCCAGCACCCCGTCGAGGTAGCGGTCTTCGAGGGCGACCTGGCCGGCCAGATCCTGGCGCTCCAGGCCGCCAACTTCGGGCAGGTGCAGGCGGATGCCATGGGGTTGGCCCATAGCTTCACCCAGGCGGTGGCGTGCGGCCTCTCCCCGGCCCGCATCGCCGCCAACATCGGCAAGTCACCGGCCTTCGTGGAGGCCCACCTGGCGCTGGCCCAGCTGCCGGCCGAGCTGGCGCAGCTGATCGTGGCCGGCCGGTTGCCGCTGGGGGTGGCGGCGCCGCTGGCCGGGCTGCCCGAAGTGCGCCGCGAGGCGCTGGCGCGCGTCGTCGCCGTCCGGGCGCAAACCTCGACGGTGCCCGGCGTGGCGCAGGTGAAGGAGGCGGCCGCCCGGCTCAAGGCGTTCCAGGGTTTCGGCCTGCCCCTCACCGACGACCCGGTCGAACGCAACCGGGCGCGCGCCCTGAGCGGGCTGTGGGAGACGGTGCTGCGCACGGCTCCCAACCGGGCCTGGGTGGTGGCCGCCGATGCCGCCTACCAGGACGTGCTGGACGACCCGGCCGGGCACCCCGAGCACGCCGCGGCGCTGGTGTATGCCCTCGACCGGAACCAGGTCGCCGGCGGCAAGGTGGACTGGCCGGCGCTGCTGCAGGCTTACGTGCCAGGGATCGGCTGCGGCAGCTGCATCGTCCACCGGCTGCCGCCCGAGCGGCTCAGGGATGAGCTGGTGCTCCCCTGCCGGCACAACGGCGACCGGCCGCAGGTGTGCATCGCCTGGATCGGGGAGCGCGACCCCTTCGCCCTCGACGTGCCCTGGTCCTGGCAGGGGCTGCCCGGCGTGTCGGCGACCGCTCCGTACCGGGTCGCTGGGCAGGACGACCTGCTGCGCGCCTGGGAAGCCCGCCGCCGGGTCGAACAGGAGGAGGGCGGCCAGCCCGCCGCGCTCGCCGCTCAGGCGGCGGAACCCGCGGCGCCGGGCGCCGTCCCCGCCGAAGGGCATGACCGGGCGCGGGCTTCTGGCGCCGGGGCGTCCGAGGAAGAGGGACCGATCCGCAAGATGCGCGAGACGATTCGCCGCTACATGGCTCACCACACAGAGCTGCCGGGCGTGACCCATCCCCTGGCCGCCCGGTGCGCCGCGTGCCGGCACCGGCTGGAGGCCAGCCCCACCAAAGATCCGGCGGTGCCGCCCTGTGCCTGGGCGGCGCGCCTGCACACGGTCGAGTTCCTGGTGCGTGAGCCGGCCGAGGGCAGCGGGCCACGCATCCCCTGGTGCCGCCAGTATGCGCCGGCGGAAACGGACTGGAGCCGGCTGGCGGACGGCCAGGCAGGGCCGCCCGGGCCACCCCGGCCGTGGATTATCCACCAGATCAAATACCTGGCCGGCGAAAAGAGGAACACTCGCGGCAGCGGCGAGCTGCTGGAAGTGCTGACCGGACGCCCCATGAAGTCGGACGAGGCCCACAGCAGCTGGTTCGCCGACATGTTCGAGCAGCAGGTGGGCCGGCTGACCGATCAACACCTGTGGACTCTCTACCTCTGGGCCCTGGCCGACTGGCAGCGCCTGAACACGGGCAGCAGCGTCCACCTGCTGCCGCTCGATCGTGACGGGCAGAAGTTCGCCCTGTACCGGGTCACCAGGCTGGAACTCTGATGGCGACCGTTCCGGACTGCCTCTCGGGAGAGGAGCAACCAACGGTGTGCGTCGACCTCACTTTGCGGGTGACCGTGGCAAGCGACGCGACACAATCGCCGGTGCTGATCACCGCCCGCGCCGGCGGCGCCGGCACGCCGCTGATCGCCGGCGGCAAGCTGGCCGATGTGCAGGCGCTGGTCTTCCAGGCGGTGGAAGAGGCGCTCGCCCGCGCCCAGGCCGCGCCGGCGTCCGGGCCGCCGGATGGGGACCGGGAAGCTGAAACTCCCGAGGACGGCGAGGAGCCGGTCGGCGAGGCGGAGAGCCCGGCGCCGACGGTGGCACCCCCCACCTCACTGGTGGCCCCGTCCCCGGCCGGTGAAGGCGGCGGGCCGCAGCTGACGCTGCTGGCTTTCGACTTCTGAGCAAGCGGAAAGGAGTAATGACCGATGGCACGCGTGTTCAAGTACGGAACGCACCGGTTCGAGAACATCGACCCGGCCTTCAGCCCCGAGGATGTGCGCCGGGCGCTGGTGCAGCATTTCCCCAAGCTGGCCACCGCCCGCATTCAGGAAAAGACACTGCCCAACGGCGATGTCGAGATCGAGTTCGTCGAAGTCGTCGGCCAGAAGGGGTAACCAAGTGGCCGCGGGCGAGCTGGCGCGGGCGATTGCCCGCCTGCTCGCCGTGCCGGCCGACACCCGGCTGCTGCAAGTCCTCGCCCTGGTCGAGCGGCTGGATCGCGCCAGCTGGCCGGCGGGCCAGCTGGCGCCGGTGATCGACGAGATTGAGGCGACCGCAGGCCAGCTATGTGGGGGAACGTACCTGCAGCAGGCGCACCAGCGAGCGCTCCGGGCGCTCAGCTCCCTGCCGCCAGCGCCGGCCTCGCAGCTGCCGGATGGATTCTGATCCCCAGCCGGGCCGCCCTGGCCTGCCGGCTGGCACGCGGCCGCCTGCCGCGCCTGTCGCTGGCGGCCGAGGGGCTGGGCAGCCTGCTGTTCCTGCTGCGCCTGGTGGACTTCCTGGGGCAGAAGCTGCCTGCCTCGGGGCTGCCCGGCTGCACGGGCATCCGCGACCTGCCGGGCGCGCTCGATGCCCGGCTCGACGGGGTCAGCCGGGCCTGCTTCCCGTGCCACACCCTGGACGACCTGATGCTGGACGCCGACCCGGAAACCGAGTTCTGGGAGTGGGTGAACGAATGCGCCGGCTCCCTGGCCAACATCCCGCTGGTGCTGTACGGGGTGAGCGTGGACGAGGCCGAGGAGCTCCCCGACGACGCGCCGCACCTGGCGCTGGCGATGGCACTGACTCAGGCCGAGCCAGGCTGGCTGGGCGAGCGTCTGCTGGGGTCGCTGTACCTGCTGCCGGGAACGGTGGCCGGGGCGGACTGGCAGCAGGCGGCCACCGCGTTGGCGGGGCTGCCGGCGGATGACCCCAGGCGCGGCGTGCTCGCCGCGGCGCGCCTGGTGCTGCGGGACAACGGCAACGTCTTCCTGGACTGCGCCTACGACGACGGCGAGAACGACCTGGACTGGTTCGCGGACTTCGACTGGGTGCGCGAACACTGGCAGACCACCGGCGCCGTCCTGGACGAGGCCGATCGCTTTGCCGACTGGCTCTCACTGGATCCGGTGAGGCACTGCCGGGAGGTGCTCGACTGCGCCTGGGGCGAGGCCGGGAATGGTGGAGGGTGAATTCCAGGCGCTGCGCGCCACGCTGCACTTCTTCGACGAGAGCGTGGTGCTGGTCCGGTACGACGAAGCAGGTGGCCGGACCGCCTGCCCGGTCATGCTGTCCGACGTGGCCCAGGCGCTGGCGGAGGTGAGCATGGGCAGCGGCTTGCTGCCGGCCAACGTGCTGTTCTGGCAGCGCCTGGGCGGCGCCGAGCGCATCGGGGTGTACGTGCCACCCGGGCGCTGGCGGGTAACGGCGCGCCTGGAGCCGGACGTGGCAGTGGAGTGGAACGTACCCATGCCGCCCCTCCTGTGGGTGGGCCAGGGCCGGAGTTACCGGGTCTGGGCGCTCAAGCGCCGGCCCACCCCGCCTGACGGCGCTCAGCCGCTCTGGCGGGCGCCCCTCCCGAACGTGTACGACGACGGCCCGGTGTGCGCGGGCACGGTGCAGTTCCCCGTCTGCGGTCCGGCCACCATCGGCGGGGCGCTCGAACGGTTCTTCGCCAGCGAGTTCAACACCCACCTCGCGGGCAACCGTTCGCTGTCGCACCCGCAGTCGGTGTGGGAGCTGCTGGCCCGGCTCGACGGCCGGCGCCGTTTCCCGCTGTCCGACCTGGTGCGGGACCGCATGACGTTGGGCGACCTGGTGGACGCGAAGGACTGCCGGCTGTGAGCTGGTTCACCCTCCCCGGCGCGGCCGGCGCCGCCCCGGCCGCGTGGAAGGTCGCCGGCTACCACGTGCTACACGCCGGCGGCAAACCGCCGCCTCTGGAGACCGCCGTGCAATACCTGCTGGCCGCCAATGGGCTGTTCAAGCGGGCGCGCTGTCCGTACTTTGAGGCGGTGGTGCCGGTGGGCATCTTCCCGGCCCCCTTGCCCGGGCTGGCGGCCATTGCCCCCGGCGTGCGGTTGGCGATGCCGCGTCTGCCGGCGGCCTGGCTCGACTGGGCGCTGCAGGCCGCCCGCCTGGCCTGCCGGGGCGGCCGCCGCGAGCTGATGCTGCAAGTCGTGGTGCGGGGCCGCCGGGTCTGCCTGGAACTGCCGGCCCAACAGGCGAGCGCCATGCACCTGGCCTTCCGGGAGGCGGAGGGCGGCGACCGGCTGTGCGATCTGCACAGCCATCACGAGCTGGCGCCCAGTTTCTCGAGCATCGACGACCGGGACGAAGGCAGCCTGCGTTTCTACGCGGTGCTGGGACGCATCTTCACCCGCCCCACGATGCGCCTGCGCCTGGGCGTCTACGGCCACTGGCTGGCCCTGCCGGCGGCTGCCCTGTTTCGATCGGCCGGGCCGTTTGAAGACGCGTACCGGGAAGGCGGCGATGGCGCAACTGCTGCTTGAGCCGCTCCAACCGCTGCTGGTGGGCGAGCCCGACAGCTTCGACGTCACCCTGGTCGGTTGCGGGGGCACCGGGTCGTTCCTGGCACTCGACCTGGCCCGCCTGGCCTGGGACGCCCGGCAGCGCGGCGTCTGCCTGCGCCTCACCTTCGTCGACCACGACTTGGTGGAGCTCAAGAACGTGGGGCGCCAGAACTTCGCGCCGGTCGAGGTGGGCCGCCCCAAAGCCGAGACCCTGGCCTGGCGCTTCAACCGGGCGTTTGGGCTGGACATCCGCGCCGCCGTGCAGCCGTTCGACGGACGGGTGCTGAGGCATCCCGGGCCGCGCCACTTCCGGCTGCTGGTCGGCGCGGTCGACAACGCCGCGGCCCGCCGCGCCATGGCCGCCGCGGTCGAGGGTGAGCACGGCGGCCTGTGGTGGTTGGACAGCGGCAACCTGGCCTCGGCCGGCCAGGTCCTAATCGGCAACCGCAGCCAATGGTCGACATCGGCCGGGTTTCCCGGCACCGGGTACTGCCGCGCGCTGCCGGCGCCCCACCGGGTGCGGCCGGGCCTGCTGGTGCCGGCGGTCGAGGAGCCGGCCGGGTCGTGCGCCGAGCTGGTGGCGGCCGAAGTGCAGAGCCTCATGGTGAATCGCGCCGTGGCAGCCTTCGCAGGGCAGTACCTGTACAGCATCGTCATCCGGCGCCGGCTGGACGTGTTCATGACGCTGGTCGACCTGGACAGCGGCTTCGGTGCGAGCACGCCGATCACGCCGGGCAACGTGGCCCGTGAGGTGGGACAAGAGTGACGGCCAGGCCGCCATCTCACGCGATGCGGCACGTCTTGCCCGGCCGTTCTGAACCGATGAAGGGAGGATCTGAACATGAAAGCTACCGTTGCGACGGTCAGCCCGCGGGGCTTCACCGTGCACTTCGAGTCGCCCGAAGACCAGCTGGCGCAGCTGCTGGCAATCCTGCCCAGGATCGAGGCTTCCCTGGCGGCCGCCGGCTACCGGCCCACTGCTTCTGACTGGCAGCGCACGCCGGAGGGCCTGTTCATCTGCCCCATCCACGGGCAAGTGATGAAGAAACGCGAGAAGCAGGGAGACGTCTGGTACTCGCACCGCCTGGCGAACGGCGAGCAATTCTGCCGCGGCTACGGGTCGCCCTGCCGCGAGGAACCCGACGATGCGCTCCAGGTGCGGGGCAGCCCCAATGGCCGCCACTGAACGGCTGCCGGCGCCGTCACCGGTTGTGACCATCCCAGGATAGGGAGAGGCGGGAGACGTGGAACTCACCTGCAGCCGTGAGCAGCTGGCCCGCTGCCTGGCGGTCGTGGGGCGCATTGCCCCGGCCGGTGGCACACCGGGCGTGTTGGCCCATCTGTTGGTGGACGCCGCCGGCGAGACACTCCGGCTGCGCGCCACCGACCTGAGCGTGACCGTCAGCCTGGATGTGCCCGGCGCCGTCATCCGGGAGCACGGCCGGCAGACCGTCCCGGCCCGTCTGGCGTCCGAGCTGGTCAGGTCGCTGCCGGGAGAGCAGGTCACCCTGCGCGGCAAGAGCGGAACCGTGACCGTGCAGGCCAGCGGGTATGCTGCCAGCCTGAAGGGGGTGCCGCCGGAGGAGTTCCCGGTCGCCGGCGAGGGCGAGGGGACCCTGCTGGCGCGCATCTCGTGGCAGGTGCTCCAGCATGCGGTGCGCACCGTGATGCCGGCGGCAGCCACCGACGAGGCGCGGCCGATACTGACCGGCATCCTGTTTCGGCTGGCCGGCGGGCAATTGACCCTGGCCGCAGCCGACGGCTACCGGCTGGCCGAAGCCGTGCTGCCGGTAGAGGGTGCGGCCGGCGGCGTGGACGTGGTGCTGCCGGCCGCCGCCCTACAAGAGCTGGCCCACCTGCCGGCCGGGCGCGAGGACCAGGTGGAAGTGCGCTCCGCCGGGCATCACAGCCCCCTGGTCTTCCGGCTGCCCCGCGCCTGGCTGGCGGCGCAGGCCATTGAGGGCCGCTTCCCCGACTATCGCCAGGTCATCCCGGCCGCGCCCCCCACCCGGGTGGTGTGCGACCGCGCCGCGCTACTCAAGGCGGTGCGGATGGCGGGCCAGTTCCTGGACAACCCCACCGGCGCGCTGACGCTCGTCGTCGCCGGCGACGGGGTAGGCGGCGGCCAGGTGACTATCCTGGGGGCCGGCGACGAGCTGGGTGATGCCTGCGCCCGGGAAGCGGCAGCCGTCCACGGGCCCGACCTCACCATCCGCTTCACCGCCCGCTACCTGCTGGACGGCCTCTCGGCCATGGCCGGCGCCCGGGCGGCCCTGGAGCTCAGCGACGAGGCGACGGCGGCCATCCTGAGCCCGGTGGGGGAGGAAAGACCGTCCATCTACGTGATGATGCCGGTCGTATCCCGGGTCGAGTAGTAGCCGGCCGGTCCGGCGCGGGCGGGCGGTTGATATTCCCATGCGGAAACCGACCACCCGCCCGCTGCCTGGCGTGGATCTCCCAGGGGGGTGGCCGGCCTGGAATGGATCGGCCTGCCGGATGCCGTCGAAGAGTGGCCGCTCAACCCGGAGCAGCGCCGGGCCGTCGAGCTGACCGAGGGGCCGGTGCGCATCATCGCCGGGCCGGGTTCGGGCAAGACGCGCCTGCTGGTCTACCGCATCGCCTATATTCTCAAGCGGCGCCTGGCCTCGCCCCACAGCGTGTTCACCGTCACCTTCACCCGCAAGGCGGCCGGCGAGATCCGGAGCCGGGTGGACACCCTGCTCCAGGCGAGCGACATCGACGCCGGCGACCTGCCGATCTCCACCTTTCACAGCCTGGCCTTCGGCATCGTGCGCGCCGAGGCTGAATGGCTGGGGTTCAATCCCGCCCAGCTGCGCCTCTGCCCGCCGGCCCAGGCGCGGCGTTTGCTGCGCCTGGTCATGGCGGACGCCGGCTTGGACGGCCGCTGGGACGCCGCGCTGATCGCCCGCTGCATCGAGCGTGCCAAGGACCGCTTGGTGGCGCCGGCCGAGTACGTCCAGGTACCAGGTGACCTGATGGAGGAGACCATCGCCCGCGTCTACGGGCGCTACCAGGCGCTGCTCAAGGAGAGGAACCTGGTGGACTACTCCGACCTGGTGCCGGCGGCGGTGCAGGTGGTGACCCGGAACGAGGCCGCCCATGCCTTCTATCCCGAGCTGTGCCGCTACCTGATGGTGGACGAGTTCCAGGACACCAGCACCAGCCAGTACCGCCTGATGCAGGCGTTGGCGGCCAGGCATCACAACGTGTGCGTCATCGGTGACCCGATGCAGAGCATCTACCGCTGGCGCGGCGCCGACCCCGACAACCTGCTGCGGCGCTTCTCGGAGGATCACCCGGACGCCCGCGAGGTGACCCTGACCGAGACGCATCGCTCGACGCAGGCCGTCCTAAAGGCGGCTGCCGCGGTGGTCGAGGTGCTGGGACTGGGCGAGCGCCGGTTGACGACCACCCAGGGGCCGGGCGAACCGCTGCGGCTGCTGCGTTCCGAATCCGAGCAAGACGAAGCGCTGCGCATCGCCCGCGAGGTCGAGCGCCTGGTCGAGAGCGGCCAGGCCCTGGCCAGGGAGTGCGCGGTGTTGGTGCGCACCCGGGCGCAGCAGCGGTTGATGGAACAGGCCTTCTTGCGGGCCGGGGTGGCCTATCAGCTGGTCGGGGAACGGCCCTTCTTCCGCCGGCCGGAGGTGCGCACCATGCTGGGCTACCTGCAGCTGGCCATGGACCCCTTCGACGCCGGCGCGCTGGCTGCGGTGGTCAACACCCCGCCGCGCGGGCTGGGGCGAGCCACACTGCAGAAGCTGCGCGGCGACGAGTTTCAGCTGACCACCGAGTGCCTGTTGGGGGCCGAGGGACGCTCCGAGCTGGCCCCGGCCGTGCGCCAGGCGGTGGCGCAGGTGCTGGAGCTCATCAACGAGCTGGCCGACGCTGCCCGGCGCCTGCCGCTGCCCGAGCTATTCGACCGGGTTCTCGAGCGCAGCGGCTACCGCGCCTACCTGGCGGGGCAGGTGCCCGACGAGGCGGCCGGCGGCGACGAGGAGGCGCCGGCCGGGGACACCCCGGAGGAGGAGAGCCTGGCCGAGCTGCGCCGCATGGCGCTTACCTACGCGGGCGAGGACGCCCTGAGCCGCTTCCTGGCTGACATGGAACTCAGAAGCGACGACCTGGCCGTAATCGAGGACGGCGCCCAGCTGGCCACCCTGCATGCGGTCAAGGGCCTTGAGTTCCCGGTGGTGTTCCTGGCCGGCCTGGCGGAAGGCGTCTTCCCGCACGCCCGTTGCCTGGAGGAGCGCGGCCAGCTGGCCGAAGAATACCGGCTGTTCTACGTCGGCCTCACCCGTGCGCAACGGCAGGTGTATCTGAGCTATGCGCGCTACCGGGAGAATCGAGGGCAGGTCCAGGAGATGGCGCCCAGCCGCTTCCTGAAGTGCCTGCCGCGGGAGCTGCTTGAGAGGTGTTGACCTGCCCTCGCAGGCCATGCCGATGATACCCTTGCCCTATCGCAAACCGCCGTCCCTGTGGATTATACTCTATCAACGGGCCGCCGATGCGTGCACGGTGACCTCAGGTCGCCGCGGCGATGCCCGGCCGCCGGGTTGCCTGCAGCAGCCGTTGGTGGTAGGCTGTATCGGGATCGTTGCGAGACCGGGCGGCGCCGGGGCCTCGCGGGTCGACCCGCGGCGGGCACCCGCCGCTTGCACGCCGGAGGCGGCCACCGTCAGTGTGGACTCTCAGAAGGAGGTGCTATGACAGCTCGTGTGATGGAAGGCATCAGCACCTGCAAAGCCACCCCCTCGGGCAAAGCCTACATAACCGTCAACGGCAACGGTTTGCCGGCCCAGGTGCTGGTGCAGGTGGACAAGAACGGCGCCGAGTCGTTGGCCAACGCCCAGGCGATTGCCGGTTTGATCAACCTCGTCCTGGACACCCGCGATCGTGCGCTGCCCGAGCGGGTGCAGGACATCATCGACACGCTGAGCGGCATCTCCACCAATCACCCGGTCAGCTCGGGCGGGCAGCGGGTGGGATCGCTGGCCGATGCATTCGCCCAATGCCTGGCCGACTATATGCAGCGCTATGGCGCTTGAGCGCGACCGCCTGGAGCGCATCCGCGGCGCCAACCGGTTGGAGGACATCGCGGGACGGTACACCACCCTCCAACCGGCCGGCCCCAACCGGCTCAAGGGGAAGTGTCCCTTCCACCCGGATGACACCCCCAGTTTCTTCGTGTACGTCGACCAACAAAGCTGGTGGTGCTACGGTTGCCAGGCGGGCAGTGAGCTGCCCGGACGCCACGACGTGTTCAAGTTCGTCATGCTGGCTGAGAAGGTGGGATTCGGCGGGGCGGTGGACCGGTTGGCGGCCGGGCTGCCCGCCGACCTTGCCGAGCCCCCGGCGGTCGAGCATCATGTCGAGCCGGAACCGGTGCTCAGCGACGCCGATATCCACCTGATCACGGTGGCCGCCGACGTCTACCACACCAGCCTGCTGGCCTTTGCGCCGGCGCTGGAGTACCTCTCCCGGCGCGGGTTGGACATGGACACCATCCGCCGCCAACGCATCGGCTACGCCACCGGCGACCGGCTGCGCCGCTACCTGCGTTTTCGGGGATGGGACGAGGAGTCGGCCGCCCGCCTCAAGCTGGTCCGGGAACGAGGCGGCCGGGAGCACCTGCATGATCGCATCATCATCCCCGAATGGCGGCAGGGCAAGGCGGTCTACCTGGCGGGGCGAGCGCTGGGCAGCTTCACCCCCAAGTACCTGTTTCTTGACG
>Ga0315282_10016996_pt1 | contig 10560 bp, 9 predicted proteins | sample YL17G07_20_MG_FD_203693 | JGI IMG/M metagenome (GOLD analysis project Ga0315282, IMG submission 203693) | Sediment microbial communities from Yellowstone Lake, YNP, Wyoming, USA - YL17G07_20 | ecosystem: Environmental > Aquatic > Freshwater > Lake > Sediment | place: USA: Wyoming | collected... | reverse complement strand
GTCTGCCAGCCTTTTCAGGAATACACAAAAGGTGAAATCTACGGTCACGTGTATCAGAATAAAATCTTGTCGATTTGCAGGGGTTTTCAGCATTTCTGCCTCCTTGTTAATGCAACGTTTGGGTTAACTCTTATCAAACCTCGAATGGCAAATGTATAGGCCTCGGGCAGGTTTAGAGGTCGAAACCTGGTATATACTTTACAACGCCTTAAAATGGTGATTATAATTAATTGATGAGAAAGAAGATACTGATTGGGACAGCGATTCTTCTGGCAGGTTTCCTTTTGGGAGGGCTTGCATTTTATTTCCTTGGTAAGATGACAGGCTATCAAAGTGGCTATCTACCCTATACCGTCACCCCAAATGTACCCCGGCAGATAATGGAGACGAGCAAGGCTTTCTCTGAAATTGTCAGTTCCGTTTCACCAGCCGTTGTAAATATTTCAACAACAAAGGTTTTCAGACGGGATACAGAACCCTTTTTGGAGGACCCCTTTTTTGACTTCTTCAAACCTTTTCATGACTTCAGAATGCCAAAGAAATGGAAAGAACAGAACCTCGGCTCAGGCGTAATTGTTTCACCAGATGGATATATAATTACTAATAATCATGTTGTTGAAAAGTCAGATGAGATCAAGGTTACCCTCCTTGATAAGAGGAGTTTCAAAGGCAAGATAGTAGGTGCTGACCCGAAAACAGACATTGCGATAGTGAAGATAGATGCATCAAACCTGCCGACAATTCCATGGGGTGATTCTGAAAAACTTCAAGTTGGTGAATTTGTTCTTGCCATTGGTAATCCCTATGGTCTCAGCCACACAGTCACGATGGGGATCATAAGCGCTGTTGGAAGGGCTAACGTTGGAATTGCAGACTACGAGGACTTTATTCAGACAGATGCTGCTATAAATCCTGGAAATTCGGGGGGACCCCTTGTAAACATCAAAGGAGAACTCATAGGGATAAATACGGCAATATTTTCAAGAACAGGTGGATACCAGGGAATAGGTTTTGCTGTGCCCAGCAATATGGTGCGCCCTCTCATGAGCCAGCTTATTCAAAAAGGAAAGATTACCAGAGGATGGCTTGGTGTTACCATACAGGAACTGACCCCTGAGCTTTCTCAGAAGTTTGGTATCGAAAAATCAAAGGGTGCCCTTGTCAGTGATGTTGCAAAAGGTAGCCCCGCTGAGAAAGCCGGCATCATAAGAGGCGATATCATTCTTGAATTGAACGGTAAAGAAGTAAAGGATGTAGGGAGCCTTCGAAATATGGTTGCTCAAAGTAAGGTTGGTTCTGAGGTATCAATAAAGATATTAAGGTCAGGGAAGGAATATACCGTCAGATTAGTTATCGCTGAGTTACCGAGAGAAGTCGCAGAGGTTGTTCCAAACCAGATACCTGATGATTCAGAATTAGGTGCACTTACTGGACTGACTGTTATGAGTCTCACAAAAGAAATCGCAAGGCAACTCGGGTTTTCCAAAGACGAAAAAGGTGTTGTTGTCGTAAGAGTAGAACCAGAAAGTCCTGCTGATGAAGCCGGGATAAAAAAAGGAGATATTATCAAAGAGATAGATAGAAAGCGAGTGGATTACTTAGAGGATTTTAACAGGATTGCCACAAATATGAAAAAGAATGAGACAGTCCTTCTTTTTATCGCTCGGGGTGACAAAAAGTTTTATGTTACCCTCAAGGCATCCTAATTAGAGATACGGTGAAACGGCGACACGGGGACAAGGATGTCTGAGAAAATCTCCCCATCACCGTTTCTCCCCTTCTCCGATTCATTGAATTTAGCTGGAAAGGAGGTGAAAAAGAATGTTTATCATTTTAAGGGTTGCAATTTTTTTAATCTTTGCATTTTCAGGTTACCTTTTGGGCATTAAGTATAATTATGGCACTTATGGTGCCATTCTGGGTGGATTTTTAGGTCTTATTGCCATAGCCGCAGAGACATTATTTAAGAAAGTCAAAATCGGAGCAATTATCGGAGGAATTTTAGGAATTTCCTTAGGGCTTTTGTCTGCCTACCTCCTCATGCTCCCTTTAAAACCAGCCCTTGGTGAGGATATAACGTCAGTATCTTTCGCATTGATGGCATTATTTGGCTACAGCGGGCTTCTCTTCGGCATAAGCAAAGGTAAGGAGATTTCGATTGCCGATATCTTCAGGCTCTTTAGAGGGCAGGGTCTCGAAGAGAACCTCAAAATCCTCGACACAAGTGTAATAATAGACGGCCGTATTGTAGATGTATGCGAGTCAGGTTTCCTCGAAGGTGTTTTCATACTTCCCCAGTTTATACTTCAGGAATTACAGCATATAGCTGATTCGCCTGACCCCATAAAGAGGGCAAGGGGAAGACGGGGACTCGATGTCCTGCACAAAATCCAAAAGATGTCCCAGATAACAGTAAGAATCGTTGATGAGGATTTTCCAAAGATAAAAGAGGTTGATACAAAGCTTGTTGCCTTGGCAAGGCTCTTAAACGCGAAGGTGATAACGAACGATTTCAATCTTAACAAGATTGCAGAGCTCCAGGGGGTTTCTGTCCTTAATATCAATGAGCTTGCGAACTCCCTGAAACCTGTTGTGCTTCCAGGTGAAACAATGAAGGTTTTCATTCTCAAAGAGGGAAAGGAATACAATCAAGGAGTTGCTTACCTTGATGACGGTACCATGGTCGTCATAGAAAATGCGAGAAGACTCATAGGCAAAAATACTGATGTAACAGTTACGAGTGTGCTGCAAACAACAGCAGGGAGGATGATATTTTCGAAACTCAAGGAAGATTACGAGAAGGAGGAATACAGTAGAGCTGTTAAATAGAGTCATTATCATGGTTAAATGAACTACAAGGCTACAGCAATAGTGCCCTCGGCAGGACTTGGCAGAAGGTTCGGTCCACATATGAACAAGCCCTTTCAAAACCTTGGCGGTAAACCTCTTGTTGTCTGGTCACTCGAAGCACTTGAGTCTGTTGAAGAAATAGAAGAGATAATACCTGTGCTTAAGGAAGAGGATATTGAAAAAGGGGTAGAGGTTTTTAAAAAGTATAAACTTTCGAAGATAAAGAAGATAGCATTAGGTGGTAAAGAGCGGCAGGATTCTGTGTATAATGGCCTCAAACTTGTAGAAGACAAAAATTGTATAGCCCTCATACATGATGGAGTAAGACCCCTCATCGAGAAAGCCTTAATACACAAGGCAATAAAGCGAATGACAGAAGTCCTTCAAGACAGAGAAGACTGTGACGGTATTGTCCTCGGGGTTCCTGTCAAGGATACGATTAAGGAAGTAAAGAGAGAAATTGTAAAGAAGACCTTGCGGAGGGATTCCCTCTGGGCTATACAGACTCCGCAGGTTTTTCCTTACGCTAATATTTCAGCAGTATATGAAAGAGCAATAAAGGAGGGCTTTTTTTCAACAGATGACGCAGCCCTCGTTGAAAAATATGGAGGGAAGATAAAAGTCATTATTGGGTCATACAGGAATATTAAAATCACCACTCCTGAAGACCTGATTATTGCAGAATACCTCCTTAGCACTGAGAGAAATAACCAATAACCAAATCACAATAACCAAACAAATTTAGAACTTTATTATTGGTGTTTGGTCATTGGAATTTATTTGGAATTTGCTTATTGGTGCTTGGTAATTGTTATTAGGAAATTGAGATAAAGAGTTTTCGACAAAAATTAGCCATGGAAACTATAAGCGACATACGAATCGGCATTGGTTACGACTCTCACAGGCTTGTTGAGGGCAGAAGGCTTATACTCGGCGGCGTACATATTCCATCTCAGAAAGGCCTTCTCGGCCACTCTGATGCTGATGTTCTCTGTCATGCAATAAGTGACTCAATTCTTGGTGCCCTTGGTCTCGGTGATATAGGGAAACATTTCCCTGATACGGACCAGAAATGGAAAGATGCATCGAGTATTGAGTTGCTTAAACACATTATTAATCTTATGAGGCAGAAAGGTTTTGACCTCTCATGGGCAGACACTACCATTATTACAGAAGAACCGAAAATCGCTTCTTACATCGAATCCATGAAAGATGCAATATCAAAATCCGGAATCCCTTCAGGGTTAATCAATATCAAGGCTAAGACGAATGAGGGTATGGGTTTCATCGGCCGTGGCGAGGGCATAGCAGCATTCGCAGTATGCCTGCTAAGGCGCCTTGCCTGACAGAAGTATCTCTCAAACGGTTAACTCAAGCATTTCAAAGAACACAAAAAAACTTTGATTGAGTAACTCTCCCGTGCAAGAAAAATCAACATTCATGGGCAGAAAAGGTGATGAAAAGTCTGTGATGAAAAGTCTTGACATTTATTTCTGATATGGCTATGTTTATTATGCTACATGAAAACACTCATGCCAGGTAACATAGAACACAGGCAACCTGATACAGGTGTTATAAAGCGAAATGTAAAGATCTTCAATTGGATAGTCCTACTTATCGTCTCTGTGCATCTCTTTTTAATTATCCAATTCCTCTACTTAATTCTGGCAGATTTTTTACATTCCTATTTTATCGGAAAAAACATTATAGATAAAATATTTTCAACTCAAATATCTGCTCAGTCTGGGATAACTATTTTCTCAATTGTGACAGGACTTGTTGTTATAGGTCTCTACTTGGTTAATACCGCCTCCAAAAATGCTATTACAAATATCGAAGAGTATAACAATAAGCTGAACGCGCTAATGATAACTACGAGGGATATTTGTGAAATAATTTACGGAGATTTGCTCCTTGATAAAATCCTGACCAGTTCCTTAAAGATTACCGGAGCCAATGCGGGTTCAATCCTGCTTACCAAGGATAATAAGCTTGTATTCAAAACAGTAAAGGGCATTGAGAGTAGCAAACTGTTGGGACATTCTATTCAGAAATCTCGCAGTATTGCAGGTTGGGTTGTAGAAAATGGTAGTATAACCAGAATTAATGATGTGAAAAATGATAATAGGTTTGATTTAGAGATAGACAAAATAACAGGCTACGAAACAAAGTCTGTCCTCTGTGCCCCTCTCAAATCAAGCACAGAGACAATAGGAGCATTGGAACTTCTTAATAAAGACGGTGCTTTCATTCCAGAAGATGAAGAGTTAATATCATACTTCGCTGATCAAGCTGCCGTATCTATTGCAAGGTCAAAGTTTTATGAGGATCAGAAAAATTATGAGATTCACCTTACCGAAATCCTGCTCAATGCGATAGACTCTCATCCTGAAAAACATGGCCACTCAACGAGGGTCGCAAAATACAGCCTTCTGATAGCTAAAGCAATGAATTTATCTGAGGATGAAAAGAGAATACTATACCGTGCCTCTCTCCTCCATGATATTGGATTTATAAAAATGAAGACTGTCTTATCTAAAGAGGAATATAAAACTCATCCCCAGATTGGTTATGAAATGTTAGAGCCAATAAATTTTTATGCTGATATAAGCTCCATTATTTTACATCATCACGAACGTTTTGACGGCAATGGATATCCATCAGGACTGAAAGGGGAGGCTATCCCGCTGGGGTCAAGGATAATCGCTATCGCAGAAACATTCGATGCTATGGTGAGTATCAATTCATACAAGTACATAGAGATGGACAGTAAGGATATCAAGCCTTCTGTCAAAAGATTTCATGCTGCAATCGATGAGCTAAGAAAAAATGCAGGTACCCAATTTGATCCCGCGTTTGTAGAGGCCTTCGCCAACAATATAAACGAGTCCCACTTAGAATGAATGTGTGAAATCAGTACATTATCTATGATGATAAAATCTATGATGATAAAATGTTGACATTTATCTGTAATCTGGCTATCTTTATAACAGTATCGTTAGGTCACTTATGCAAGGGAACACTGAAGACAAGAATATTGCTGTACAAGTCATAAAACAAAATATAGTAATCTTAAGTATTACAGTTCTGATTATTGTCTTTTCCATCCTGTTTTTGGTTATAAAATCCCTGTATGCAATTCTCGATTATATACCTACTCATTCCGTCGTAATCATTCTTTCAACTGTGGCGGCACTGGCTGTTTCAGGTCTATTTTTAGCTAATACTGCTTCAAGAAAAGCGATAGAAAAGATAGAGGAATACAGCAATAAGTTAAGTGCTCTTTTAACTACCACAAGGGACATTCGCGAAATAGTATATGGTGATGTACTCCTTGAAAAAATTATGAACAGCTCATTGAAGATTACCGGAGCAGCAGCAGGCTCAATCTCACTCGTTGAAGATGACAAACTTGTAATCAAAATGGTGAAAGGCATCGGAAACAACAGGCTGTTAGGATTTTCTATTCCAAAATCTCATAGTATTTCGGGATGGGTCATAGAAAATGGCAATATTATGAGAGTGAATGATGTCAAAAAAGATAGCAGGTTTGATCCGAGCATAGATAATATAACAGGCTATGAAACAAAATCAGTTTTGTGCGCACCTCTAAAATTAAGCTCAGGAACAATAGGGACATTGGAACTCTTTAATAAAAAAGATGGTGCCTTCAGTTCCGAAGACGAAGAATTAATATCATACTTTTCTGATCAGGCTGCTATATCCATAGCGAGGGCAAAGTTCTATGAGGATCAGAAAAATTATGAGATCCACCTTACTGATATTCTGCTCAATGCTATAGAGTCTCACACCCCTGAGAAGCATGGACATTCAATAAGGGTTGCAAAATACAGCCTTCTGATAGCTAATGCAATAAATTTATCTGAGGATGAAAAGAGAAGACTATACCGTGCCTCTCTCCTCCATGATATTGGATTTATAAAAATGAAGGCCGTCTTATCCAAAGAGGAGTATAAGACCCATTCCCAAATTGGTTACAAAATGTTACAGCCGATAAATTTTTATTCTGATATTATTTCCATTATTTTACACCATCACGAACGATATGATGGCAAAGGATATCCATCAGGACTGAAAGGGGAGGCTATCCCGCTGGAGTCGAGTATAATTGCTGTTGCAGAGGCGTTTGATGCCATGATTAGCAAAGATTCATATAAGTATGAAAAAATGATCAAGGAGGATCTAAGGCCTTATACCGAAAGATTTCATAGCGCAATCGAAGAACTCAAAAATAATGCAGGCACTCAGTTTGACCCTAAACTCGTAGAGGTCTTTGTGAACAACATTGATGAGTCTTCCTTAGATTGATGAGTCTTCCTTAGAACGAATAAGAGAATGATTTCGCTTCATCTTCCTTAATCAACCTTCAATACATTTGAAAGCCTTGCGAACTCTTCAATGCACAAAGTTTCCGGCCTCCTGCTTGAATCGATACCTGCTTCTGTGAGTTTATCCTTTATATCTATTATATCTATGCTTAAACTTTTAAGAGAGTTGGAAAGCATCTTCCTCCTCTGAGAGAAGGCTGTTTTTACAACCCTGAAGAAATACTCTTCATCCTTCACAGAGACAGGAGGCCTCTCGAGGATTTTGAAATGCACAACAGCAGAGCAAACCTTCGGCACTGGTCTGAATGCACCTTTTGGAATGATGAATTTAAGCCTCGGTTCTGCATAATATTGAATCATTACCGAAAGAACACCGTAATCCTTTCCTCCGGGAGCAGCTACTATTCTTTCAGCAACCTCTTTCTGGATAGTCAAGGTCATGGACTTGAGATTTTTCTTTGCCTTGAGAAGTCTGAAGATGATAGGAGTGGTAATGTAGTAAGGTATATTTGCAACAACTTTAAATTCCGGCAGATTCTCATACGGATATTTGAGGGCATCTCCATGAATCAATTCCAGATTATCATATCCTGCAAGTTCAGTTTTTAATTCTTCGAAAAGTCTTTCATCAAGTTCAATAGCAATAACCTTCTTTACCCTTTCTGCAAGCATTCTCGTCAACTTGCCCCACCCAGGGCCTATCTCAACAACAAGGTCTTCTTTTGAAAGCTGAGCCACCTGGATAATTCTTCTCAGGATTGAGGGATCACAAAGAAAAATCTGTCCTAAATATCTCCTTGCCATTCATTTCAAACCGTATTTATAGTTTCAACTTCGCTGCCAATTTTATAGCTTCGATCATACTTGATGGATTGGCAATACCTTTCCATGCAATATCGTATGCTGTACCATGGTCTGGTGAAGTTCGGATAATAGGCAGTCCCACGGTCAGATTCACTCCTTCATGAAAGGCAACCATCTTTAAAGGAATCAATCCCTGGTCATGATACATGCAGACAATGATATCAATTTTACCCTTGTATGCCTTGTGAAAAATAGTATCCGGAGGATATGGACCGGAAACACAAATCCCTTCTTTTAATGCCTCTTTAACAGCAGGAATTATTTTTTTTATCTCCTCTTCACCGAATAGCCCTGCCTCACCTGCATGTGGATTAAGTCCGGCAATAGCTATTCTTGGAGCCTTTATTCCAAGCATATCACATGCCCTCTTTGCGAGACGGATGCTCTTTAATATTTTGTCCTTTGTAATTAAAGAGGGGACTTTCTTCAAGGATGTATGGATGGTAACAAGAATAATCCTCAATGGCCCACCAACAAGCACCATTGCACACTCCTTCGTGTGAGTTAAGTCTGAGATCATCTCTGTATGACCAGGCCATCCAAAACCAGCCATTTTCAATGCCTGTTTTGATATTGGGGCTGTGACAACTCCATCTACCTGCTTATTTAATGCAAGCTCAACAGCCTTTTTTATGTAGATAACAGAAGCCCTGCCACCTTCTGCTGTCGGTTTGCCTTTCCTGAATTTCTTAACAACTCCCATATCAATAAGCTCAACCGATCCGCCTCGGCGGACTGGCTTAGATTCTTCAGGTGATGCGATAATCCTTAATTTTATAGGTAATTTAAGAAGTGTTAATGCCTCTTTTATAGGAGCTTTATCGCCGACAACTATTGGTGTACAGTAATCCCTTATCTCGGCACAAAAAAGGACCTTAACAATTATTTCTGGCCCTACCCCGCCAGGGTCTCCCATGGTGATAGCGAGTTTTTTCATATCAAGCACTCATTATAATTTGTCAAGTCAGGCAATCCGCCAAAGGCGGACTGATCCATTTTCATGGTTTGTTTAAAACCAGTCGGTTTTTTACAGAAAATACCCGAGGCATCTTGCCTCGGATCAGGTAACTGTGTATTCAAATGAGAAAAACTCATTGAGCAATATGAGGACAGAGTGAATAAAAAGACCTTTAAGGAGTTGAACCGTTAAGATACTCCTCAATGCCAGTCAAGGCCTTGAGCCTCCTATAGATAGTATCTGCTATCTCGAAGAGATTGACAGTATCCTCTTTATTGTAAAGCATAAGTAAATCAAGGGCTCTACTACAGCCCCTTTCTGCTTCCTGCCATAACAGGACCGCGTCGTATCCATCCATACCTTTTATCTCATCCTGTCTCTGTATCCCGAAACATGGCTCAAGACTTTTGAGGCCACCCCTCAGACCGAGTCTCCTCGCACCAAAACAGAGGTCAAAGTGCGGAATATCGAATCTGAGACCGCGGAAGCAACTTTTGAGAAAGGGTATGTCAAACACTGAACCAAAGAAGGTTATCAGATATTTATACTTTGAGAGTTCTTCACACAGGGCATCTGCTGTAAGATTCTCTCCCCTTATAAAACACTTGTATTCATTTCCATCATAAATTCCAACAAGGGTCACATATCCACCACTGTTAGGAGAAAGGCCATTCGTCTCTATATCAAGGTAGACCGCGTCACTCCTAAAGACATCAAAGAGTCTCCAGTGCTCATATCTTTTCAGGGTAGCAGAGAAATACTCTGCATTGCCTTCATTTAACTCATTGTATGCAAAAAAGAGTGTCTCGTCGAAGAACCTTTTCCTCTGCGGGTTTATGAATGAGGTTTTCTTTGCATCGAGGAAATGATTCCATGTGAGGATGCCTTCTCTCCAGAGCCTCCTTTCAAGCCTCTGACCTATTCCATCAAGTATCATAAATGTGTTCCTTATCATGGCTGATATTATACCTCATTTAAAACAAATTCCAACAACCAATTCCAATCTACAAATAGTTTGAAATTAGAATTTGATTCGGTGTATAAGTAGTCCGGCTGTTCGGCATTGTCTCGTTTTTGCATTAAGTTTCCCAATCCAATTCTACCTCTTATCCAGTATTATTCATCTATTCAAGCAAGAGCGGATTGTATCATCACAAGAAACAAGAGTGACTATTTAGACGAGAAAATACCTGTCTTAACTCCAGAAGAGTTCCTCGCATTGCTTTAAATCTGACACTAACTTTTAGTCTCCCATACCCTATCAACAGTCGAACCTATCACATTAAAACGAGTTTTGTTTTCGAATATTTCAGAAGTAAAAATACACCCTGCTGATCCACAATTTAAAAAGCTCTTAACTCTTACTGATTACTTTATCAAAGACTCACTGTGGACATTTGTGACCGGGTGTACATAACAGTAGAGTAGAGAACTGGCGTAGTAACCGACAGGCTCTATTTCCAGTTCCCCCTCATCAAACCGTACGTGCAGTTTTCCCGCATACGGCTTTCCAATTATCTTCTACCAGTTGCATTCACA